>Ga0306921_10001838_pt1 | contig 20931 bp, 12 predicted proteins | sample sta12Cox44000080_FD_203760 | JGI IMG/M metagenome (GOLD analysis project Ga0306921, IMG submission 203760) | Lab enrichment of tropical soil microbial communities from Luquillo Experimental Forest, Puerto Rico - statoxic.12C.oxic.44.000.080 (v2)... | ecosystem: Environmental > Terrestrial >...
ATCGTTACGTCGCCAGATTGGACGGGAACCATGTTGGCAGGGCGTGGGGGAATTGTAACGCCCGGCAATTTGGGAATGCCGAGTGAATATGCCAAAACTTCGAGTTTTGGTTTTGATCCAACGGGTAGGATGAGGTTCAGGAGCGCGCCTGAGTCTGACGGTGCCCAGTACCACAGAGTCCACTCCGGCGTGCGCAGCCGGTAACGCCTCGTATCAATCGCGCGGCCGTCGATTGCTGCACGGATTACGGGAGCATCAGTCACACGCATTCCAAGCGCAGTGGTTCCGGCGGACCCTTGCACCTGCAGCGAGAGTTGCCGCGCGTCGCTTGTCGTTGAATCCGACAGGATATTAATCGCAGGCTGCGGCAGCGGAAGACACGGCACGCGCTTGGCGACAACTGCCACTGGCTGCTCGAAAAAATGTGCAATCCACTCTGGTCCCTGCGCAAACGATGCTAAAGCGGTCCGAGTCCAGGCGTTAGTGCGGACTGCGGATGCTCTAGCTGCCAGCCAAGCAGCCGAGGTGTCCGCATCAATGGCATAAATGAGCCTGGATGGAACGGGGTGCACATTACTTGTGCGCACAGTTAAAGCCCCGATCCCACCGAGTGCGATCGCACCCACACCGCAAATAAACGGGGTGGACCAGCTCGCGCCATCGCATAGCGCCTCTAGTAATGGCACAAGTAGCCACGCGATTAGTGCGATGATCGCCGCTGTTACAATTCCGCCCGCCGCAGTGACTCCGAGAAAGACGGCACCGATCAAATACGCAATTGGAATAAGTAGCGCGGCTGTCACGAGTGCCGCCAAGCACATGGCAATACCTTTCGCTGTCAGCAGGCCGTGGCCCGTAAGTAAACCTGCGAGCGCGACGACCAGCACAGGCCAGGTAAAGAGATAGCTCGAACCTGGCGCAACCGCCGCAGCGGCTAACGAGAGCAATGTCCAAACTAACAAGGCTCCAACATGGAGACCACTCATCGTAGCTCGACGACGGACGGGAACGTAACAAGCTGTAGAAATCGCCAGCGACAACGTGGCGATAGCAGCCCAGTAAACCGGACTCCATGCTGGAGCACCGCCCCATGGAAGCTTGGTGTGCATAAGCGAAATGATCAGCCCTGCCAAATATGCGGCCGTGACCGACAAAACGAGTGCGCCTAACGTAGCTCCAGTCCCCATTACGACGTCACGTCCGAATCTTGTTGATTCACTACGCGAGCGAATCGCAACAATGAGTGCGAGCCCCGCGGCAATCAAAGCCAGGACCATCGCCCACTTTTCCGAGTAAACGACGAGCCCAATCACGGGTAAGTCGAAAAATACCGCATCCCCAGTTCGCGGACGCGGCAGCGGTCCGTTAGCGAAAACACGCACCAGTGCCAGTGCTTGTTGGCCGTGATGCCGCAGGCTGCCAGTGTTAAGATGAGCTACGTCATCGCGCGGCGTGTGATAACGGTCGGCACCGTCGCCGAAGGCAAAGTTTAAAGCGGGTGTGCCAAGGAGTGCCAGTTCCGACAGGTCCGTGTCGCCCGGCATCGTGCGGTAGATCGTGGTGAACACAGAACCTGCCGTGACATCAGGGACAGTGCGCAATACACGTACGGCGTCGAGGTTTCCGGGTCCGGTCTCAAACATCAAGGAACGACCAGTCGTCCCTCCCGCCTCAAGGTTGAGCACCATTGCGACGTTTTTCGCCCATGGATGTTCACGGACAAAAGCGGCTGCGCCGAGCAGATCCGATTCTTCACCGTCGGTGAACAGCACGACAACATCGTGAACAAGCGGCGCTCCGGCTTGCAAAGCCCGAACAGTCTCGAGAATGGCGGCGACGCCGGCACCATCGTCTCCGGCGCCCGGTCCGGCTTCGACACTGTCGTAATGAGCCACAAGAAAGACCGCTGGTCCGCCGCTCTGTCTGCCGGGCATTCGCGAGAGAATGTTCTGTACTCTTCCGGCGTCGGCATAGCGCGTGCCGACGCCAGTGGTGTTCTGGACCTGCGGCTCGAGGCCTAAGATCCTGAGTTGCGCCAAAAGATAGTCGCGCACCTGGTCATGTTCTGCACTTCCAATCGGATGCGGCCGCTGTGCGATGGCAAGCACATGCTTCATTGCTCGCTCTGCCGAAAACACGCTCTGTGGAGCACTTGCTGAAAGGGCCGCGGGTGGACGACTCATACGCTCTGCAAACACGACGCAACTCGCGACGAACAAGAGCGCTACGACCAGCCGCTCAATCGTGTGACGTTTCATCGACAAATTCTCGCGCGTCGTTACATCATTTTACCGCCTACAATTGGAGGTCTCCAGTTTCACGTTGTGAATGGCTTTTCGCTTGAGGTCAAAGATGTTGTCACTGGCTTCAAAAAGCGATTACGAAAGTGGAGTCGCCGCGAGCGCCGCGTCGGCTTGCACCAGACCATCTCCTCCTCCTCCGCTGGACGAATGGCAGGCGAACCGAACAAGGACCATCGACGGTCGATTACTGCTCTACGAACTATGGCCTGGCAGGCGGAGTCGGATGAGGCCGTGGTCCGCACGGGCTGGTGGTTAACTCCTCGGTGGCGTCGAGCGCCTCGATATCGGCGTTCTGTCCACCAAGGGCTACGATGCTGTGATTGCCTACTGTTGTCCCATAGAACCGCCATCGGTAAACGCTCATGCTCGGCCCAGCGCTCCAGGTGTTGCTCGCGGGGTTGTAGATTTGCGTGATAGCCAGCGGGGGGACGCCTCCGAACAAATAGAGGCGGTTGTGAAGCACGGCGCTGCCGGCTGCTTCTGTGACCACAGGCACGTTCGCACCAGTTGTCCACGTGTTACCGGCGATATTGTACACGTATAACGTGTTCAGCTCAGTGAAGCCGTCGCTGCCAGCCGCAACGTACAACTTGCCCTGAATGATGCCGAACCCCGGCGCCCACAATGCCTGTGGCATGGGGGCAAGCGTGGTCCACGTGTCGCTGGAGACGTCATAGGCATAAAGCTTGTCTACCACGTCTCCCCCGAAGGCATCCCGGGAGCCGCCGGCCACGTAAACGACTCCATTCCAGACTGCAGCAGCCATGGCGCCCAACGCTTCAGGCATCGGCCCGCCGGTAGCCCACGTGTTGGTGCCGATATCGTAAATCCGGGTCGTGTTCGTGGCCTGGAACGCTTCATTATAACCCCCGAAAGTACAAACCTTGCCGTTGAGATACACCGCCGGCGAAGCAAAGTAGTAGTCAGGCGATGGAGCCAGTGATGTCCAGGCGTCCGCGCTTGGATCGTAACGCACGAGATCATTACGAACAGTGAAACTGTTATCCAAGCCGCCACCGGCATAGACAAAGGTGCCATCGCTCGTAGCAAAGTTACCGGCATTGCTGAAAGGCATCGGCGCCCGCCGCACCCAAGCGGGTCTTCCACAAGGGGTTGGCGGAGGCGTCGAAGTCGTGCCGGTTACAGCCGCAAAAATATCGACTCGTCCCCACCCATAGACGTTGTTTGGCGGGCTAGCATCGCCACACTGGGTGGAAGCGATATGAACAGCAGCATTGTTTAACACTCCGCGGCTTGAATCAATTTGATTTTTCAGGCTCGGAATGGCCGACCACAGCAGGGCGATGGCGCCAGCGATATGCGGAGTCGCCATAGACGTTCCGCTGGCAACCGCATATGCGTCATCGGAATTGTTCCAAGCCGAGCGATTGCTAGCACCCGGCGCAGTGATATCTGGCTTTATCCGGTTACTTCCATCGATCGTGACCGGTCCGCGGCTGCTAAACGAAGTGATGTTATCGGTGCCAGTGGTCAGGGCTCCGATCGAGTAGGCCGCCGCGTAAATTCCCGGGGGATCTTCCACGGTGGAGCAATCAGGCCCGTAGTTTTGTGCTGCGACTACCATCATAATGCCAGCAGCGGCCTGAGCTTCAACAGCAGCTTGCAAGGTATCAGCCGAACAACCTTCCGATGGCGGACAAAGCCAGGAGTTGTTAGTGATATCAGGAGCTTTGGTCGGGTCGCCCTGGCCCGGGTCACCGCCTACCGGGTATGGCGCTAGGAAAAATTCCATGCACTCGATGTATCTAGCCGGTGTGCCGAAGTTCAGGTGCCCGTCAGCAGTACGGCAGGCGATCCACTTTGCGCCGGGCGCCATTCCAATCCGGTTGCCAGCGCCATCGTCGCCGATCATGGTACCAGTGGTGTGGCTACCGTGACCATTGTCGTCGCAAGGCACTGACGAATCATTACCGCAGGGGTTGCCTACACTGTCATGGATGGCATCATGCCAGTTATAATCGTGATTGGCGGTTTGTCCGTCCCAGCCGCGGTAGTGAGGTTTAAGCGCGTTGTGCGTCCAGCGAACGCCGCTATCGGCGCTCCCTATCACAATCTTCTGGCCCGTGAAACCGAGTTCCCAAACTTGCGGCGCGTGCGTGTAATTGATGCCAGGTTCAATCGTCTCTGGAATTCGAGGCCTCGAAGGCGCTTCAGCAATGGAAACTGGGTTAGGGAGGTCGTTGTGCACATGCGGATTGCCTTCTACCCGCGCCACATCCGGGCGGGCTGCGAGAGCCTCTGCGATTTCACGGGTGCCTTTCACCAAAACCGCGTTAACGATGTAGAAGGAACGATGCTCAAGCCCGCGTTCGCGTAGCCAATGCAGAATCGGAACTTGGGTAGTCTGGCTTTTATTCCGCAAGCTGTCGTAAACGTAGCGGCCCTTTTCAGTCTTTGTCCGCATCGTAGTAGCCGCTCTCAGGTCGGTTTGGTCAGTGAGCACAACCATGAACTCAGCCTGCTGGCCGTTGGCAGTGTGCTCGACCACCCACGGCGCGATCTTCTTCGCCGTGGAGCTCTGGCTAGGCGGTCCACTCTGACCGATCGCCGCGAACGCAACTATCGCAGCTGCGGCAAAAAATAATGAGCAATATATCCGTCGCCATCGCGACGGTGTAAACGTGCGCTTTGGAATTCTCTCGTTCATAGGTCTTGGGTTTGTTGAGGTTTGGATCGTTCAATTACGGGACTTTTTCGTTTCACCCGGTCTATACCGGAAACAAAGGACGAGGTTCCGAATTAATTTGCGTCCGCCGTCGCCGGCCAGACTCCGCGCGAAACTTCGGTCCTTGCTAATGCTCCAACCTGACAAGATGCCGCGTTAGGAGGCTATGGCGGACAAGTCGGCAAGCCGAAAGGTACCGGCAAGCTGTGAAGTGTAATGCGAACTAACTCAGCTCGATTACTCACGCGACGATTCTAAACAGAAGGTAACTCTGAACTCAGAAAGCGTGGCAAGGCATTTTCCTGTTTCAACACCGCCACGCGCCTCATTGGAGAAGATTTTCATTACAATTATGGGCGAATAGTCTAGCGACTCGTCATCACCGACGAGCTCGGCAGGACATCGTATGAACCCGGCCAAAGAGTCAGGCGTAATGACGGAAACAAGTGGAAGCCGACGGCGCAACGTAGCGACCGCGCGCCGCCCCGAAAGCTTTTGGGGGACAGCGCAGCGCGCCGTTCCTACCGTCTGTCGACGACTCAAGATAAAGGGTTAATCAGCACTTCAGCTGAGCTAGGTTCGCCTATTGCATATCCCAAGCCAGGCTCCAGGGTTACCACAACGCTGTGCCCTTGACGGATAACCGATGCTCTGGAATCAGGCAAAGTTTTGACCCGGATTATTCCCAGCCCTATCGGTGGACCATTAAGAGGAGAAGGGTTGAACTGGCAATCGACTCTGCTCACTAAGACCGGCGAGACAAGCGGAACGTAATCAACTCCTGGGACAGCCGTGCCGCTGACCGAGAAGTTTATGTGCATTCCACCCGGCTGGACTGGAGGGGGATTCATGTTCAAGACGAATGAACCGGTTTCTCCCCTGGCGACACCCCCTGTGCTATAGATAATAACAACCCCCTGGCCCTGCACCTGTGTAATCGTGCTCCCAAGCATGAACAACAAGCCGAGAATAACAAAAAGTTTGCTGATGATTTTTGTTTTCATATTAATTATCTTTCGGTCTTGTTTTGGCTTCCTTTAATTTCTCGTCATTGAGATGTCAGTTCCGGTCGTTACAGGATTTTCCATTTCTCCCGTCTATACCGGAAACAAAAGGCAAGGTTCCGAATTACTTTGCGCCCGCCGTCGCCGGCCAGCCTCCGCGCGAGTCTTCCGTCCTTGCTAATGCTCCAACCCGACAAGATGCCGCGTTAGGAGGCTATGGCGGACAAGTCGGCAAAGCCGAAGAACGCCGGCAAGGTGGAAAGGCTAATGCGAGCTAGCTACGGCTCGCCTAGTTAGGCGAAGGTTCTTAAACGCAGGATAATCCAACAGCGTTCGCGAGCGGATCAAGAAAACAAAGGTTCTGTTCTTCCCAGCACCAAAAACCGGCGTAGTAGTTTCGGATCGGTTAGAATCTTTTCTTTAGCTGCACGTACCAGAAACGACCTTTAATTGTGGCAAGCGAGTTGTCGTAGTTGTTCCCGAAAGCTCCAGCCACAAACGGCGGATCGGAATCGAACACGTTCTGCATCCCGAGTGTAAGCGTGGTGTTATTCAACCAGGCGTGCCATCCACATGGGTTATACTCAGTAGTGGAGACCGGCAGTACATTTTTCTCATTGCCGTCCTTCATCTTGATATTCTTACCGCCATCCTTGGCTAAGCCAGGCACCGCAGCCGATGCGGGCGGCGGCAGGTTAAACGTGTAAGACGCGATCAGGTCGAGTGTAACCCACTCGCGGATTTTCCGGGCTCGCCAAGGACGAGGCCCACTTCTCGGCGTTTGTGGTTTGGCTGGCTCCGAGGAACCAGTGGGATCGGAGGTCAGGGCGACATTCAAGTCTTCATACTGGCCGGTGTAGTGCACCGTAGCGCCCGCATCAAACCCAGCGAGCCACGTCTCAGCAGGGCCGTCGTAGAACAGGCTCGCATAGGCGCGGTTATGCGGCAACGAACCCGAAAACGAGGCGCTACTCACAAATCCACCTGAAATACCAATGCGTTTGCTAAATGGAGTCGCTTGAAACTCAAATCGAGACAGGTAGGTGCCGTTAACGGTGAAGGTTAATCTGCCGAGGTCGCCATGACCAAAAATTGCAGAGTCCAGGATATAGATACCTTCATAATCAACACCTTCGACGATAGCCCCAGTAAGATTCAAGCGTGGCTGCAGCACCTCGGTAATTGCGCCCGTTGTTGGATTGCGAATAACCAATCCGGGAAAGCTATTCTCAAAATCAATGATGAATTGTGCTGAGACAGGCGTAGCAATGGAACGCAGGTCGATATGCCAGAGGTCAGTACTCAGGGTAAGACCCTTGATCCATTTCGGGCTATAAACCGCTCCATAAGTCCATTCGTACGCAACCTCCGGTTTTAGGTTGGGGTTTCCACTTAGGAAGGCCGGAACAAAAGTTCCTGGGTCGGTCTTTCCTCTTGGATCAAACACTTGGGCAACGCCTTCTATCCCTACCGGTGAAAGGTCTGGTATAGGCGGCGCATGAAACGCTTCGCTGTAACTGCCGCGCAAAGTCAGAGCGCCAACCCACTTGGGATCAAGAGGCTGCCAGCGCACAGAAAATTTCGGTTTCTGTGCATCATATGTACTATGTCCTGTCGGGACAAATGGTTGCTGACGGATGGGTAGAACGGCAGAAATGTTTTGGCTATACCATTCTTCGCGCTCGGCAATATCGAACTCGAGGCTGTACGCGCCGGAGAAGTTCCACGCCGGGCTGGTCACCGGGAATCGCACTTCCTGATACGTTGCCCAAACGTCCCGGTTCCCCCGTGGAGCTGCGACGTTGGCGGAGCCGACTTCTGCGTTAAACGTGGTTTGCTCCGAGGAGGGATCAAACCTCCCCCGGTCCCCACGGTACTCGCCCCCGACTGCGAAGGAGACCGGCCCTGCCGGGAGATTAAACAGATTACCGTTGATAGTAAAATAACCTAAAGGCAACTCAAATTGGATGGAACTGAGCAGAGTAACGTAGACCCTGCTGATGGCGGCATTGCTGTTACGGCCAAGGAACCCCAGAAAAGGATTAAACGCTGTAGCCGGATTGGTATCCAGCAGCGCTCCGCGAAGCGCCGAACTGGTCGGCACACCGCCAAGCGCGATCTCCTGGTTATTTCGTGAATAACGAAACCCCAATTCCCAATTCCAACTCTCGAAATAATCTCCAAATTCGCCCAGCTCACCGCGAAGCTCTGCGTCGAACAAAACGTCGTGAAAAGTAGTTTCGTTCTTTCTCTGCGGCTCGTCGTTAATAGCGACGAATCTTACACCAGTAGTTACTGGAACAGGCACACCGTTGTAAGTCAGAGTGGCATCTGCGACCGTAAACGGGTTAAACGGATTCTGGATCGGCACACTGATGCCGCTGGGGCTAAAACCCAAGCCGTTCGGCCCCTTGAATGGATCAACCCTAAACGGGACAGCCGGCACCGCAGCATCAAAAAATGAACGTGTATATTTAAAGTCGGCAAATACCGTTAGGTACCTGTCACAAATATCGCGCGTAAAAGATCCATAAAAGCTTTGGCGATCCGCCGCGGGAATTTCCGTCGTAGCAGCCAGGTAGTTATAGAAGACGTAATCGCCACCACCTTTGTATCCATACTTGCCCATGGCTTGTGGACGGTGTTGGACCGCATGAGGACCGATGATACCAGGCGGGCCTGGGTACGCATTGGGAAGAATAACAATCGGATTAACATAAAAGGGGGAAGTTGCGACATTGGGCGCTGAGTGCGGTGGCGGAGATTTCGAACTGAAAAATAATTTCGGGATCAAGCGAAAACCAATTAGAGCGCTGGCGCTGTCAATCCGACCGGGAACGGACCTGTCGCGAAAATCAATCGTACCCCACGGGATCCCGAATGCGTTACTCTCAATGTCGCGGTCGTGACTGTATATAGCAGCGCGATCGTAAAAATCGGCAATCACCAGGATATCGGTCTTGTCATCTCCTGTGCCGGCTTTGATCCAACCCTCCAGCTCACGCGCATCATTGGATGCACCCATGTTCGTGTTGCCTATGCTCCCTCCGATCTCCAGACCACGGAACTTGTGTAGCAAAAAAATGTTGATTACGCCGGCCACCGCGTCGCTGCCATAGACAGCCGAGGCGCCGTCTTTCAGGATGTCGATGTGATCAATCATCGGAAGGGGAATGAGATTGATGTCCACGCCACCGCTACCGCCAGCGACACGTTTTCCATCGATGAGAACCAGAGTTTCTTTCGGCAGCAAGCCCCGCAGGTTCGGTATGACGGTGCCATCGCCGAAACCGAGACTGTTCTGGGTGCTAGTCGTGCCCATCTCCTGCGGTAGATTGGTCAGCAGGTCCGTTGCATTGCGGATACCTAGTTTCTCAATATCCGCCGGGCGATACGTATCCACTGGATTCGGTCCAGTCTCTTCTGCAGTGGGAATGTTCGAGCCAGTGACGATAACTCGTTCCATTTCTGCAGTCGCACCGGTTGGCGCTTGAGCGGCAATCTTGGGAGCGATTAAAGCGCCGACGCCCACAACGACGGCGACGGCAATCGGTCTTATCGTCGGTCGGCTTACGTTAACTTTCACTGAGCGTGCTGATTATGGGCGTGTAGGATGGCGCCTTACAAGCACTGTTTTGGCCCTCCCTGGAACTTCCATCGTAGGAGGTAAGGACTACCCGCGAATCCGCTTCACACAGAAGGAAAGAAGGCGAACGCGGCTACCAGCTTGCAGACACGAATTTGAAACTCGCTCCCTTCCCGGTTCGCTCGTCGCTACCCATCGCGACTTTACCTTCTATGTCGCTGATCCCATCAGCTCCATTCACCAATTCACACGAATGCTTTCGCCACATTAAACTGTTGCCGGGTGCCTCCCGCAGTCGCGGACTACGAAGGTCGAACGACAGTCAGGTTGGCAAGTTGGAGAGTGCATGACCGGGATCATCGATCCCGGCTACAACTCATCACCGATCATCCATCACCGGGACGTATTGGGCGCTGCGACCGTCTGCTCTTCCCCGCAGAGTTTTTGGAAAGCGGGTTCGCTGCGCAAAGGGTCCCACATTGGGTCGAGTCTAAGAAGGGCTCGTGTAACAGGCGCTGGCGCATAAAAGTTCCCGGGATATGGCATTTGCAATAGGTGCGTGAGAGTGGATATCGCACGGCTATTCTCGCCGAACATCGCCTCAATCCACGCCAGGTTCTCTTCGAAGCTAGGTCCTGATGACACATATTCGGCGCCAGCACGCGAGTTAAGCATGATTGCGCCTTCCGCTAGCTTTAGGGCCGAGTCCTTGTCGCCCATCAAAGCATGAGCTTGAGACAGGTCGAGTGAAAGCCAAGCAAGTCGCACCGGAAGTGTGGAATCTTTTCGTTCCTCTCTTTCAAGTGCTTCTCGATGGAACTGCTCGAGTGCTTCTCTATAGGACTTCTCAAGTGTATTGCACACTTGCTTAGCGGTAACCTTTGAGCCAGCCGTATCCCCAGCCAGGGCCTGCAGGGTAGCAAGGTTTGCCTGTTCGGGAATTTTCGCTTCCTCAGAATCATAATGGAATTGATTCAGCCGGGCTTGCAGCAATCGAATGCCCTCGCCGTAATTCCGTTTAAGTTTCAAGTCATCGCTCATGAGATAACTGATTGAAAAGACTCCCGGATTCGCTTGGGGGTTTATTCCTGACAGCAACCTGGCGGCTTCTTGCAGGTTACCCTCGGCGTGATAAATGCGAACCTTTGTCGCTATCACATCCGGATCGTTTGGCTTAATGTCCAGGACTCGATCATAGAGCTTTAGCGCAGCCGCGAACTGTCGAAGGCCTACGTAGGTCAATGCTGCTTGGGTAAGGGTCTGCACATTTCTTGGGTTCAAGGCGACGGCCTGCTCGAGATAGGCAACGCTTTGATCCCAGTGTCCCTGGTCTCGGGCAGCCATGCCGAGATACATTCGCACCTCGCTGCTGCTGGGTAACATTTGCCTGACTCGCTCAAGCGTGGTTATGGCAGCCCCCGGATCTCTTAGCATCAAATATTGATAACCAGCCAAGGCGATCAGGGTCTCAGGTGTAGCCGGCGCCAGTTTCTGCGCTTCCTCCAAGGCACGTTTCGCTGCCTCCTTCCGGGCAACAGTACTGGGGTAACCACTATTGTTAGAGATCAAAGTGTCTGCCAGAGAAAGCCGTGCCCATGCAGCCGCAAACTTGGGATCAAGCTGCACCGCACGCTCATAAAAACCGGCGGCTTTCTCTTCCAAGTCCTTGGAGTAGGAGGAGAAGTAGTTGCGTTCATCAAAAGACACGCCGCGCAGATATACTTCGTAAGCCTCTGGATTGTTTGTTGGTTTAACAGCTAGTGCCTGCTTCTCGCGACCACTCAGCTTCGCCTGTAACGACTCCGCTATTCTTTTGGCGATCTCGGTCTCAACGCCGAGGATGTCAGTCAACTTTTGATCGTAGGTCTCGGCCCAAAGATGGGAATCCGTTTGTGCCTTAACCAACTGCACGTTGACCCGCACTTGGTCAGTCGCTTTCTGCACGCTGCCCTCAAGAATGTTCGCCACACCAAGCTGCTTCGCGATCTGGCGCAGATTCCTAGGTTTACTCTGATATTGCTGCGTGGAAGTGCGCGAAATGACTTTTAAGTCTGCGATGCCAGCCAGCCGTGTCAGGATCTCCTCTTGAATTCCATCTGCGAAATAGGCGCTATCTGGATCCTGGCTTAAATTTTCAAATGGAAGCACCGCAATGCTTTTCTCCGGGGTTGCTGGCAGCACCTTGGCGGGCTCGCCCGGGAAGAACCACATCGCAGCAGCTCCTAAGAGAAGACAGGCTGCGCCTGTTGCTATCAACTTTGGATTACGTTGTGACCAGCGCCCGAGCCGCGTCGGAAATGACACCGGACGCGCGACGATCGGACGTCCATCCAGCCAGCGCTCCAAATCGGTCGCGAGATCTCCCGCTGATTGGTAGCGCGCGTTTGGATCGCGCTCGAGGCAGCGCGCACAAATGGTTTCCAAATCACGGTCGTGCGAGTGTGAAAGCGAGCGCAGTTTCGGCGCGGGCGTTTCCGAGGCCTGGCGAATAACGGCAAGCGCGTTGTCTCCCAAAAACGGCGCACGACCAGCTAGCAGTTCGAATAGAATCGCGCCGAGGCTGTATACGTCGGCGGTCGGGGTAAGAGTAGCGGCTTTAGCCTCAGCCTGCTCCGGTGCCGTGTAACCAGGGGTTCCGAAAGTAGTCAGCGATTTGGTAACATCCGTGTTTGCGTCGAGCCATTTTGCCAGACCGAAGTCGCTCACCAGCGGTTCACCGCGGCCGTCAAGCAGGATGTTTCCCGGCTTGAGATCGCGATGGAGAATTCCCTGGCTATGTGCATGCTCGACTGCGCGCGCAACTTTCGCCATCAGTTGCACGCATTGGCGGGATTTGCCACGCAGAGCCTGACCAAGCTTTCGCAAGCTGCCGCCCGTCGCGAATTTCATGCTGAAAAACGGAAGGCCGTCCTCGCTCTCGCTCACCTCATAGATCGGAAGAATATTCGGATGATCGAGACTGGCTGCCGCATCGGCTTCGCGTCGGAAGCGCTTGAGCGTTTCATGCGAATCAACGTGATAATCCAGCACGCGTTTTACGGCGACGATCCTCTGGGGGTGTCGCTGCCGCGCCAGATAAATTACGCCCATGCCGCCACGCCCGATCTCGTCGAGGATTTCGTAATCTCCCAGGCGCCATTGCTTGTCTGGCACTTCCACTTCGGCGATTGCGCTTTCAAAAACTGCTCTCGAGACCTCGTCACCAGCTTCCAATCCCTCGCTCAAGAGGCAAGTCACACAAACTCCAGTATGGAGCCGCGCGGTGGCGCCGCACTTCTTGCATTGCTCCGGACCGTCGCTCAAACTCGGCGTCGAGTCCGAGAGCCCGTCTGAAGTTTTCATTTTGACTTATTCAGTTCCGGCGGCGAGGGCCGCACACAAATACCGGATCTCGTCCTGAACGTCGGCGGGGTTTTCCACAGTGTGCGCGACTTCATCGCGCAGCAGAGAGCGGTACCGTTGCCGCATGATGTGCAGCTGTTTTTTCACGGTAGTCTCGGCCACTCCCAAAACCGCAGAGAGCTTGGCGTAGGATACCTCTTCGCGTTCCTCTATGAGGTGGCGGCTTAACGCGTAGAAAAGGCGAAGTCTGTCCTTGCCTTCGCATTCTTCGCGAAGGCGGCGAAGTGCCTGCTCCACGACGGTTGTAGCCCAGCGATGATCGAAGAGCCGCTCCGCCGGCAATGCATCGAGCGCATGCGCTGAGACGGATAATTGAGATGACGCCTCCGCCATCCAATCGTCCCAGGAAATAAATTTCAGATCACCACCGCGTTTCCGCGTACGAGTTTTCTCAGCGGCCTTAACGAGGAAATTCTGGAGCGACGTGAGCAAGAGCGAACGGAACCGGCCGCGGTTTACATCAGCGTGCTCCAGCCAGTTATGTTGCAATATCTTCACGAAGAAATCCTGCGTGAGGTCCTTCGCGTCTTCCATTGAATAGCCTCGCCGACAGACAAAGACAAAAACGGGTCGCCAATAAATCCGGCAGAGCTCCTCGAGCGCGTCGCGCGCCTTTTCTTCTCCGCTTTCAGAGTGGACAGCGGAAAGGATCAGACTCCAGCGAGTAGTCGCGAACTGACGCGGCTCGCCTGCGCCCTCCTCGCAGACCTGCGCGTTCACAAACGAACATTGTGATTACTTCTTTCGTTCGATACAAGGCTAAATGTCCGCACATGGCACGCCGCAATCGCCGAGGGACGACGTGAGTCCAAAGAAAGTCCGCGATCGCGAGGGCGCAGTTCGCCAGCCCTCGAGATGCGCGCGCTCCCCGGAACAGGCGTGAATTACAGCAATTTCGCGTTGAGATTGATCTGGGCACCGGCAAGCACCACTGAGACCGGACAGGTTTTCTTGGTGTGCTCGGCTTGTTCGCGAAATTTCGCTTCGTCAATCCCAGGAACTTCGGCTTCGGTATTGACATCGATGGTGGTGATCTTTGGTCCACCACCGACCATTTCCAACTTCACAGTCGCGGTAGTGTTAATGCGTTTCGCCGGATGGCCGGCTTTTTCGAGATTAGCCGCGAGCGCCATCGAAAAGCAACCAGCTTCGGCTGCGCCGATGAGTTCTTCAGGATTAGTGCCCTTGCCGCTTTCGAAACGTGACAGGAATGAAAACGGTCCTTCGAACGCGCCGCTGCCGAGTTTCATGGTTCCCCTGCCCTGTTTAAGAGTGCCTTCCCATACCGCTGATCCAGTTCGTGTTGCCATAATGGAAGACAATGTCGCGCCGGCTCGAGTTGTGCAAACGATCCGAGAGACGACACTACGTTGTGGGGGGCGAATCCCCTGCAAATCTCATCTCGTCGGTAGCAACAAAGCCCAGGCCTTCGTAAAGCGCGCGGCCATCGACTGAAGAGTGAAGAAGAAGGCGATCGAGTTTTTGATCGTGGGCCCAATCGATGATTTCCTTCAGCAGCATGCCGGCTAATCCTTTCCGGCGCCATTCCGGCTCAGTAAAAACATTCACAATGACGCCGTGACGGCCATCAGCAAACGTCGCTGCATTTTTAACCGGATGCGGCAGGACGCGTCGAAGGTGAACACCCGCGCCGGCGATGATTTTGTTCGGCGCGTTTTCCAAACTGAGCAGCCATCCCACGTAACGGCGGCGCTCGAGCAGATGACGCAAGTGATCGCGCGAAGTAACGCGAAAGGCTTCGAATAAATGCGCCGGCAGTTCTCCCATATCCTGGAACATTCGTGCCCGGTGCCAGGAGATTACCTCTGCATCCTCGACAGTGGCAAAGCGGACGCGAAATTCGTCGGCCATTTCACTGTGCATCATGCTATTGGCAGACGATCACCGGCTGCCTGCGTCACGAGCCATCACGCCGGTTCGGCCGCCGCGATATCTCCGAGCGTTGCGTTTTGATCGCTTTTCATTTGAGCGTCGGCCAGGGCGCGTTGTTTCCGACCAAGCCAAACGCCAATTACGCACCAACAAGCAACTACAGGTACCGCTATATAACTGATCGCGCTAAGACCCAGACCGAGCGCTTGCATGCCGCCATAAGACCAGGCCCCGAATTGATCGCCACAACGATAGCCGAATGTGTCGATAAAGCTTTTCGCCTTGTATTTGTCTTCTCGCCGCAAAACGGTGAACAACACCTCCCGCGCTGGCCGCATGAAAGCGAACGTGCTCGCGCGACGCGCAACCTGAAAAACGGCCAACACAGTCAGCACCGGCGCCAGACCCATTGCGGCGAACCCAAATAAGCTAAGCACTGGCATGAACAAGAGCGTCACGGTAACACCGAGGAACTTCATTAGGCGACCGGTGAGGAATATCTGCAGCAGCAGCGTCAGTGTATTGACCGACAGATCAAGCTTGGCAAAAAACGAGGTGCGAGCAGCGCGATCAACAAACCCAACTTTGGTCAACTCGGCTTGTTGGAAGTAAGCCCAGGTCGAGGTCAGCGTGTAAAGCAGGATGAAAACAAACAGGCCAAAAAGGTACGGCGAGCGACAGATGCGGGTAATGCCCTCCATGATACCGCCGCCAATCGGTTTCTCGGCGTCGGCCGACGCACGTTGGTCTTGAGTTCGAAAGTCCGTCGGAAAAAAACGCACACATTGAGCCGCAATCTCGAGCATGGCTGCACAGATCAATAACAACACGCCGGTGCTGACCCTGTGAACGAGAGAAGCTGTTATGATTGGGCCGAGAATTCCGCCTAACGAACCGCCGACGGCAATGAAGCCGAAGAGCCGCTTGGCCTGCTCGGTCGTGAACAAGTCCGTCATGAATCCCCAGAAGACGGCGGTCGCAAAGAGATTGAATACGCTCACCCAGACGAAGAAACATCCATCGATCCAAGGCTGCTTGCCGGACGGCACGAACTGCATGAGGACGTAAAAAATAATTAGGTTCGCGGCGAAGAACCGATAGGCAATTGGAATGAATCTGCGCCGCGACATTCGCGCGACGATGGCTGAGAACAGCGCGTTCGCGACGATCATCGTCACAAGCACCACGGTGAACATCCACCACAAGTTTTCAGAAAAATTGGCGCCGATGTTGTCGCGTACTGGGCGGATCACATAGTAACCCGCCAGGACGACGAAGAAGAAGATGAAACCCAACCAAAGCGCGCGGACTTCGTTAGGCTTTACGTCGACGATCTTTGCGAAGATGCGTTTCATCTTAATGACGAAGCACGAATGTCGAATGACGAAGGAATGACGAAGTCCGAAGAATTATTCGGCATTCGAATCTTTGAGCTTATTTCGTCATTCGTCATCAGGATTTCGTCATTTCTTTTGTTGCCATGCAGCGAGAACCTCCGCTTCGCGTTCGGCTGAGAGACCAGCTTTCGGGTGCGATTGTCGGTCCGGTGGGAGCGACTTAAACCAGGCGAGCGTATCGCGTGCGGTGACATCGAGCGGTCGAAACGTCAGGCCCTTGCTCAAGGCGCGACTAATGTTTGTTCGCGCAACCGCATCATCTTTCCCCGTCCACACCGGCATGTCAGACCAAGGCTGCACCTTCTGCTCAGTCAAAAATTCTTCGCTTACCCAGGTAAACTTGGCGTCGGACTTCAGGGCGCTCCTAATTCCATTGAGCATCCCGCCGATTCCGAAGGGTTTAGCAGGTCCGGTCGCGTTGTAAATTCCTGTCTCGCGGTTCTCGGCCATGCGAATGGTCCATTCAGCAAGATCGCGCGCATCGATGAACTGCACGGGATCCTTTGGATTTCCAGGCGCCAGCACATCTCCGGCGCGATCGATGCGCACAGGCCAATACGTAAAGCGGTCGCTCTCGTCCCGAGGGCCGACGATAAGTCCCGGGCGAATGATCAAAGTTTTTCCTGGAAACCATTTCTCGGCTTCGCGTTCTGAGAGTGCCTTTAGCGGCCCATAGGTTTTGAATCCTGACGCACGCACCGCTTCGATCGTCTCCTTGTACGGGTCTGCCCCTTCGTATTTTTCAGTCGGCGAATTTTCATCAGGTCCCTGTTTCGGCTCGCCGTAAACCGAAATGGTCGAAATGAACACGTAGCGGTCAGCGTTTCCTTTGAGCACTTGCGCCGCGTCACGCACCCATGCAGGCAGCATCGTCGGATTATCGATCACCACATCCCATTGCCGATTTTTCAGCGCATCGAGATTGCTGTTGCGATCGCCAACAAGTTGCTCGACTTCAGGAGGCAATTCGCCGGGATGCGTCTTGCCGCGGTTAAATGTGGTCACCTTATGTCCGCGACTTAACGCACATTTCACCTGATACGGACCAGTGAATCCGGTGCCACCGAGTATGAGTATGCGCATCGGTGTAGGTGTCTTCTCTGCTAATAAAGATGTCGGTATTACTCGCGGTGCAAACGCAGTCGCGGCGGATATTTTAATGAAACGGCGGCGATCCATTATGCCAGCAACCTTCTTGTCATTCCGAGCGAAGTCGAGGAATCTCTTGTTGTTATTATTTAAAATTTGAGATGTCTCGACTCCGCTCGACATGACAAATGGAGAGATGAACTGAATGACTCGACGCGAGGCTACAAAAGTAATCGGCGGCACAGCGGCAGCTTTGGCTTTACCGATCAACGCGAATGCGCAAATCGAATTATCAGCAATGCTGACACGCACCATTCCATCTTCCGGCGAGAAGCTGCCGGTGATCGGGCTCGGGACATGGAGGGCGTTCGATGTCGATCTTACATCCGATATCCGGAAGCAGCTTGAAGACGTTCTATCGACGTTTGCGAAGCTCGGCGGCCGTGTGATTGATTCCTCCCCCATGTACGGTCGCGCAGAGCAGGTGATCGGGGAGCTGACGTCTGCGCTTGGGATTCGCGAGCAGCTATTTCTCGCGACCAAAGTTTGGACTCGGGGCAAGCAAAGCGGAATCGAGTCAATGGAACGTTCCATGTCGCTTTTACGCACGAACCGAATCGACCTGATCCAAGTGCATAATCTCGTCGATGTGAATACACAGCTCGGGACGCTCCGGGAGTGGAAGCAGCAGGGACGCGTTCACTACATCGGAATCACTCATTATGAATCTGGAGCTTTGAGCGAAATCGAAAAACTGATGCGGAACCAGAAATTCGATTTCCTCCAGATCAATTATTCGCTGATGGAACCTGAAGCCGAGGAACGCGTTCTGCCCCTCGCCCAGGAGCGCGGGATCGCAGTGATCGCAAACCGGCCACTTGGTGCCGGCGATCTCTTCGGCAAAGTACGTTCGAAACCGCTACCGGATTGGGCAGCGGAATTTGATTGTCGTTCATGGGCGCAATTCTTTTTGAAATGGATTGTCGCAAATCCAGCAATCACGTGTGCTATTCCGGCGACCGATAAACCCAGTCATTTGGAAGATAACATGCAGGGCGGAATGGGCCGGTTACCCGATGAAAAAACTCGCCGGCGGATGGCGGAATTATTCGCGTCGTTGTAACGCCGCGACGCCTTTCGCACATTCCGCGCAAGTCAAATGAAAAATCTTTACTTTTGCTGAAAAAATCGGTTGCGACTCTGGCCGACATACCGGATAGAACGCGACTTTATGCGAAAACTTCTCACCGCCACATTCGTTATCCTCCTAGGATTCGCCGTATTTTGCCCGCGTCCCGCTATGGCGCTGCGATTCTCGGCGCCGACTCCAAAGTTTAATTACACCGATGCCTCCGGCAAAAAGCAATCGGTCGAGGTTGTAGAAAAGTATTATCCGAAAAAGATCGTTGAGCCGTTTGCCAAAGCCGATACGCAGATTGATCCAAGATTGCGCCGAGCCGCTACCATTGCCGAGGAACGCGCACGTGCGCACTCGCTTTCCAAGTGCTGGCATTTCGTTAAGGAAGCGCTGGTTGCCGCCGGCGTAGTGAAATCGCGGCCGCAAACAACCCTTGCGAAACAAGCCGGCCAGGAGCTGGTGAACAATTACGGATTCCAAAAACTGCCGGTCTTGAATCCATATGAAGCGCCTGTAGGATCGGTGTTGGTCTATGGCGCCAAGCGTGCAGCCGGTCATGTGGAAATCCGGACCGAGAATGGATTCGTTAGCGACTTTCGCTCGAAGACGCCATCGCGCCGTCCGCTGATTGGCATTTTCGCGAAGAGTTAGTTCGGAAACGCGCCTGCGGCGGCTAGCCATCGTCTTCGGAGAAGCCGATCCACCTGACGAAGGTGGAACGCGTTGTCCTCAACGCGTTGCATACGCGGCCCTACCACCTGACTGTTCACAACGTGAGCATTCGCATTGCCATGTGGTCCGGTCCACGAAATATCTCGACGGCCATGATGCGCGCGTGGGGTAATCGGGACGATACGGTTGTCGTTGACGAGCCGTTTTACGCTTACTATCTGCGCGCCACCAGTACAGCGCATCCCGGCGCAGATGAAGTAATCGCAACCGGCGAAATCGATTGGCGAAAAATCGTTGCGCACCTCACCGGGGCGATCCCGAACGGTAAGCGGATATTTTTTCAGAAACAGATGACACACCATCTGTTGCCCGAAATTGATCGCGAATGGCTCGGGGCTGTAACGAATTGTTTTCTAATTCGCGACCCTCGCGAAGTGATTAGTTCCTACATCAAAAAGCGAGAAGACCCCGCGCTCGGGGATCTCGGTTTCGTGCAGCAGGCGGAAATTTTTGATTTCGTCCGCACACGTACGAATGTTGTTCCGCCCGTTGTCGATGCAAAGGACGTGTTGCAAAATCCGGAAGCGACGCTACGACTGCTCTGCGAAGCGGCCGGCGTCGAGTTCAGCAAGTCGATGCTTTCGTGGCCGTCGGGCTTGCGTGACACCGATGGTATCTGGGCCAGGTATTGGTACGGGGAAGTGGCAAAAACGACCTCATTTCAACCGTATCGTCCAACAGATTCCGAGGTGCCAGAGCGCTTCCGCAAAATTCATGAGTGCTGCCGCGAATGTTATGAGCGGCTGTATCAATACAGATTGTTGTGAATCACCGAAGATTTAAAAATCCTTTCCTGCTTTCCTGGGTTCCTGATTAATCTTTTGGTCCTTCATGCTTCAGAAATTCGACGAACGAAACCGCGACCTGATCGTGAACATCAATGGAAAGTTGGTGCATCGAGACCAGGCCGGGATCAGCCCGTTCGACTCGGCTGTGCAAGGCGGTGACGCTGTCTGGGAAGGACTGCGACTTTACAACGGGCGGATTTTCAAGCTACGCGAGCACCTCGATCGCCTGGAACATTCAGCCCGCGCCCTTTCGTTCGAGGAAATTCCGCCACGCGAAAGAATCGTCGACGAAATCAAACGCACGCTCGCTGCAAATAAAATGCGGGACGGTGCGCATATTCGGCTCACGCTGACACGCGGACTGAAGATCACGTCCGGCATGGACCCGCGGCTTAACCAAAGCGGACCGACATTGATCGTGCTCGCCGAACACAAGCCGCCAGTTTATGCGAAAACGGGACTGAGTTTGATCACGGCCAAGACCCGCCGGCCGCCGCCGGATGTACTCGATGCGCGTATTCATCATGCGAACCTGCTAAATTCAATTCTGGCAAAGATCGAAGCGAACAATGCAGGCGCGGACGACGCGCTTATGCTCGACACGCGCGGGTTCGTCGCTGAAACGAATGCGACTCATGTGTTTATTGTGCGTAATTCCGACGAATCCCGAGCAACAGGCGAGCTGGCAACGAGCCGCGTTGTGGCGTGTCCCGAGGGAATAACTCGCGCAACGGTGATCGAGATTTGTGCTGCCGAAAAAATCCGATGCATCGAGACAGATTTGTCACTTATCAATATCTACGGCGCTCACGAGATGTTTTGCACTGGCACCATGGGCGAATTAGCCGCCGTAATCAGAATCGACAATCGCCAGATCGGCGATGGAAACGTCGGGCCGATGACGAAACGCCTG
>Ga0306921_10001839_pt1 | contig 20931 bp, 17 predicted proteins | sample sta12Cox44000080_FD_203760 | JGI IMG/M metagenome (GOLD analysis project Ga0306921, IMG submission 203760) | Lab enrichment of tropical soil microbial communities from Luquillo Experimental Forest, Puerto Rico - statoxic.12C.oxic.44.000.080 (v2)... | ecosystem: Environmental > Terrestrial >...
TAGGGTGAAATTGTGGGCACTTCGCTCAGTCTTAGTTTTTCGAGCAGCGACTACATGCTGACGCTACCCATGCTGCTGTTGTCGCTGTTTGCTCTCGGCATCCTGCTGATCGACCTGATCCTGCCGGAGCAGTGGAAGCCCGTGAACGCTTTCACCGCTCTGGCCGGAATCGCATTTTCGGCGGCGGCGGTGGGGAAGTTGCACCTCGCGTATCGGGTGGCGGAGCAGCACGGCGGAGTGGTTAGCGACTTTACCGGCTTCATGGGCACGCTGGTTGTGGACCGCTTCGCAATTTACTTTTTCTATTTGTTCCTGGTGGGGGCCGCAATCGCCATTCTGATGTCGATCCAGTATCTGGAGATCGAGAGGGAAAATCACGGCGAGTTTTACGCGCTGATTCTGTTCTCGGTGGTTGGCATGATGTGCATGGCCGCCGGCTATGACATCGTGCTGTTGTTCATTGGCCTGGAACTGATGGCGATCTCGACCTACGTGCTGGTGGGTTTCCTGCGGCGCGATAAGCGTTCGAATGAGGCCGCGTTGAAATACCTGTTGCTCGGTGCGTTTTCCTCGGGACTATTTGCCTATGGCCTTTCCCTGTTCTACGGCGTTACCGGCAGCACTAACCTGGGACTCATCGCACGGAATCTTCAGGGAACGATGGCGACGCGGCCGCACGATCCGGTCGTCGCATTCGCGTTGCTGACGACGACCGTAGGCGTGCTGTTCAAAATTGCGGCGGTACCGTTCCACCAGTGGGCGCCTGACGCCTACGAGGGTGCCCCGACCAGTGTGACGGGCTTCATGTCGGTCGCGGTGAAGGCGGCGGGATGGGCCCTGCTGCTAAGAATCTTTCTCTTCGGACTATCGCCATTGCGCCCGATGTATGTGCCGCTGTTGATCTTCGTTGCGATTGCAACCATGACCGTCGGTAACCTGGCGGCGATCTCGCAGAACAACCTGAAGCGGCTGCTAGCCTACTCATCGATCGCACACGTAGGCTACATGCTGCTCGGTTTGGTGGCCAGCGATGGCGTGAACAACTCCACCGGGATCATGGCGATCATGATCTATCTGCTGGTGTATACCTTCATGAACCTGGGCGCGTTCGCGGTGATCACTTCGTTGCGGCGGTGTAGCATTATCGGCGATGAGATCGACGACATAGCCGGCCTGTACTTCAAGGCTCCGGCGGAAACCATGCTGATGCTGATGTTCCTGCTCTCGCTGGCGGGAATTCCTCCGCTGGCCGGCTTCTGGGGCAAGTACTTCATCTTCCTCAGCCTGATCCAAACCGGGCATTACATTCTGGCGTCTCTGGCCGTCCTGTACGCCGTGATCGGACTGTACTACTACATGCGCGTTGCCAGCGCAATGATGGTCCGGCCTGCGGCAGATGGGGAGCCGGTCAGCGTGGGCCCAGCGATGGGGCTCGCGCTGCTGGTCACGGCGGCAGGAACGATTGGCATCGGGATGTTCCCGAACTTCTTTATCAACGCCGTGAACTGGTCGCTAGGGTTGGCGCAGGGCACGCATATGGCGGTGGTGCTTCGCTAGGTGGCGAGTGGCCTCGCTTCGTTTTCACACGCGGTACCGCCGGCACCGTGACTACGGAATCATGACCAGTCTGCGGCCGTGAAGACCGCTGCGGGTCCACGTGCGTTCAATGTCAGCGAGCGGAACCGGCTCGACATCGACGTGCAATTCACCGCGGGCAGCGAGATTCATGAGCTGCTGGAACGCGTCGGACAGGACACTGAGAGGCGGCATCATCCCAGAACCCACGATCATTATTGCCGCGCTGCGCAAAGCTGCCGCTGGAAGTGAGATTGACGTTCCGGCGCTGTCGCCAATCTGCACCAGGCGAGTTCCTGAGTGTGCCGAAGGAAACCCCTTGCGGGTCATCGCTGCAAGAAGTACTTGGGTGGGGCGACCCCAGAGATAGTCGAGTACGATGTCGAAGCCACCCTCTGCGCCTTCGCGTGCAAATGTTTCGGCTAGGTCTCCTTCCGCCATGTCCAGTCGGATGGCCGCGTCCGCACCCAGCTTGTGCAACCCTGTCAGGATCGCTTCATTTCGTCCGGCAGCGACGACCCTCGCAGCGCCGAGGTGCTTCGCGATCTGAATCGCGAGTTGGCCGGCAACTCCGGTGGCGCCAAGGATCAGCACGCTCTCACCTGGCGAAAGACGCGCGGTGGTGATCAACGGCAGCCAGGAAGACAGTCCGGGATTCGGAAGGGCAGCAGCGAGGACGTCATCGACCCCGTCCGGCACCGGCCAGCAGAATGATCGCGGAACCACAGTTCGCTGGCACATCGAACCATTAGGAAATCGACGCACCCCGAAGAAAACGCGCGAGCCACCGTCGAGCCTTCCAACACCCTCCACCCCGCATATGAACGGCACTTGCTTTGGGCTGGCGTAGTGTTGTCCACTCGCCAGCAACCGGGTTGAGGGATTCAACGCAGCGGCGGTGACATGTACGAGGACTTCGTCATCGTTAGGGACCGGATCAGGAATCGATTCGAAGTGAGGTGGCTGACCAAAACTATGCAGAACTGCAGCGTTCATAGTTCCACCTATTATCGGCGGTGCGAGTCTATCGCGAAACTGGGGCCATTACAAGGAATCGAGCATCTGCGTTTTGTATAATCGATAGTTTGCACACCATCCTTGAGGAGAATCCATTGCAGCAGGCAGAAATCGGCATTATCGGCGGGAGTGGTCTGTACTCCATGCCGGGCCTGTCCGAGGTGCGCGAGGTGTCGCTGGAAACGCCCTTCGGTACGCCGTCGGATGCATATGTGCTGGGTACGCTGAGCGGCCGCAAGGTAGCGTTTTTGTCGCGGCACAGTCGAGGACATCTCCTTATGCCGACCGAGTTGCCTTACCGGGCGAACATTCATGGCTTCAAGCAACTGGGTGTGGAGCGTATTGTTTCACTATCGGCGGTGGGTTCGCTGAAGGAAGAACATAAGCCGCTGGATTTCGTGATCCCCGACCAATTTGTAGATCGGACGCGACATCGCGTCGACACTTTTTTTGGCGACGGCCTGGTGGCGCACATAGGGTTTGGAGAGCCGGTCTGTACCGAGACAGCGAAATATGTTGAGGAAGCCTGCCGCCGTGCCAACGTCAATGTGAAGCGCGGCGGCACCTACCTCAACATGGAAGGCCCGCAGTTTTCCACCAAGGCGGAGTCGAACCTGTACCGCAGTTGGGGGATGGATGTTATCGGCATGACGAACCTAACTGAGGCGCGCCTCGCCCGTGAAGCGGAGCTTTGCTATGTGACGGTCGCCATGGTAACCGATTACGACTGCTGGCATCCGGAGCATGACCACGTGACAGTTGAGCAGATCATTGGGGTACTGGTAAAGAACGCGGAGAACGCCAGCAACGTGGTGCGCGAGGCGGTCGCAGTGATCCCAAAGGAACGCGGCTGCAAATGCGGGTTGGCACTCAGTCACGCCATCATCGCTCAGAAAGATAAGGTGCCGGCGGCAACGCTTGAGCGACTGAAACTAATCGTCGGCAAATACTTCGAGAACGAAAAAAAACAATAGGAGCCCTGGTCTTGTCCATCGTTGTGGTCGGTTCGGTTGCGTTCGATAGTCTGAAAACGCCTTATGGTGTCCGCGAGAGAGTGCTCGGCGGCGCCGCGACTTACTTCTCTCTGTCCGCCAGTTATTTCACCGAAGTTCGCGTGGTCGGAGTGGTGGGAGATGATTTCACTGCCGAACACGAAGCTGTGATGAACAAGCGCGGTGTGGACACGCGCGGCATCCAACACTCCGACGGCAAGACCTTCTTCTGGGCAGGGGAGTACGGCGATAATGTGAACGAAGCCAAGACGCTGCAGACGGACCTGAACGTATTCGCCAGTTTCCAGCCGCAGATTCCGGAGGAGTACCACAACTCCGAGTTCCTGTTTCTCGCCAACATCGATCCCGTTTTGCAAGCGCAGGTGCGTGATGCCATGCCGGGCGCCAAACTGGTGGGCGGCGACACCATGAATTACTGGATCAAGGACCATCGGCAAAGCCTCGGCGAGATGCTCAAGCGGGTCGACGTATTGCTGATCAATGACACGGAGGCGAAGATGTTAGCCGGTGACAGCAGCCTGCCGCGTGCCGCGCGCAAGGTCTTGGAGTTAGGGCCGAAGACGCTGGTCGTTAAGCACGGCGAGTACGGCGCGACAATCTTTTTCCGTGACGGCGCATTTGCGGGCGGGCATCATCCTTTCCGCGCTCCCGCATTGCCATTGGAGGAAGTGCGTGACCCAACGGGAGCGGGCGACAGTTTCGCCGGCGGATTCATGGGCTATATCGCGTCGCAAGGCGAGGTGACGCGCGACGTGTTGAAACGTGCCATGTTTTATGGCAGCGTGATGGGGTCGTTTTCGGTGGAGCGGTTTGGCACGGAGCGCTTGCAGTCGCTGACGCGAGAAGAGATCGACCAGCGCTTCAATGTATTTCGCGAGCTAACCCACTTGGGTTAGACTCCGGCACATCGTACGTTCGCCTGAGGGAAGACAGATCTTGGATAGTTGCGTGGTGCGGCGGGCAATGGCAGGCGTGGCCCAGATCAGTTAGTCGCTGGATCTTGTTGCGACCCTCGCCTGTCTTCAGGCAACGCACTGGCGATCGATTGCCGAACAGCCGCCATCAACTCCTCGCGATCCGCAAATCCTGATGACTCGATCGGCGGATGAAATATCACCGTCGCCTTTCCCGATCGAATCGCCCAGGTTCCCTTCGGCCAACACTCGGCGGTCCCGAGAAGTGTCACCGGGATGACCGCTACGCCTGCCTCGATCGCCATGTGAAACGGCCCCTTCTTGAAGGGCAGTAACCGGCCATCGGGCGAGCGCGTCCCTTCCGGAAAGATCACCATGTTCAGTCCACGCCGCAGGACCTCCGCCGCAGCACGTACGCTTTCAATGGCGGCCTCGCGATTACTCCGATCCACGGGAACCATCTCTGCCATTCTCAGCAATCCCCCAAAAATCGGAAGGCGGAAGACCTCTTTTTTGATCAGTACCGAGCAACGGCCGGGAATGGAAGGCACGAAAACTGGCGGATCGAGGTTTGACACGTGATTCGACATGAAAATGTAATTTCGAGAGGGCTGCAGGTTTTCCAAGCCGCGGGTTTCGATCTCTACGCCGGCCAGGCGCACACCGGTGACGGCGAGTTTCATGCCGATGCGATACAACGGCATAATGTTGCCGGTCAGCACTGCGTGGAGCAACATAACGGGTCCCACGATCAGGATCGACAACCCCCAGAATGTCAGCAGGAATACGGTGCGGATCACCGTCCACCGCCGTTCTCATCGTCACCATGGATCCAGGCCACGCGATGGGCACGTTGTTCAGGGGTGACAGAGGCGAGATCCTGAAGGAGATACACTCGCTCCTCACGTGAGCTTAGTTTCAACTTGACGTCGCGCTGCCCGCGCCGGTTCGTCAGCCGGAGTTTCACCGTTGTTCCCGGACGCATGTGGGCGAGTTGGTCGTCGATGGATGCGGTTGCCGGCTTGCCATTTATTTCGACGACGCGATCTCCAATCGCCACAGCTGCGCGATGCGCTACGCTGTTTGCGTCGACAGAAACGACTTCTGGCTGCGCCCCAGGGCTCGTCGTGGTGGTGGTAAATCCCGCTGACGCCGCGCGAACCGTGGTTTCGGCGACTTGCAGGCCGACGAATCCGAAAAACTCGCTGTAGGGCAACTCCCTGACTCCCGCCACGTACGCGTGAAAGAATTCCGCGAAACTCTCACCAGTTATGCTCTCCGCTGCCTGCTGCACGCCGTCGGAATCAGGGAAGAAACGGCCTTGCTTGGCGTAGTTTTCATTCATCCACTGGAACAGATCGCGTAACGACTTTCTGTCCTGTGTGATCTGTCGGATGCGCAAGTCGAGCAATACCCCTAGCACCTCGCCCTTGTTGTAGTAGCTGATGCTGCGCTCAGGCGAGCGGTAAAATGCATTGTCCTCAAACCACGCGTCGAGGCTCGACTCCTCCGCCGACTGCCAGCGATGCGCAGGTCGCGACTGCAACTCGTTGATCTCACTGGCGACCCTGTCAAGATATTGTCGGTCGCTCAACAGGCCTGCCCGGGCCAGCAGCATGTCTCCCACGGTGCTGGTTACTCCCTCGCTGAACCAGAGTGCGCGCGTGTCCATGGCGCGCTGATAATCGACCGGTTCGAGCGACTGCGGCCGGATGCGTTTCACATTCCACAAGTGGAAGAACTCGTGGGCGCTGACACTCGCAACTGGCATCATGCTGCTGTGAAGCCGTTCGGCATCGATATCGATTGCCGTTCCGTAAGCATGCTCCATGCCACCCGCGCCGTGACCCCGCGGGAAGTGATAGAGGAACGTGTACTCCTCGTATGGACGGTCCGCCATCCAGTCCACTGCGGCATGGGTGATCTTGCGAAGGATGTCCTGCAGTTTTCCGCTATCGTAGTCGTTGGAATCGCTATCGACCACAATGTGGTAGGTGGCTCCATCCTGTTGAAATGTGGAGTGCTGAAACATGCCGACTTCGACCGGACTGTCCACCAGTTCATCGTAGCTGCGGGCAACACCAACTGCCTGCTCCACCTTGCCTGCCGGCGCTTCGCCCATAATGTGAAGATCGTGCATACCCCACGTCGCCGGAACGTCCAGTAGCTGCACGCCCAGGTTCTGTGCTCGCGCAGCGGCAGAATACATGAGCACCATCGCCCAGTTGAAGAATCCGTGGGTGCCGCTGAGTTGGGATCCGAACGGACCACCGCCGTCGAGGTGGATGTCATAATCCACTACGATGCAGTTTCCCGTAGCTATGACCTCCCATTGGCTGATCTTGCTATCAATAACGGGCACGGGTCTACCTGTGGCATCGAAGGCGCGGACGTTTTCCACATTCGCCGCGAAGTCCCGCACCTGGTAAAGCGAGTTCCACACCGGCATATCCAGAGTGATCGTGCCGCTGGTTTGTGGGAATCGAATGCTGACGTGCGCGAGGTGATGGATATTATCTGCCAGCGACACAAAGTATTCGGTGGGTTGCGGCTGAGCGCTCGCTGGAGAAGAACATGTCACTGGCGTGACTCCCCACAGTCGCTTGGAGCTGGGGAACGCAAGTGCGAAGCACACAAGCAGGACGGTAAGTGCAGTCTTGCAAACGTGCATCACGCTGGCGTCGAAGCCTCGTGCAACGAGTAGAGTCTGGCAGGGAGCTTTTCGTAGATGCCTCCGAAGCCGCCGTTGGACAGGATGCCGACGACATCGCCTGCCTGCAACTCGGGGGCGATTGTCTCGACGATGGCGTCTGCCGAGGGCAGTAAGCGTGCCGGTTTCCCCTCGGCCCTTAACCTCGCAATGACACTCTCTCCGTCCAGTCGTTCGGCCTCGGGTATCGCCTCCGACTTGAAGACGCCCGCCAACACAATCTGGTCAGCAAGCGCCAGGCTCTGCGCCAGCTCAGCCTCGAAGATCTTGCGACGCAGGGTGTTGGAGCGCGGCTCCAGGATGGCCCACAAGCGCCGGCCGCGGTAACGTGTACGCAAAGCCTTCAGCGTCCCGACAATCGCGGTTGGGTGATGAGCAAAGTCATCGATGATGGTCACGCCGTAAACCTCAGCTTTCACCTCGAGCCGCCGCCTCACGTTGCGGAAGCGGCACACGGCTTTCGTGATGACTTCGACCGGTATCCCGTAATTGGCGGCCATGGCGGCCGCAGCGGTGGCGTTCAGGACGTTGTATTCTCCCGCGATTTGCGACTCAAACTCCGCCCATAAAGCGCCATTTCGCCAGACCTTCCAACGAGTGATTTCGTCCGCATACTCGACGTCGGAAATCCGCCATGCCGATTTTTCGCCAAAGCCGTACCGTTCCACCCGGCAGAAGGAGCGACTGACGCATTCATCCACATTGGGATCGCCATCCCACGCTATGAGTAACCCACGCCGTGGCACCAGGTTCACCAGTCGCTTGAAAGCAGTCTTCACTTCATCTAAGTCCCTGTAAATGTCGGCATGATCGAACTCGACCGAGGTCAGGATCACCGCGTCCGGGAAATAATGCAAAAACTTCGGACCCTTGTCGAAGAATGCCGTGTCGTATTCATCGCCTTCGATGATGAACTCGCGCCCTTCTCCCAGGGCGAACGAACTGCCGAAGTTTTCCGGAATTCCGCCGATAAGGAAACCAGGGGCACGCAGGCCTTCCGTAAACATCCACGCCAACAGGGAGGACGTGGTAGTTTTGCCGTGCGTGCCCGCTACCACCAACCGCTCCCGATCTACCAGGAACTCGTCGTGCAGCACTTGCGCCATCGACTGGAAGGGCAGGCGCTGGTCGAGCACGTATTCGAGTTCAACGTTCCCGCGTGAGATGGCGTTGCCCACGATGACCAGGTTAGGCCGCGACTCAAGGTTTTTTTCGCTGAACGGTTGCGCCACCGGAATATTCAGCGAGGAAAGAAAGGCTGACATTGGCGGATAGGCAGCAACATCCGATCCCCTGACTTGATGCCCGCGCTGCTTCAGCATCCCGGCGAGCGAGGCCATGGCGGTGCCGCAGATGCCGATCAAGTGGATGTGTTTCTGATTCATGATTTGGGAACAGAAACCTTCAATGGTTCGCTCGTTACCGACGCAGTGAGACCCAACGATACACTTGCATCGGCCATAAATTGTGCCCGCACGCCAAAAGGCAAAGTGAAGTTGTCGCGGGTTACGTGGCCAGATTTCAACCCGTACGCCACCGGAATACCAAGATCGCCCACTACGCGCAGCACCACTTGCTGCAGTGTGTAATCCTGTGCTCCGCGCTGCCCGCAGTCGAGCATCTCTCCAAAGATCACGCCGCGGATGCCTTCGAATTTTCCTGCCAGCTTCAAGTGCATCAGCATGCGATCGATGCGGAACGCCGGTTCAGCCAGGTCTTCCAGAAAAAGAATGGTGCCGCGCGTCTCGACTTCGTAGGGAGTGCCCAGTGACGCGCAGAGCAGTGACAGGCAGCCCCCGTATAACATGCCTTCAGCCACACCCGGAACGAGAGTCTGCACTTCGTCGCTGCTGAATTCGCGCTGATATGCCTCGCCGGATGTCAACGTGGCCATCCACGACTCTTCGTCGACGCCGTCGGGACGCATATCAACATTTAGCATTGGCCCGTGGAACGTCACCATGCCCCCGGTATCGCACAGATAGGTGAGCAGCGTGGTCACGTCACTGCATCCGCAAAAAATCTTTGGATTAGTCCGCAGCAGCGCGAGATCGATCTTAGGCAGCAGGTAATTGCAGCCATAACCGCCGCGCGCACAAATGATGGCCTTTACCTCCGGCCGCGCGAACATCCGATGGAACTCATCGAGGCGCCGCTGTGTGGTTCCTGCAAAATACAGATCACGATCGAGAAGTGAGGGTAGATAGGACGGTTGATATCCCCGGCCGACCAGCCAGGCGCAACCAGCCTCGAGAACATCGGGCTCAATCGGGCCAGCTGGGGCAATGATACCAACCGTGTCGCCGGGCCGCAGAGCAGCAGGGCGCAGGCGCTCAGGTTGGGTGAAGACCATCATTCGGAAGGACTATCTTAAACGAAAAAATCGCCGCGACAGAGTATCGTTGCTGGCCCATACAGCAACACTTCACGGTTCCACTCCACCGTCTGGGTGCCACCGGGAGCGTGTATCCTCACCGGCGACTTCACTCTGCCGGTGCAGATCGACGCCGTGGCAGCTGCCGACGAGCCGGTTCCCGACGACATTGTCTCTCCCACGCCGCGTTCGCAGAAGCGCACCTCGATCTCGTGCTGGTTGAGCACTTTGACCAACTCGACGTTGGTGCCATGTGGAAAGTCAGGATGCGTAGAAATCTGTGCTGCCCGGGTTTGCCAGCCAGGCTCCAACTCGGACGCGAACATCACATAGTGCGGATTGCCCATCGACACCGGGATGCCACGAACGATCTCACCTTTCAGTGCGACCGCAATCTCGTTGCCAATTTCGGGCGCGCCCATCGACGTCCGAAACTCGAAATGATACCGGTTGCGGCTGGTGAGTTCGCACGTCTTCAGACCCGCGCCAGTTCTTATGACAACGGACGCGCGACCATGCTCCGCGCAGTACCACGCCGCCACACATCGCGTTCCGTTCCCGGAGATCTCCCCCTCCGAACCATCGGCATTGATCAAGCGAATCGCTACGTCCGCATCGCTGGCGGGCAGTACCCACTCGATGCCATCGGCGCCGGCGCCGTTGTGACGATCACTAATCTGCCGGCTGAAGGTGGCGATGTCCGCCGGAGCGTGCTCGATCCCGATGATCAGGAAATCGTTTCCGCAGGCTGTAACTTTTACGAAGGGGATTGAGGCCATGTCATTGTTGTTTCAACCCAGCTATGATCGTCGAAACGGTCGGAAGCCGAATGTGTCGCCGCTGCGCGGATTGTAGCAAAGCGGCCACTCGTCATATGAAACCGCTGCTACTTCGCGAAGGGCTTGGGCGATGCATTGTCCGGTTGCGTGGGCTGGTAGACAGTGCACCTCGCCTGCCCCGGCACAGTAATCGAAAACAACTCCGTCAACTCGTTCCGATTCTCGCGCGCCGCCATCCATACCGGGTCGCCCTTACAAGCAATGACGAAGTCGGCGTGGTGCGCGGGGTCCAGCAGACCCCACTCCCAGTCCGGATGACTCACTTCGCTGATCACATGACGCAGCGGTATGCCAGCTTTTTGCAGCGCTCCGACATGCTCACCTTGATACATCAGCAGCGTGGCGGAGGGCGGCAGCGCCGCCAGAAACTTCGCGAGTGCATTTTCCAGGACTATGCGCGTGCGCGCATTGACCTGAGCCTCTTTCAGAGTGATGGGAACGCCGGCGTAGGTCGACAGATAGCTGGCCGTTACGACCAGGGCAAGCAGAGCCCACACAACCAATTTCTTTGCCCGTTTATCGGCACCTTCCACCAAAAACGTCGTCAGCAGTGCAGGAAAGACCGCGAAGCCGGGCAAGAGTTCCAGACCATAGCGGGCGTTGTAGTAGGAGAACGGCCACCAGGTTGGGATGAAAATCGGCACACTTCCATACGCAATCGACAACGCATAGAAAGCCAGTGGAACCCACAGCAGCAACCATGTCCAGTACGGCTGGAATCGCCAGATGGCAATCGCCGTACCCCCCAGGGCCAGCACGAACAGAACGTCGCCCCAATGTCCAGCTCCAACATTGAGCTTTGCTGCCTTGAGAAAGTACAGTGCAGCAGCCACGACGTGGTCTTGGCCGGGATACGGCGCGGCGCCACGTGCGGTAGTGCGTTCGGCGATGGCCTTGGCAGAATACGGACCATTCGCCCAGTCCATGGCACGTCCCGAAACGCGATGGTTGTAGGCGAGCCAGAACACCGGAACCAGTGCATTCAGCAGCATGAATTCGGCCAGCGATTTGGTCATCGAGTGGCGACGCGCTGCATCCGGTGTGATCAACCACCACCGCACGAACGCCCACAGCACGAGCACTCCCATGATCGCGCCGAAAAACCATCCGTCGTATCGCGTCGCGGCGGCGCCAGCCACGGCCATGCCACAACCTTCCAGAGCGCGTTCCGCAGTCCGCCCACTTGTCTCTGCGCTCTGCCGATTCGACAACGTCCGCAGCCATTCGTCAAGGCAGACGATGGCCCAGATGAAGAACGCCAGGAAGATCGGTTCGTTCATCGCGGTGGTCTGCATATACAGCAGGTTGGGATTCAGGGCGAAAGTGGCCGTCGCCAGATAGGCCGCCGCCTTGGGCGCACGAGCGCTGACCAACCGGAAAATGCCGAGCGCGCCAACCACGTAAGCCAACATGCTGGGAATGGAGCCGGCAATGCCGCTCACCCATAGCACCCGGAACCAAACGAAAGGCAGCATCAGGATATGCGGCAGCGGCAGCCAGACTGTGCCCAGCTGAAAGAACGATGAAAGCCATGAGCGGTTATCCAACACGCGCCGTGCGATGTTGATGTGCGCCACTGCGTCGCCGTAGAGCAATATCTGCTGGTTGGCGTAGTAACACAACAGCGCCGCTATCGACAACGCACCTAGCGCCAGAGTGAGCAGAGCGTCCTTGCGCTGCTGTGCATATTGCTGCTCCAGCACTTGGCGACTTGGGGTGGCTCGCGAAGAGAGTTGATTGCTCAAGAATTCAGTCTACGACACAGGATGACGGGTATTGGAAGGGTGCACCGGGCTATTTGCCCGCGTTTCTCAACGATGCTTGACTCTCAGCTACTTCTTTTCGATCAGGCGAGCCGTTAGGACGGCGCCGTCGCGGTTGTCGTGCAGCTTGATAGGCAAGATAAGCACGTTCCACATCCAGTGAGCGCTCTTGGTGGGTAGATGGGCAGTGCCCCGGAAGCCACGACGGTCGATGTAGGTCTCGCGGGTGTCTACGACGGTGCGTACGATCTCGCGCCACTCTTCGGCCAACTCCGGAAACTGTTCGAACAGGTTCTTCCCAACGAACCAAGCCCGCTTTTTGCCTTTCATGGCGGCGAAGTAGTCGTTTACAAACTGCCAATTGCCGTTGCGATCAAGGATTTCGAGCACGATGTCGTCCCCCATAGCCATCGAGATACGCGAGTAATAAAAATCGCGCGCATCGACGACGACCGGGCGGCCACGCTTTTTGGCTTCGAAGGAACGCAGTGCGTCGAGCAAATCTTCAATCGAACTCTGGCCCTTCAGCAGGTGCATGTCGGCAATGCCGCCAAATTTACGATCGAGGGTGGCGGACAGGACGATGATCGGAACATGCGGGCGATCGCGACGCAGCATTTCCGCGACAGCGGTACCGAACTTTCCGGCGCCGAGGTGATAGTCGAGCACCGCGATGTCGATTTCGTGCAACTTCGCCTGGGCTTGCTCGATGGAGTTGGTAGGGACTACTCGATAACCCTTCTGGCGGAGAATCGCGGAGCGCAGGATGAGGTTCTCCTCGCGGTCATCAAGCAGCAGGATGCGGATCGGCGACATCGTAACGATCTGCGGTCCGGGTGACCGATTTGGGCCGGGATTCGGAGTCTCTTCACTCATATTTCCCAGTTGAAAAGCGCCTTCCTTACATGCCAGAATCTGTTGCTCACGCTAACGCGAACTGCTACAACTTACGTGCACCCTAGCGTTCGCCTACTCTTCTGTTTCTTCAGTCTCGTCACGTAACTGCTTTTGTGCCAAGCTGCGCACAGTCCTTGCAAGTTTCGGCAGTTTGTTGAACGCGTTGACGGCGCGCAACCACTGTTTGTGGTCGAAAGCCGGTGAGCCGCTGATCATGGTGCCAGGCGGAATGTCCCCATGCGTGCCACTCTGCGCGGTGACAACGACGCCATCGCCGATTGTGCAGTGCCCGGCAACGCCGGCTTGCCCGGCAATGATGACGTTTTTGCCTATAACGGTGGAACCCGCCAGCCCAACCTGTGCGCACAGCAGCGTGTGCTCACCAACCGCAGAGCCGTGTCCGACCTGTGCGAGGTTGTCGATCTTCACCCCGCGCGCGATGCGGGTCTCTCCCACACTGGCGCGATCGATGCAGGAATTGGCTTGCACTTCGACATCGTCCTCGAGCACCGCCGGACCAGATTGTGTGATCTTCTCCCAGTGATCGCCATCACGGGCAAAGCCGAATCCGTCACAGCCGACGACCGCTCCGTTCTGCAGAATCACGTTGTCACCCAGACGGCAGTCTTCCCGCACGACGGAGTGGGCATGGGCGAAGAAATTGTTGCCGATTCTTGCGGCAGGATAGATGACGACATGCGGCAGGAGGACCGCGTTATCTCCGATTTCGGCATCGTCCTCGATGACGACATACGCGCCGATATGGGCGTTGGCTCCTACCTTCGCCGATGGCGCAATTACTGCGGTGGGATGGATTCCGGTGGCGTAGCGCGGAGGTTGGTAAAACAATTCGATGGCCCGCGCAAAGCAGAGATACGGGTTCTTGCTCCGCAAGAGAGCAGAAGTAACAGCGGGGAAGTCCGTGGCGACGATGATGGCGGACGCGGCAGTGTTCTTGGCGGCTGCTGCATATTTCGGATTGGCGACGAAGGTGATTTGTCCCGCGGTGGCTTCTTCTATCCCTGACACTCCGGAGATTTCGGTTTCAGGATTGCCGTTCTGCAGCGTGGCACCAAGAGCGGTAGCGATATCGCCAAGTCTCATAGCGTTCGGTCGGGATCTATATCCTCGGCATCCATTACGGCCAGCACCGCTCGCTACGGGATTCTGTTCCGAGCGAATCGGCCACCACATTGAGCACTCACGTGAACATTTGTACCTGACGGGTATCGTCGGGATACCGTCCACGACGCTGCGACTTCTTTTCGCCGATCACGGCGAGTACGGTCATCTCGGCGAGAGCCGAGCGTGGCACGAAAATGCGCTGCGTATTTGACCGTGTGTCTGGCGGGATGATGGAAAATCCCTCGCTGCCATCCTGAGCCAGTTCATTGGGCATAACGCCTTCAATGACTTCGTTATCGCGAAAGCGCAAGCGGACCCATAAACCCTCGGTGCGCGGACGAGACGTGAAGGTCTTGCGGGTGAGCGACTCCGAGTCCCCAAACTCACGTACAAAATACACACCCTTCACTTCCTTCAACTCCATGGTCACTACGTTGCCGGCGGTGTTCAGCACCTCGATTTTGCCGTCGGAGATGAAGGCCGCTGACACGTATCCGCTGACGGTGTCGCGATCCATTTTCCGGACGATTACCTTTTTGTGTGTGGTCGTCATGGGCTGTAAAAGGCTGGAGGTGACGGCCTTTGCTTCGATTGTCGCACTTTTGCGGAAAAAGTGCCCCAGGTTAGCTACTTTGTAGCCAAATCGTCAACCTTTGTGTTATTGTCGCTATGCAGCAAACCCGGTGCACAGTGCCGTAAGTATTGGCACTAGAGCAAGTTGCACACATCACCTTCAAGTTCCAAGACGGTGGCGTGGCGGCCGAGCGAGCAGTGAATCAGCGGTTTAGCCGTAACGCATCCCCTTGCGGTCCCGGATCATCTTAGGCTATCGCTTTTAGAGTCATACATTTAGATGGCAGACTACATCTATAGCATGGAAACCCGGCTTACACCGGATCAGCAGCGTGGTGTGAACCTGGTACAGGAAATCGCCAGGCACGCCGGCCTGAACCTCTACCTGACCGGCGGTACAATTCGAGACCTCGTCACGGGGTTTCCCATCCGCGACATCGACCTCAGCATCCAAGGTAATCCGCTTAAGCTGCAGAAAGAATTGGAGAGGGCTGGGATTTCAGTCCAGGGGGTCGACGAGGACTTGAGGACACTTTACCTGCTTATGTCGGGGAACGTGCGGGCAGAGCTAAACCAAACCCGTTCAGAAGTTTACGACAAGCTCGGGAAACCACCCGTGATCGCTCCGGCGACTATTAATGAAGACCTTAGGCGGCGCGATTTCACGATCAATGCTATGGCTCTTTCCTTGAATCCGGGCTCGCGCGGACTGCTACTCGATCCCTTTAACGGGATTGCCGACATTGAAGCTAAGGTGCTACGCGTACTGCACAACTACGCTTTCTTGGAAGACCCCATCCGGCTGATTCGGGCCTCGCGGTTGAGTGCTCGGTTCCATTGGCCACTGGAGGAGCGCACCCAGGCGCGTTACGACTCGGGAAAGGAGAACGACTACATCGAGTACGTCGGCAAGCGCTCAGTTGGTGCGGAACTGGAACAGTTGGCGCATGAGGGTGATCCCATCCATATCATGCGCGCCCTTGAGAAAGACGGCTGGCTCAAAGTGCTGCACCCGCATTTGACTGTGGCCAAAGCCGAAGCCAGCGATCTGGGGCACGCTATCAAACTGCGGCAAACTCTGGTCGAACTGGGCTATTCGCTTGAGACGGGGCCGATGACTATGTATTTCCTCACCCGCAAGATGAGCGACAAAGACACCTTGGAGATCCAGAGGATGATTCCGCGCCGCGATTTCGTCGACAAGTGGAAGCACTTGGATCATAGCGCCCATGAGCTCGCGAAGAAGTTGTCCGGGAAAGACGCTGCTACGAATTCGGGATCATGGAAGATCCTGAGCGCCGCGCCGCCCGAGCACGTGTTGTTCTTGGGCCTTACTACCAGGCAACAGGCGATTGACCAAAAGCTCAAGAACTTCCTGACCAAATGGCGGCAGGTGAGGGAGAAGTTGCCGTTTCCAGAGATGGCTGAACTGCGGATTACGGCCCAGCTTCCCGAGTACCCAAAAATTCTGGACGAGGCATTCCTGCTGTTGCTCGACGGCAAACTAAGATCCCACAACGAAATCACGAACTTTCTGAAGCCGTATGAGCCTCCACCGCCGCCGCCACCACCAGCGCCAAAGCGGGGGCGAGGTAAGGTTGCGGCTGCAGAAGTTGCTGCGGGTACTGCGGCGGTTGCCGCGGCTGCGCCAGCAAAGCGCGGACGCAGGCCAAAGGGTGGAGCTGCCTCTGCGCCGACGGCTGCGGTTGTGGCTAATGTGACCCCGCCAGAGGCGACGAAAGCTGCACCCGCCCCGAAGGGCGGAGTCTCCGCAAACCGTGTTCCGGCAGCCAAGAAAGCCGCACTTACGCAGTCAGCTACGAAGCAGGCCAAGCCGGCGAAGAAGGCCGCACCGGCAAAGGCGAAGCCGGGAGCCGTGAAGAAGGCACCGCGGCCAAAGAAGAAAGCCGTGGCCAAGAAGGTGCCCGCAAGGAAAACCTCACCGAAAAAGCATGCGGCGAAGAAGGCCTCAAAAAAGAAGAAGCATTGATCGATCAATCCTGAGAATGGGCGGGTAAGTAAGGCGTGCCGTCAGAACGGTTGCGCCGCAGCCACGCCGCATCGGACTTGCACCCTCCACACGAACCAATGCCTCCGGCCTGCGCCAGTAGCAACGCCAAAGGCGTGCCACTCAATCCATGAAAGCAGCTTCTATAATCGTGCTTGTTCAATGACTGGCGGGTTTACGGCGGTACAAGCTGCTATCGAAAGGCTGGCCCGTGGCTTATAGCGATCTGAGGGAATGGATCTCCGCGCTGGAGAAGGCGGGAGAGTTGAAGCGAGTCAAGGCAGAGGTCGATCCGATCCTGGAAATCACGGAGATCACGGACCGCGTTTCGAAATCGGGGCGGGGTAGTCGCGGTGCAGGCGGACCGGCCCTCTTGTTCGAGAACGTCAGGGGTCACAGCGGCGCCAAGGTCCTGATCAACCAGTTCGGCTCAAAGCGACGCATGGAGATGGCGCTGGAGGTCGATTCACTGAATGAGATTTCGGCACGCATCAAATGGTTCATGGATGTGAAGTCGCCCCAGGGTTTTCTCGACAAGATCAAAATGTTGCCCATGCTGGCCGAGTTGGGGAAATTCTTTCCCAAGGAAGTGCCCACGGGTCCATGCAAGCAAGTGATCAGGACGGGCGACTTCTCGCTGCTCGATTTTCCCATCCTGCAATGCTGGCCCAAGGATGGTGGCCGGTTCATCACCCTGCCGTCGGTGATTACGAAAGATCCCAGGACAGGCAAGCGCAACGTCGGCACCTATCGCATGCATGTGTATGACGAACGAAACACCGGCATGCACTGGCAGCGCCAGAAACAGGGTGCGGAACACTATCGCGAGCAGATTCGCCGCAGGGCGGCGGAAAGCTCGGAGAATCCCGTGACTGCCGCATTAGACATCATGGCGCGATCGGGCGGTGGTTCGCGCATCCCAGAGGGAAGACAGGCAGCAGGACGCATGGAGGTGGCGGTTGCCATCGGCACCGATCCGGCGACCATGTTCTCGTCCATCGTGCCTGCTCCGCCTGATGTCGAGGAGTTCATCATCGCGGGATTCCTTCGGCAGATGCCTGTGGAGCTGGTGAAATGCGAAACCGTGGGCCTGGAAGTACCGGCGAATTCGGAAATTGTCCTCGAAGGCTACGTCGAACTCGATGAGCTGAAGATGGAAGGCCCTTTCGGCGATCACACGGGTTTCTACACCATGGAAGACCTCTACCCGGTTTTTCATGTCACCTGCATCACCCACCGCAAGGACCCGATCTACTCCACTACGATTGTTGGCAAGCCGCCCATGGAAGACGGGTGGATGGGCAAGGCGGTGGAGCGCATCTTTCTGCCGCTGATGCGGCTGAGCATTCCGGAGCTCGTCGATGTGAATCTGCCGATCGAGGGTGTGTTTCACAACTTGATGATCGTCTCCATCAAGAAGTCGTATCCCGGACAGGCGCGCAAGGTGATGAACGGCATCTGGGCGCTGGGTCAGGCCATGTCAACCAAGTGCATTCTCGTCGTCGATGAAGACGTGAATGTGCAGGATGTGGGCGAGGTCACGCTGAAGGTGCTGAACAACATCGATCCCGAGCGCGATATTCAGTTCACGCTGGGGCCGGTGGATTCGCTCGACCACGCATCACGACTGCCGGATTTCGGCTCCAAGATGGGTGTCGATGCCACGCGCAAGTGGCCCAGCGAGGGCTTCGCGCGTCCGTGGCCGGAGGAGATCACCATGGATGCCGAGACCAAGCGGCGAGTGACCGCGAGGTGGAAGGAGTTTGGGTTGGAGTAGCCGACAATTGCGAGCAAGATTAAAACCGTCGCGGGCAATCCGGTTCAAAGCCATGCGCTAGCATGACTTGCTGAGCATTATCTGGAGATCAAAATGTGTCGGCTGAGAGTCGTTCATGAAATCCCCGGCAGCCTTGCTTTTTCCCCATCGGGGTGACGGCCGGATGTCCGCCCCAGACTGCTGTTCTACGCCCGAGAGCAATCAACATGAACTCGCCGACGAGGGTCTCTTATCCTACAGGTCGGCTTCTGAACGGCTGCAGTCTCCAGTAGGTGAGAGACCTCCACAGCCACTCCACGGGACCGAACCGAAAATACTTAAGCCATATTGCCGAAATCAAAAGCTGGAAGACCCAGATAGCTCCTACGAGCTCAAGCTGCGGCACCCTGCTAACCTTTCCATAAAGGCCTAGACCGAAGCCGTAAAAGATGGTAGTACAGATTACTGAATCAAGGAGATAGTTAGTAAGTGCCATTCTTCCGACTGCCATTGCCGGCTTCAGCAGGTATGCTTTACGGGACTGGCATACCAGCATCACTATCCCGACCCAACCTAGACTGACAAGGATGCTTGCCCAATAGTTATACTGAAAATAGAAGAAGAGTGATTGTCGAAGATTCCAGCCAACGGCAAAGTCCCTTTGCGTGCCATAAATAATCAAGGGAAACCCTACAAGACAGGCAAGGGCAATGAATGTCCAGTAGATCTTCGCCGGTCGTTGCGCGCTTAAAACTCCCATCCTGAATAGAGCAATGCCGCCGAGCATCAATCCCTCAACCTTCCAGAAAGATATCAGTAGAAATGCCTGGAACTGCAGGGCCGTGTTGTCGTGAAAACGTCGAGGCATCTCCCCCAGCCAGCCGCTGCGATAAGCAGATATTTCATCAGCCACCATGGCGTGACTGGGGCGCCAGACCTCATGTGTGAAGGCCTCAAGTTTCTGCGGCGGCCAGTAAGGCAGGGATAGACCCAGCGAGACGGAAATCACTGTTGTGCCCGCTATCAATGCCAGCCCAACTATGATCAAGCGGCGTACTGACATCTTCCGCAACACAAAAGCCAACAGGCCGCATAGCCCGTACGTCAACAACACGTCGCCATACCAGAGCAGGTATCCGTGCAGTAGCCCGAACAGAATGAGCCATGCCATGCGGCGATAGTGAATTGGAGCGGCTGCCTTCCCCGAGGCTTCCAATCGCGAACTCATGAGCCAGATTCCAGCCCCGAAGAGCATGGAGAAGATCGTGATGAACTTTTGATCGGCCAGCAGGTGGGTGAGAAACCAGACCCAATAGTTAGCACCTTGCAAGTCGCCATAGGCAGTGGGGTTTACATAGGCAGCGCCTATCATCGAAAACGACTGGATATTCATCGGTAGGATGCCCAGAACGGCGCACCCTCGAAGCGCGTCTAGGGCGGCGACACGCTTCTGTGGCGATACCGGCCCAGAGTTTTGGTTGCTTAAAACTCCTGAGTCGGACTCTTCCCCCGTGGTGCCGAGCATTTGAAGGTCGGTTCTTTTCGTAAGAATCGCGCTGTCCTTATTCTGGGCAGAACCCCGTCATTGTGCTTGTAGACATTAACCGATTGCGCAAGGCCGCTGCAAGAAAAGCGGCTGTTCGTAGCAAGTTAAAATGTCCGCTTTTTGTAGCAAGTGAAATGTCCGGTTTTGGTTTTTAGGTTTACTCATATACCCGTAGCCGTCGTCGCTGTGGGAAAGTCCTATAGAAGGGGATGTCAAGAGGCACTCTTCTCCCTCGACTGGAGGCGGTAGAATTTCTCGCACATCCAGCCCCCGCCCGGGTTGCCTGAGCACTCCGTAGAGCACTTCGTCTGGACCGCTTTTTGGCGGCGAGGCCAGAGCGAATTGTCCCCATTGTTGGTGTTTCATGACACGATGGTGTCGACGCTATTCGGCTCCTGAAACTTGCAAGCAGATCGGTAGGCAAAGCGCCAACCATGGTCCTATCTGAGACTCGAGGCCTATAGCTTTCTTGGGTTATCCGGAAGGGCATAGGGTGGGAACTGAGACTGGGTGCCGAAGCACAGGAAGGCCTATTTTCCCACTGGATACTCTCTTCCGAACCCGAGCGTCGCAAGAACCGACTGGCCACCACGGGCATGAAACCCCTTGGATGGACCTGGGCCCTGCTCAGACGCTCAAGCTTTGCGGTTTCAGATGTTTGACGTCGAAACGCTCACCTCTCTTCCAAACCCTCAAGGTAATGGCTGCGATTTTGCGGGCTAAGGTGAGACGAGCCATCTCTGGTTTCATCCCTTTACCTAGCAAGCCAGCATAGAAATCTTGGAACGGTCCGGGATTTCCGCTGGCCCAGGTAGCCGTAC
>Ga0306921_10001841_pt1 | contig 20913 bp, 13 predicted proteins | sample sta12Cox44000080_FD_203760 | JGI IMG/M metagenome (GOLD analysis project Ga0306921, IMG submission 203760) | Lab enrichment of tropical soil microbial communities from Luquillo Experimental Forest, Puerto Rico - statoxic.12C.oxic.44.000.080 (v2)... | ecosystem: Environmental > Terrestrial >...
AACGGACCTTTCATCATTGCTTCGCGGTAGCTGCGGAAATCCTCTTCGTCCATTGCCTGTTTGTTCGGCTGTCCCGCTTCCGCCTTCACCGTCACCTTCGGACCCAAGACGACGGTCGTTCCCAGGTCGGCATAGACATACCGATCGCCGAAGCTCTCCTTCAAAATCGCGAAAGCGGGTTCGCCGGTGCAGTGAACCGGGGCGACATAGTGCACATTCCAACTGTCACGCAGCGAAGCCGCTATGCTCCTGATCTGATCATCGTTGGCCGGCAGCAGATGGGTGCCGCCCAGGACCAGATGGATCGGCTTGTTGAGTGCGCTCCGCGCCGCCTCGATGACCTTTTCCAGGGTCGGATGACTGCACCCCACGATGAGTACGATCCCGTCGGGGGTATCGATCGCCAGCGAGATCTCCTTCACTTCCAGATCGACGCCCCACGTGCCGTTCAACAGGATCAGATGAAAGCCGGGCGCCACCTCGGTCGTCCTGGTCACCCAGGTGAAATTGCCGGCAGGCCACGGGCTGCCAAAACGAAGCGTCTGCGGCGGTCGGCCGTCGAAATACCGCATGTCCGAGGCGAGCGACTCGTTGCGCCGGTAGAACGTGCCCGGCAAAGCCCCGCCGAACACGCCGAAGTTCTCCTGCGGCACATAGATCGTCACGCCGGGATTGACCTGCAAAAGGTGATTCAACCCGCTCGTGTGATCGCCATGGCGATGGGAGACAACGGCGAAATCCAATTGTTTCAAGTCGATGCCCTTCGCCTGCACATTGTGCGCGAAGATCTCCGCATTGTTGCCGGTGTCGAACAAGATGCGCTTGCCGCCATATTCGATGAGCGCGGAAAATCCCCAGTCCTTTCGCATCTCGGAGGTCTTGCCGAAGGCGTCATAAAGGACGGTGATCTGCCCCGGGGTCGCCTGCGCGTATGCTGAGACGGCGCCGATCGCTGCCGCTCCGCAACCGATCGCGGTCAACGCAGCGCCAAGCACGCAACGCCGCAGCGCCGATACGTTTGAAGGCGAGCTGAGCTTCATGGCTATTCTCCCGGTGGCACGGCTTGGTCACGCGGCCGGCAATCGCCACACCGCCGCCGACCCGGCAATCACTTTAGATAGATCGCGCCCGCGTATTCGTGCATCGCGGCTCGCGACAGCCAAAGTCAGGTCCGAAGATAACACAGCCCGCAGCCCGGATGGAGCGAAGCGACACCCGCGAACGAATGGACGCGCGTAAACGCGCTTAAGGCTCCATCCGGGCTACGCGTCCTGCGCCAGCCGCAAGCCGATCAGCCGATCGAGCGTCGCCTCGTCCTTGAGCAAGTCGCGCGAGCGCGCGCGATGCGCAATGCTGCCGCGCTCCAGCACGATCGCGTCCTCGGTGAGTGCCAGCGCGATCTCGGCGTGCTGCTCCACTAAAATGAAGGCGGTGCCCTCGTCGGCGGTCATGCGGGCGATCGCCGCGGAGAGCTCCTCGACGATGATCGGCGCCAGCCCTTCGAGCGGCTCGTCGAGGAGGAGCAGCGCCGGATTGGTCATCAGCGCGCGCGCGATCGCCAGCATTTGCTGCTCGCCGCCCGAGAGATGATTGCCGCGGCTTCCCCGCCGCTCGGCCAGCCGCGGGAACAGGTCGTAGACCGCGGCGAGGTCCCAGCGCCCGGGCCGCGCCGCGACCGTGAGGTTCTCTTCGACCGCAAGCGAGGGAAAGATTTCCCGCTCCTGCGCCACCCAGGCGATGCCGTTGCGCGCGCGCCAATGCGGCGCCGCGCGGGTGATGTCGCGGCCGCGCAAGGCGATGGCGCCGCGGCTGACGTCGGTGAAACCCATGATCGTGATCAGCAAGGTGGACTTGCCGACACCGTTGCGGCCGAGCAGCGCGAGCGAGCCGCCTGCGCGCAACTCGAGCGCGATGCCGTCGAGCACAACGGCGTCGCCGTAGCCGGCGCGCACATCGGTGAGCGCAAGCAGCGCCTCAGCCATGGCGCGCTCCGCCGAGATAAACCTCGCGCACGCGCGGATCGGCGGCGATTTCCTGGGGTGCGCCCTCGACCAGGATGCGCCCGCCGACCATCACAATGATGCGGTTGGCGAAACGGAACACGACATTCATGTCGTGCTCGACGAACAGCACCGCGATCTCGCGGGAAAGATCGGCGATCACCGCGAACAGCTCGGCACTCTCCTCGCGCGGCACCCCGGCGGCCGGCTCGTCGAGCAGCAGCACCTTCGGCCGGCCGGCAAGCGCCAGCGCGATCTCGAGCAGGCGCTGCTGGCCGTAGGCGAGCTCATGGGTGGGCCGGGTGGCGCTCGCGGCAAGGCGCAGCGCGCGCAGAATGCCGTGCGCCTCGTCGATCGCATCGCCGTAAGCCGGCAGCTTGTTCCACCAGGTGCCGGCATAGCCGCGCCGCTCGCAGACCGCGAGAGTCACCGCCTCGAGCGCGCTGAGACGAGGGAACAACGTGTTGATCTGAAAAGTGCGAATGAGCCCGCGCTTGACCCGCGCTTCCGGCTTGAGCGCCGTGATCTCGTCGCCGGCAAGAAAAATCTGGCCGTCGTCGGGCGCGAGCATGCCGGTGATCAGATTGATCAGCGTGGTCTTGCCGGCGCCGTTCGGCCCGATCAGCGCGTAACGCGCGCCGTGCGGCAGGCTGAGCTCGACGTCGCGCGCGACGACGAGCGAGCCGAACCGCTTCTGCAGGTTTTTGGTCGCGAGCGCCGGCGCGGTCATGGCGCGCTCGCTTCGCTTTTCCGCTTGCCCGGGATGGTTAGCGCAGGTGCGAGGCGCGCCAAGCCGCCGAGGATGCCATTGGGCAGGAAGATCACCACGGCGATCAGCAAGGTGCCGATCCAGAAATACCAGTATTGCGGGTTGATGCCGGAAAACTGATCGCGCGCGACCATGTAGATGATCGCGCCGAGGAGGCCGCCGTAGAGCCGGCCCGCGCCGCCAAGGATCAGGATCACCAGCACATCGGCGGAGCGCCCGAAGCTCAGCGTCTCCAGCGAAACGGTCTCGGTGGTCTGCGCCAGCAGCGCGCCGGCGGCGCCGGCGAGGACCGCGGCGATCGTGTAGATCTTGCGGATATGCGCGGGACTCGGCGCGCCGATCGCCGGCATGCGTAATGCATTCTCGCGAATGCCGCGCAAAGCGAGGCCGAACGGCGAATTGATCAGACGCCGCGCGACCAGAAACAGCAGGAACAGCACCGCGAGCGAATAGCTGTAAGCGGTGGTGCCCCACAGATCGAACTCGAAGACACCAAACAGCTTCCACATGCGCACGCCTTGCAGGCCGTCGGCGCCGCCGGTGAGCCAGCTCGCGCTGTTGGCTGCTTCCGCGAGCAGCAAGCCAATGCCGAGGGTGATCATGATCAGCGCGAGATGACGAAAGCGGGCGATGATGAAGCTCGTGAGATAGCCGAGCACGCCGGCGGCGGCCGCGGCGACGACGAGGCCGGTGAGCGGCTCGCCCCAGCCCCATTTTGCGATCAGCCCGGCGGTGTAGGAGCCAAAGCCGAAATAGGCAGCGTGGCCGAGCGAGACGATGCCGGCATAGCCGAGGATGAGATCGAGCGAGAGCGCGAACAGGGCGGTGATCGCGATCTGGCTCGCCAGCACGAGGTAGTTGGGCGTGAGCGCAAACGGCAGCAGCGTCGCGAGCCAGAACACGATCTCGAGCGGCCGCCAGCGCATCTGCGCCTCGAGGTAACGCTGCGGCTCGGATGCGGCGGCAGGTGTCATTGTTCTAGGTGCTCGCCCGACCGGCCTCATGCTGAGGAGTGCACGAAGTGCGCGTCTCGAAGCATGAGGCCGCCCTCATCCTTCGAGACGCTCGCTGACGCTCGCTCCTCAGGATGAGGGCGGATGTGCCGGTTGCCAAAGACGTCACTCAGCGCCTCCCGAACAGGCCGCTCGGCCGCCACATCAGGAGCGCGACCATGACGAAATAGATGAGAAAGGCGCCGAGCTCGGGAAAATAGTACTTGCCCGCCATGTCGCTGATGCCGAGCAGGCTTGCGGCAAAGAACGATCCGGCGATGGAGCCGAGCCCACCAACGGAAACGACGATCAACACGTAGACGAGATAGGTGAAGGCGAACGCGTGATCGAGGCCGATGATCTCGATCGCCAGCGCCCCGCCGAGCCCGGCGAGCCCGCTGCCGAGCGCGAAGGTGACGGCGAACACCTTGTCCACATCGATGCCGAGCGCGCGCGCCATGCGCTGATTGTCGACCGCCGCGCGCACCTGCGCGCCGAAGCGGGTGTATTCGAGCGCGGCGGCGACGACGGCGGTGACCAGCAGCGCCATTGCGATGAGAAACAGCCGGTAGGTGCCGAAGCTTTGCCCCATTACCGAGATCGAGCCGCGCAAGTAGGGCGGCAGCTGCACCGCCTGCTGGATGGTGCCGTAGAGGTAGGCGGCGACCGCCACCGACACGAACACGATACCGATGGTGAGCAGGCATTGGTCGAGATCGGTGGCGCGGTAGAGCCGCCGGTAAAGCACGCGCTCGAAGCCGACGCTCACCACGGCGGCGGCGAGAAAGGCCGCCGGCAGCGTCGCGAGAAACGGCCAGCGAAAATCGTTGGTCAACGTCACCGCGACGTAGCCGCCGAGCATCGCAAAGCTCAGATGCGCGAGGTTGACGAAATTCATCATGCCGAGCGTGACCGAGAGCCCGACCGAGAGGAGGAACAGCAGCATCCCGTAGGCGAAGCCGTCGAACAGCACGCCGAACGCGGAGGAAATCATGCAGCTATCTCAGTGAGGGGCACGTCCGACCTCATCCTGAGGAGCGAGCCATAAGCGCGTTTACGCGCGTCTTCGACGCGCTATGGCGAGCGTCTCGAAGGATGAGGGCGGCCTCATGCTTCGAGACGCGCCCTGCGGGCGCTCCTCAGCATGAGGCCGATCGGGCATCGCGCTACTGCTTCATCGCGGCCTTGAACGGGTCCTTGACGTTCTCGACCTTGTCGAATTCGACGTTGACGAGTGCACCGCCGACCTTCTCCACGCGCCGGATGTAGACCGTCTGGATCACGTCGCGCGTCTCCGGGTCGATCGACATCGGGCCGCGCGGGCTGTCCCATCGCATGCCCTTGGCGGCGCCGATCAGCGCCTCACCGTCGGTCTTGCCGCCGCTCTTTTTCAGCGCTTCGTAGATCACGTGCATGCCGTCGTAGGCGCCGGCGGAAAACATGTCGGGGTTGCGGCCGAATGCGTCACGATAATCCTTCACGAACGCCTTGTTCGTCGCGGAGTCGTGATTGTAGTCGTAGTGGAACGCGGTGATGATGCCGAGCCCGGCATCTCCCATGCTTTTCAGCGCGTCTTCCGAGGTCAGCTCGCCCTGTCCGAGCACCTTGGTCCTGCGCGGATCGATGCCACGCTCGGCGAGCGCCTTGCCGATTGCCGCGGGCTGCGGACCGCCCGGCGTCCAGATGTAGATCGCCTCCGGATCGATGTCCTTGGCGCGCTGAATGAACGCGGCGAAGTCCTGGGTGGCCACGGGATAGCGCACCGCGCCGACGATCTCGCCGCCCGCGTCCTTGAAGCCCTTCTGGAACGCCGCCTCCCCGTCATGACCGGGACCGAAGTCCGAGACCATCGTGTAAACCTTGCGCACGCCGGTCTTGTACGCCCACGCCCCCAGGGTGTCGTTGAGCTGCGGCACCGTGAACGAGGTGCGCACCATGTAGGGCGACTTGGTGGTGATGATCGCGGTCGCCGCGTTCATGCTGACCATGAATTTTTTCGCCTGCGCCGACACGTCGCCCGCTGCGAGCGCATTCGGCGTAAGCGCAAATCCCGCGAGCAGGTCGACGCCGTCGCGCACGATGAGCTCCTGCGCGAGACGCTTGGCGATGTCGGGGGCGATGCCGCCGGTGTCCTTGCGGATGAGCTCGATCTTGCGGCCGGCGACGGTCTCGCCGTGCTGCTTCATGTAGAGCTTGACGCCGTTGTCCATCTGCGCCGAGGGATCGGCGAACTGGCCGGAATAGGCCAGGATGATGCCGATCTTGATCGGCTGCTGCGCGTGCGCCGGAATGGCAGCGACGATCGCGAGAAAACCCGCACAGCCGGCGAGCATTTTTTGCATTGTGATCCTCCCCTCATTTCTTTCGTGTCGTCCCCGCGAAAGCGGGGACCCAGTAAACACCGAGGCGCGATATTGGTAGATCGCGACATCAACGAAGCGCGAGGGTTACTGGATTCCGGCTCTCGCCCCGCTTGCGCGGGGCTCGGCCGGAATGACAGCGCGTTATCCACCCCGCGCGCGCGAGGGATCTTTCACGTTCTCGATCTTGTCGAACGGCACGTTGACCAGCTCGCCGCCGACCTTCTGCACGCGGCGGATATAGATCGTCTGCACGACGTCGCGTGTATCCGGATCGATCGACATCGGACCGCGCGGCGATTCCCACTTCAAGCCTTTCGCCGCGGCGATCAAGGAGTCGCCATCGGTCTTGCCGCCGGCCTTCTTCAGGGTCTCGTAGATCGCGTGCATGCCGTCGTAGCCGCCGATCGAGAAGAAGTCGGGATTGCGTCCGTGCATTTCGTTGAACAGCTTGACGAACGCCACGTTGCGCGGGGCGTTGCTCTTATAGTCGTAATGCCAGGCCGAGATGATGCCGAGCCCGGCGTCGCCCATGCTCTTCAACGCCTGCTCCGCCGTCACCTCGCCCGAGGCCAACACCTTCGTCTTGTTGAGATCGATGCCGCGCTCCGCGAAAGCCTTGCCCAGCGCCGCCGGCTGCGCGCCGCCGGGGATGAAGATGTAGATGCATTCCGGACTCATGTCCTTGGCGCGCTGCACGAACGCGGAGAAATCCGGGTTCGCCACGGGGAAGCGCACCGAGCCGACGATCTCGCCGCCGCCTTCCTTGAACGCGCGCTGGAATGCCGCCTCGGAATCGTGTCCGGGACCGTAGTCGGTCACCATCGTGTAGCATTGCTTGACGCCGTTCTTCGCCGCCCAGGTACCGAACGTCTCCATCACCTGCGGCAGGGTCACCGAGCTGCGGATCATGTAGGGCGACTTGGTGATGATGATCGAGGTCGCCGCGTTCATCACCACCATGAACTTCTTCGCCTGCGCGGAAACGTCGGCGGCGGCGAGCGCGTTCGGGGTAAGCAAAAAGCCGGCGAGCATGTCGACGCCGTCGCGCACGACCAGTTCCTGCGCCAATCGCTTGGCGACGTCCGGCGCCGGGCCGCCCACGTCCTTGCGGATGACCTCGATCTTCTTGCCGGCAACGGTGTCGCCGTGCTCCTTCATGTAGGTCTTCACGCCGTTATCCATCTGGATGCCGGCATCGGCGAATTGGCCGGAAAGAACGTTGATCAATCCGATCTTGATGGTGCCCTGAGCACCGGCAGGCGCGCTGGCAAAGAGCAGCGCGGCGCTCACGCCCAATCCAGCAAGCAGTCGATGCATGTCCATCCTCCCGGGGTCCTTTGCTTCGAAACAGCTCACGAATTGTACTCAGCATTGTTGATGCGGTCGACTCCAGGACCGCGCAGCATTGGCTGGTGTCGTCCCCGCGGCGGGCACCCCAAAAATTCGCTCCGCGAATTTTTGGGGACCCCGTAGCGGGGACCCAGTAAACTGCGAGTTCACCATGTGGCAATGGGCGGCGGTGATTACTGGATTCCGGCTCTCGCTCCGCCGGATCAAGTCCGGCGTCGCTCGGCCGGAATGACAACGAGGGCGATCCGGTTCGGTGGCCCCCGAGCCTCATATTTCCGCCCCATCCGCGGTGCTATTCAGGGCGCGGATTCCGAGCCATGCATCGCCTCCTCGTCGCCGGCTTGATCATCCCGCTGTGTTCGCTCTGCTGCGCGCCGGCCGCGCGTGCCGAGGTTGCCGGCAGCGACGCCCCGCACATCGAATGGGAGGTGAAGAACCGCTTCCGTCTGTTCCGCAGCGAAGCCGACTTTCAGCGTCATGTTGCCGCGGCGCGTTCCCGCAGCGTGCTGGCGGCGGAGCAGCAACTTGAGCGCGAGAGCGACGGGCGCGGCTGGGCACGCGACACGGTCGAGCGGTTGTGCGTCGACCGTGCCGGGCGGCTGCTCGAAGTTTGCGACCGCGACGGCGAGCGCGAGCCCTATCTCGTCCCGCACGACCACCGCGTCGATGTCGTGCTTGCCGGAAACCTGCCGGCAAATGACGGCTGCGCGTGGAGCTTCGATGACGGCGAAGGTCCGCCGCGTCAGGTGAACGGGCCATGCAGCGACGACGTCAAAGGCAGGCTGCGCTACGGGCGGCCGACCACCGTGAGCGTCGACATCGCTCTGTCCGACGGCACCACACAGCGGCTGGTGAGCGAAATTCGCGTGCGCGACGTGCTCATCGCCGGCATGGGCGACTCGATTGCCGCCGGCGAAGGCAATCCCGACCGTGGGGTGCGGCTTTCCGATGAAGGCTTCTGCTTCAAGCGGTTTTCCGGCGGCGAATATTACCGTCCCGGGCGCGCCGGCTTCACCGGCAACAAGGCGTGCGCCGCGTTGCCCGGCGAAGATTTCGGCAGCAATGATTGGGCGCGGCAGAGCGCGCGCTGGATGAGCGGCGCCTGTCACCGCTCGCTCTATAGCTATCAGCTGCGCACCGCGCTTGCACTCGCGGTCGAGAACCCGCACCTCGCCGTCACCTTCCTCCCGCTCGGTTGCAGCGGCGCGACCATCAACGTGGGATTCCTCGACGACCAGCGCGCGAGCGAATGCCCGAGCCCCGGCAGCGCGCTCGCCTGCTCGGGAACGGCGCGCGCGCAAATTGCCGAACTATCCGAGATCATGACGATGATCCGGCGCGAGCAGCCCGAGCGGACCCTCGACCTCGTGCTGCTCACCATTGGTGCCAACGACATCCTGTTCTCGCCGCTCATCGCCAATGTGATCGTGCAGCCCGGCGATGAACGCGACCTGCTCGTCGCCGGCGGCATCATGGCTACGCCCGCCGATGCGCAGCGGGTGCTCGAGCGCGAGCTGCCGGGCAACTTCGCCAGGCTGCGCGCCGCGCTCAGGCCGTTCGTCGGCGGTGACTTGGCGCGCGTCGTCTACGTCACCTATGGCAATCCGGCGCTGGCAGCGCCCGAGACCCCCTGCCCCGGCGGCCGTGACGGATTCGACGTGCACCCGGCGTTCGCCGCCGACAGCGCGCGGCTGAGCGAAACCGTCGACTTCGTGTCGGGCCGCTTTCTGCCGGCGATCAAGGCGCTCGCGCGCTGCGAGGGCGGGCGCAGTTGTCGCGATCGCGCCAAGGAGCGCATGACGTTCGTCGATGCGCATCAGCCGGCGTTCGAGTCGCACGGGGTGTGTGCGCGCGCGGAGGAGGACCCGGCGTTCGACCGGCTCTGCTTCTCGGGCCAGGGCGAAACGTTCGAGCCGAGCCTGACCAACGCGGTGACCGATCCCATGACCTGCGGCTATTCGGCGAGCGAATTTCGCCCCTATGCGCCGCGCGCGCGTTGGATCCGCACCGCCAACGACAGCTACTTCACGGCCATGAGCTATCCGGAGGCGCTCCCCGCCCTGCTGCGGCCGAGCGATATTCACGACGCGATGTGGGGCATCTACGCCGCGGTCTATGGCGGTGCCATCCATCCCACCGCGGAAGGCCACGCCGCAATGGCCGACGCGGCGCTGCCGGCGGCGCGCGAGGTGCTCGGCCTCCCTGGCCCCATCGCTCCGGTGCGCGGCGAGCCGCTGCCAGCGCCAGAGGCGCTGCCGGCGCAGGAGCCGGAGCGGTAGACACTAGTTCACCCGCTCATTCCCGCAGCATCAGCGCGTTTACGCGCGTCTTCGACGCGCTGTGCGGGAATCCAGATCGCTTGATCCGAATTTTTGATCTGGGCGCCCGGCGCGGGGACGAGCGGAAGAATGGATTCACGCCACGCCCAGCTTCTTCTGCAGGCTGGTGGATGACGTCGTGTACTGGAACACGAGCCGTTTGCCCGGATAGACGTAGTGGTAGGCCTTCTGCGCCATCAGCGCGGCCTCGTGGAAGCCGCAGAGGATGAGCTTGAGCTTGCCGGGATACCAATTGATGTCGCCGATCGCGAAAATGCCGGGGACATTCGACTCGAAGTTCGCGGTATCGACGAGAATGTATTCGCCGTCCTTCATCGCCAGTCCCCAGTCGGCGACCGGGCCGAGCTTCATGGTGAGCCCGAAGAACGGCAGCAGCGCATCGCAGGCGATCTCGAAATTCGAGCCGTCGTTGCGCTTGACCATGGCCGCGGCGATCTGGCCGGCGTCGCCCTTGAGGGCGGAGACCTGACCGAGCACGAAATCGATTTTGCCCTCGCCGACCAGCGCCATCATCTTGTTGACGGTGTCGGGCGCGGCGCGGAATTCGCTGCGCCGGTGCAAGAGCGTGAGATGGCTCGCGAGCGGCGCGAGATTGAGCGTCCAGTCGAGCGCGGAATCGCCGCCGCCCACAATGAGCAACCGCTTGCCGCGGAACGCCTCCATCTGGCGCACCGAGTAGTGGACGGACTTGCCTTCGTAAGCCTCGATGCCCGGGATCGGCGGCCGCTTGGGCTGGAACGAGCCGCCGCCCGCCGCGATCACGATCACCTTCGCCTCGAACACCTTGCCGCCGTCGGAGGTGACGCGGAACAGCGGGTCGCCGATCTTCTCGATCGACTGCACCATCTCCTGAAGATGGAACGTCGCGCCGAACGGCTTGATCTGCGCGAGCAGCGCGTCGCACAGGCCCTGCCCGGTCGTGTAGGGCATCGCCGGAATGTCGTAGATCGGCTTTTCCGGATAGAGCTCCGCGCACTGGCCGCCGATCTTGTCGAGGATGTCGATGAGGTGCGCCTTCATGTCGAGCAGGCCAAGCTCGAACACGGCGAACAGGCCGCATGGCCCCGCGCCGATGATCAGCACGTCGGTCTTGATCGCTTCGCTCATGATGTCAGATGTCAGAGATCAGATGTCAGAGATCGGACGTCAAGAAGAGTGAAAACAGCAAACGAAAATCGTCATGTTGCATACCACACCCGCCTTTTAACATCTGACCTCTGACCTCTGACCTCTGACATCCGTCCTCCGGCTCATGCCTGCCGTTCCGGCGTGCGCACCACGAGCCCGTCGAGCTCGGCGGTGACTTTGATTTGGCAAGACAAGCGCGAGTCCGGCTTCACGTCGTACCCGAAGTCGAGCATGTCCTCCTCCATGGGCGAGGGCTCTCCGACGATGGCGCGCCAGGCGTCGTCGACATGCACATGGCAGGTGGCGCAGGCACAGGCGCCGCCGCATTCCGCCTCGATGCCGGGAATGCCGTTCTTGATCGCGGTTTCCATTACGGTCGCGCCGATTTCGCCCTCGACGGTGCGCGCGGTGCCCTCGTGATCGATGTAGGTGATCTTCGGCATGATGGGATGTGCGGGAAGGTGGGGACGCGCGGCGGGAGGTGCTATAGCGGCTGGCGCCGGTGCGCGCCAGATGAGGAAACCGTCAGCGCGGCCGCTTCTTTCCACGGTTACGAGCGTTCAGGGAATTGGCGAGCCACGGGCTCGAATACCCCTTCCCGACCGAACTCCGGCTTGCCCGAGTTCGGCATTTAATATGGCCGAAGTCGGATATATCCGACTTCGGCTGGGAGAGGGTGTCGGAGCGGACCGCTCGCTCAGCACCAATCTGCAACTTATCGCCCTGGCGACGGACCGGAACGCGAGGGAGCCGCCGGCGGATCACGGCCGAGCGCCCGAAAACCTGCCTCGGTCAGTCGGCAAACCAACCATTCCGGCTTGATCGGGTTTTGCACCCAGCGCTCGGTCCAGCCATGGGCAATGCAGGATTCGATTGTCTTTTTAGGCACTTCGCGGCCGTCGCGGTCGAACAGCGGGAGCTTGCCGCCGGGCTGGCTCAAGCCGCGCTCAAGATAGCGGCGCTGCGCCTCACTTGGCCGCAGAGCGGCCGCAATGTGGCCGGACAAATGCGGCTCTGGCGCGGGGCCTAGATCGCCTCCTCTGCCGCTCGGTGCTCGACCCATCTGAGCCTGCCGTTAACGATGACGAAACACACCTTAACGAGGCGTTTCTTTCGGTCTGACAAGCCGATAGGATAGCCGAGCGGCAGTGGAATGTCTGCCGGCGCGTGAACTTGCCGGCTGCCGGAGGGGGAATCCGAAGGCGATTACAGGCGAACGCGCGTGTGGCACGGCGGGGACGCATCCCTGCCGCGGCCGTGGTTGGGCGTAAGGCGAGGCGACGGACATGGCAAACAACCCGACGAAGATGACCGATCCGACGGAAGCTGCGCTGTCGGCCATCCAGGATGCGCTGAGCATTCGCGATGATCCACCGGCCTCGGAGACCGCGAGTCCGCCTCCATCGCCGCCTATTTCGGTCTCCAGGGAGGAGCCGGCCCCGGAGGCGCCATGGCACGCCGGCGAAGCCGAGCGGGAGGGCAACGGCTTTGACGCCGCGCTCGATACCGCGCAGGAGCCCGCCCTGCGTCCCGCCCTCAATGGCGAGCGGGAATCCATCTCCCAGATTCTGCACACCCTGCAGCGGCGCCCGGCCCGCACCTCCTACCTGATCGCGACGCTATTCGCCGCGCTCTGGGTATGTGCCGGCTTTGTGCTCGGCTGGATGTATCTGCCGGAAGTTAAGTCGGCGCTCGCGCCGACCGGCCTCGGCGTTCCCGTGCTCGCGGTGCTGGGCGCCGTTTTCCTGGTGCCGATCGTGTTCTTCTATGTGCTCGCGCACATGGCCTGGCGCTCCCAGGAGCTGCGGCTCGTCACCCACTCGATGGCCGAGGTCGCCATGCGCCTGGCCGAGCCCGAGGCGGTGGCGCACGAGTCGATCGTCACGGTCGGACAGGCGATCCGCCGCGAGGTCGCCGCCATGGGCGACGGGGTTGAGCGCGCGCTCGCGCGCGCCGCCGAGCTCGAGACGCTGGTGGCCAACGAAGTCTCCGCGCTCGAGCACGCCTACAACGACAACGAGGTGCGGATCCGCGCGTTGCTGCAGGATTTGGGCGGCCAGCGCGACACCCTGGTCAGCCAGGCGGGTCAGATCCGCGACGCGATCAACAGCGTCCACCTCGATCTCGGCCGCGACGTTTCGCAGATCAGCGAACTGGTCGCCGAGCAGGTCAACGAAGCGTCGCAGCGGATCACGCATTCGCTCGCGGAGAAAAGCGAGCACATCACGCGCGCGCTGGAGCAAACCGGCGAGAGCATGATCCAGAGGCTGGGCGAACGCGGCGGAGACATGCTGCAGCGCCTGGAGAGCACCAGCCAACGCACCGAGCAGGCGATCTCGGCGGTCAGCGAGCGCCTGACCGAGACCCTCAACTTCAAGACCGAGGCGATGGTCGACCGCCTCGACGAGCGCGGTGGGGATTTGCTCGCGCGGCTGGAAAGCACCAGTCAGGCCACAGCGCAGGCAATCGCAGCCGCCAGCGATCGGGTGACGGAGACGCTCGATTCCAAGAGCGGTGCGATCATCGACGGGCTCGACCAGCGCGGCGGCGATATGCTGGCGCGGCTGGAAAGCACCAGCCAGGCGACCACGCAGGCGATCGCGGCAGCGAGCGACCGGCTCACCGCAACGCTGAATTTCAAGACCGATCACATCGGCGAGGAATTCAACGATATCGCCGCCAACCTCCAGCACACGATGTCGACCCGGCTCGAGCGGGTGAGCGAGAGCTTCGCCGACAAGTCGGCGGCCATCCTCGACAACATGAGCAATCGCTCGAACGAAATGGTCGAGCTGGTGATCGACGCGGGCAACCAGCTGGCGGACACGATCTCCAGCCGGGTCGAAGAGGTCAACACCACGCTCAAGAACACCGGCGACTCGCTGGTGCTCGACCTGAGCCTGCGCGGCGGCGACGTGGTTTCCAAGCTGGAACAGACCGGCGCCGGCATCACCGACAACATCGTGCAACGCACCACGCGCGTCACCGAGCAGTTCCGCGAGAGCGCCGAGCGGCTTGCCGATCTGATCGGCAATCGCGGCGAGGCGGTGCGCGAGATGCTCGCCATGCGGCTGCAAGCGTTCGAGGACACGTTCCAGCAGGGCAGCAACGCCATCGCCCAGCAGAGCAGCGAGGTGACCGAGCAGTTCCGCGACAGCATCCAAGGCGTGGCGGACGTCGTCGGCAATCGCGGCGAAGCGGTGCGCGAAATGCTGGCCGCACGGCTGCAGTCGTTCGAGGACATGTTCAACCACGGCGGCGCCGAGCTTGCCGAACGTATTGCCCGCGATTCCACGACGCTCGGCAATCTGATCACGCGCCACCTCGCCGAGTTCGACCGCACGGTGAAAACCTACGGCGGGGAGATGGTGGAGCGGCTGGGCGCGCGCACCCAGGAAATTTCCGGGGCCATGCGCGAGTATCTGGACAGCTTCGACACCCGCGTGACCGCCAAGGCGGCCGAGGTCACCACGAGCATCGACCAGCAATTCCTGCGCTTCCGCGATTCGCTCGACGCGCGCGCGCAGACGCTCAACGAGGCGCTCGGCTCACGCCTCGTGGACGCCGCCAAGACCATGGCCGACGGCGGCAAGGAAGTCGTCGGCGCGCTCGACCAGCGCATCGCCGAGGTGACCGCGGTGATGAACGGCCGCGGCGCCGAGCTTGCGGAAAGCATCGGCGCGCGCATCGGCGAGATCGACCGGACGCTGGGGGCGAAGGTCGACCACATCGACCGCAGCCTCGGCGCCCGCATCGAGAACATCGACGCCATGCTCGGCACCAAAGCGACGGCGGTCGCCGATAATCTCGAGTTGCGTCTCGGCCGTTTCGAGATGCTCCTCAACGGGCGTGCCGCCGAGCTCGCCGACGGCATCGGCGCGCGCATCGACGAGGTCGACAAGGCGCTCGGCGCCAAGGCGGCGACCGTGGCCGACAACCTCGACCTGCGCATTCATCGCTTCGAGGCTCTCCTCAACGGACGCGCCACCGAGCTCGCCGACAGCATCGGCGCCAGAATCGACGACGTCGACAAGGCGCTGGGGGTCAAGGCGACGGCGGTCGCCGACAGCATGGATTCGCGCATCCAGCGCTTCGAGGAGCTGCTGGTCGGGCGTGCCGAGAACATCGGCCGGGAAATCGAGACGCGCAGCCAGTCCGCGGCCGACCTGCTCGCCTCCCGCACCGAACATCTCGGCAACACGATCGAGCAGTGGAACAACACCATCAAGATCAACACCGGCGAGGCCGAGCGCTCGATCGGCAATCTGGCAAACTCGGCCGCGTCCGTGATCAACACGCGGGTGCAGGAGCTCAACGATGCGGTGAGGTCGAGCACCGCCGAGGCGGAGCGCTCGCTCACCGAGCTTGCCACGAACACCTCGGGCGCGATCCGCGCCAGCGCGCACGACGCGGAACGGCTGATCAGCGGCATGTCGACCGGCGTGAGCAACGTGCTCAAGCAGAACGCCAGCGACGTCGAGCGCACGCTGCTTTCGGTGAGCGCCGAGGTGGCGCGCACGGTGGTCGGCAAAGTCGACGAGATTTCCAGCGCGGTGAGCCAGCGGACCGCCGAATTGACGACGATCGTCGACGAGAAGTCGAGCGGGCTGCTCACCGCGCTCGCCAGCAAGAGCCAGGAATTCGCCAGCGAAGTCAGCCGCGTCACCGACCACGCGGTCAAGGCGATCGAGGCGAAGGGCTTCAACTTCACGCAGACCATGATGGACAACGGCGAGCAGATCGCCCGCCTTATCAACGAGGCGAGCGAAACGGCCACCGGGGCCCTCAATCGGTCGCTCAAGGATCTGCAAGCAAGCCACATCGCCGCCACCGAGACCACCAGCGAGGCGGTCACTCGCTCGATCCGGGAGCTGCGCGAGACCACAGAGACCGCGACCCAGAGCGCTTCCAAGACGATCACGCACACGCTGCGCGAGCTCCAGGAGGCCACCCAGGGGGTCATCGAGGAATCAAAGCAGACCGCCTCGTCCGTGGTTTCCGAGATCCTCGAAACGCAAAACATGTTGCGCGCGGACACCAACGCGCTGTTCGAGCGGCTGCGCGAGGCCAACATCCTGCTGCAGGAGGTGCTCAGCGGCGCGCACGAGAACATGAGCGGCATCGAGGGCACGCTGGTCGCCCGCGTGGCGGATTTCCTTTCCGCCATGAACGACGTGGTGCAGAAAACCGGCGTCGCCAACGGCGAGGTCGAGCGCAGCATCAGCAGCTTCCAGACCGTCACGGCGAAGACCGTCAACGACCTCACCCAGCTGGCGACCCAATTCGACGCCCACGGGCGCGCGCTCGCGCAGGCGGCCGCGCTGGTCGAGGCCAGCAATCAGCGGGCTACCAGCACGGTCGCGGAACGGCGCGGCACGCTGGAGGAGCTCGTCGCCTCGCTCGATGCCAAGAGCAGCGATCTCGAGGAGCGGCTGACGCGGTTCGGCGCGGTCCTCGATCAATCGCTGGAAGGCGCCGCCGAGCGCGCCCGCGAGATCGCCCGGCTCACCGCCGACTCGACCACGACCGGCGCGCAGGCCATCACCGAGACGTTCGAGGTCATCCGCAACAGCACCGAGGACGAGCACAAGCGCATGACCGAGGCCGTGCACGGCATCTACCAGCAGGCGATCGAGCAATCGAATGCGATGTTCACGCAATCGGCCGAACGCTTCGCCGAGGTGGTCGACGGCCTCAAGCAGATGACCGCCGAGATGCAGCAGGAGCTGGAAGCCACGCGCGGCGAGTTGCGCAAGGGCATCTTCGAGCTGCCGCAGGAAACCGCCGACAGCACCGCGCAGATGCGGCGTGTGATCGTCGACCAGATCGAGGCGCTAGCCGAGCTCAACCGCATCGTCGCCCGGCACGGCCGCGGCCTCGACACTGCCGAGCCGGCGCCGCGGCGCCTGGAGACCGTCGACGCCGGCGGACGCCGCAACGCGCCACGCGAGGAAACGCTGCTCGGCAACGGCGGCCCGCGCGGCGAGCCGCCCCGCGCGCGACAAGACATCACCGGGATGAGCGCGCCAGTGATGCCGAACCGGCGCGCCGAGGCGCCCTCGCTCAGTCCCGCGCAGGCGGGCGGCGGGCGGGCCGGCTGGCTCTCCGACCTGCTCACGCGCGCATCGCAGGAAGGCGAGCCGCTGCGCGTACCCGCAACCAATCGCGAGCCGCCGCAGCAGCAGCAAGCGGTTTCGGGCGAGCGCTCCAGCCTCGAGTCGCTCGATTCGCTCGCCGTCGATATCGCCCGCATGATCGACAACGACGCGGCGGCCGAGCTGTGGGAGCGCTACAATCGCGGCGAGCGCAACGTGTTCACGCGCCAGCTCTACACCATGCAAGGCCAGCGCGCGTTCGAGGAGATCCGCCGCCGCTACCGCAGCGACCACGATTTCATGCGCACCGTCGACCGCTATATCGCCGAGTTCGAGCGGCTGTTGGAGGAGGTCTCGCGCGACGACCGCAGCCGGACCGCGGCGCGCGGCTATCTCACTTCGGAGACCGGCAAGGTCTACACCATGCTGGCCCACGCCTCGGGCCGATTCGACTAAGCAGCGGCCAACTCTGCTGTCGTCCCCGCGAGGGGCCCCCCAAAATTCGCTGCGCGAATTTTGGGGACCCCGATAGCGGGGACCCACGGAAGTTCGGTGATTACTGGGTCCCGGCTCTCGCTCCGCTCGGCCGGGACGACAACCTCCCTACTTCAAAAACAGCTCGTTCCAGAGCTTCTCCCATTTCGGCGCGGCGTCGATCCATTGCATCGGATCGATCATCGCGTGGCGATACTGGTCCAGCAATGTCTTCTGCGTGCGGCTCGAAGGCACGCGGCCCATGTCGTTGAGCAGTTTCATTCCTTCGGGCGAGAGGACAAAATCGGCGAACAGCAGCGCCGCCGCGGGATGCGGAGCATCCCTGGCGACCGCGATCGCCTGCGGCCGGCCGATCACCGGCTCGACCGCGCGCCAATCGATCGGCCCGCCCTTGGCTTTGATGGAATCGGCATTGCCGCTGTAGATCGTCAGGCACACCGGCAATTCGCCGGCGGCCACGAGCTGGGCGACCAGCACGTGCCCCTTGCGCATTTGCGGCCGCAGCGCGGCAAGCCGCCGGAAGAAATCCAACCCCCGCTCCTCGCCCATGAAATTGACGACGCCGTACATCCAGTCGGCATCGGTCGCCTCGAGGGCCAGGCGGCCCTTCCATTTCGCCTCGGCAAAGCCTTCCAGCGCCGCCGGCAGCTCGTCGCCCTTCTCTTTTCCCGTGTTGTAGCCCACGACCCAGACATTGGCGCGGTCGCTGAACCAGCGCCGGTGCGGCGGCACCGCCCAGACCGGCAGATCGGCAAGGTACGGCGAACTGAATTGCGCCACCACCTGCTCGCGCGCCAGCGCCTCGACCTCGGGGGCGTTGGTCTCGACCACATCCATGGTGTGACGCCGGCCGCGCGCTTCCGCCACCGCGCGCTGCAGCACTTCCTCGCTCAGCGCGCGCCAGAGCTGAACTTTCACGCCGTATTTGCGTTGGAACGCGGCGGCGAGCGGCCCCGATTCCGTGGTGGCCATCGAGGTGTAGAGGGTGAGCGTTCCCTCCTGGCGCGCCTTTGCCGTCAATCGCTCGATGCGATCGGGGCCGTCATACAAATAGATCGCGGAATTGTCGGCAGCGGTTTGCGCGCGGGCAACGCTTGTCCACATGACGATGCTCGCGCAAAATGCAACGAGCACGGAGGCTGGCCGCTTCGCGAATCCGTTCAAAGTCGCCACCATTGCAGGTCTCTGTCATTCCGGCCGAGCGAGCGCAGCGAGCGAGAGCCGGAATCCAGTAAACTCCGAATAAGGTTGTTTTGACGGTTCTGCAATATCGCGCATTCGGTGTTTACTGGGTCCCCGCTTTCGCGGGGACGACAAGAACATGAAACCAGTTCCGCTCTCTCTTTCCGTCCATGTCGAACACTGGCCGATCGCGGGCAGCTTTACGATCAGCCGCGGAGCGAAAAGCGAGGCGGTGGTGGTGATCGCGGAACTCTCCGACGGCGCCCATCACGGCCGCGGCGAGTGCGTCCCCTATGCGCGCTATGGCGAGAGCGTGGAAGGCGTCATCACCGCGCTGCAGGCGATGAGCGGCGCGATCGCAGGCGGCCTTGACCGCGACGCGCTGCAATCGGCGATGCCGCCCGGGGCCGCGCGCAACGCGCTCGACTGCGCGTTTTGGGATTTTTCTGCCAAGCGCGCAGGACAGCCGGTGCACCAGCTGCTCGGCCTGCCTGTGCCAAAACCGGTCAATACCGCCTATACGATCTCGCTCGCTTCCCCAGACGTGATGGCGCAAGCCGCCGCCAAGGCCGCCGAGCGGGCGCTGCTCAAGGTCAAGCTCGGCGGCGGCGATGATGCGGCGCGCATTGCCGCGGTCCGCCGTGCGGCGCCGGCTGCCGAGCTGATCGTCGACGCCAACGAAGGCTGGACGCCGGACAACCTCGCGGCAAATCTTGCCGCCTGCGCAGACGCGGGCGTGACGCTGGTCGAGCAGCCATTGCCCGCGAATCGCGATGACCTGCTGGCTCGGTTGCCACATACCGTTCCAGTTTGCGCCGACGAAAGCGCGCACACGATGGCATCGCTCGCCGCGCTCGTCGGCAAGTACGATGCGGTCAACATCAAGCTCGACAAGGCCGGCGGACTGACCGAGGCGCTGGCGATGGCACGGGAGGCCGAGCGGCTCGGGCTTGCGCTGATGGTCGGCTGCATGGTGGCGACCTCGCTCGCCATGGCGCCTGCCGTGCTGCTTGCGCAACGCGCCCGCGTGGTCGATCTCGACGGCCCCCTGCTGCTGGCGCGCGATCGTCCGGATGGGCTCGTCTACCAGGGCAGTCGCGTGCACCCGCCCATGCCGGCGTTGTGGGGGTAAGGATCGGCGCATGGTGGGGCCGGTGCCCCACATTAGCCTCTCCCCGCGCCCGCCAACGCAGTTCCACATTTCTCACACATTTCATTTCGACACTGTGCGGCGGGCGGCGCTGCCGGGATCCAGCGCCGGGGTCTAGGGGGAGAGGGGAATCATGCGAATTGCGGCGGGTTTGCTCGGCGCCGTGCTGGCGGCGCTGACCGCTTCGGCCGCGCCGGCAGCGGTGCGTATCAAGGCCGATCCGGGCGGCCAGATCGGGCCTTATCTCGAGGAGCTGGAGCAGTTAAAGGGCTCGGGCGAGCGGGTGATCATCGACGGGCCCTGCCTGTCGGCGTGCACCATGGTCTTGGGGGTCATTCCGCGCAACCGAATTTGCGTGACGCCGCGCGCGCGGCTCGGATTTCATGCCGCCTGGCATCCCGGCGAAAACGGCCGCCAGGTGACGAGCCGCGCAGCCACGCAATTGCTGATGGATATCTATCCGGAAAACGTGCGCAGCTGGATCAAAGACCGCGGCGGGCTTACCCCGCGCATGATGTTTCTCAGCGGCCGCGAACTCGCGGCGATGTATCAGACCTGCGAGTGAACCAGAGGTCAGAACCGTAACGTGGGCAACCACGAAGCCGCCGTCGCCCACCCTACGATCTGTCTCGTCCGACATCTGTCATCCGGGCCGCGGCGAGCGCACACACGCCACCGGCAAAAGCCGCAAACGCCGTCGCCAGGTACGCGAGACTGCCCCAGCGCGCATAGAGCACGCAAAAAGCCGTACTGCCGCGTATCAACCAGTTGCGCCGAGTATTGAATTATCAGGAAAACCCCGCCGCACCGTACCGGCTGGTGAGGCCCCGCTGTGCCTAGTTCGGTAGCAAAAATGGTAGCAATCGCTGCAACAGCGACCGCGGCACCGGATTGGCCGCGCTCAGCTCGGCCGCTGCCAGCTTCTGCGCCTTCTTCGGCCAAGCCAGATAGTGCGAACCAAAATACCGGGCGCCACCTTCCCAGGTCGGATAACTCGGCGAGCCGTCCGAGAACATGATCGGCGGCGTCAGCAGCAGCGCCTTCAGTTCG
>Ga0306921_10001842_pt1 | contig 20907 bp, 47 predicted proteins | sample sta12Cox44000080_FD_203760 | JGI IMG/M metagenome (GOLD analysis project Ga0306921, IMG submission 203760) | Lab enrichment of tropical soil microbial communities from Luquillo Experimental Forest, Puerto Rico - statoxic.12C.oxic.44.000.080 (v2)... | ecosystem: Environmental > Terrestrial >...
GCAGCCGCTGCGCCGGGCCGGCGACCGACAGCCAGGCGGCCCGCCTGATCGCGCCGTCCATTCCCTCCGGGCCCAGGCCCAGCCGCCAGTATTCCGGGGCCGTCCCGCCCGGTTCCACGCGGTAGTACGCGTCCTCATCGGCCGGCGCCGGAGCGCCCCGGGACGCCTCCAGCGACTGGTGCGAGGCCGCACCCGGCCGGGCGATCCTGCGTGCGCTCACTGCAGCGCCTTCTCGTCGTGTTCGGCCAGGGCCGCCAGCCCGGCCGGGCAGATTTGCCATCCGACTCTGGAGTTGGTCTTCCTTCGCCTGACCAGGCCCTTCCGCTGGGCGCTGTGCGCCGTCCGGTGCAGGCCGCTGGCGTGCTTGCCCTCCCCGAACACTTCCGGGTGCATGTCGATGAGCAGGCCGGGCCGCCAGATCTGCCGCGGGTTGACCGCGAGGGCGGCGAGCAGGGTCAGCTCGTTCCGCGTCGGCGGCCGGGCGTTGGTCACCAGCTCTCCGGGGATGTCGGCCGGCTCGCTGCCCCGCCGCTGCCGGGTGGTGACCCGGTAGGAATCCCCCCTGGGTCCGGGATTGCCGGGCTGGCCCAGCGCGGCGGCCAGCTCCGCGCTCTGCGTGCGGGCCAGTTCCGTGTCATGCGCGGTCATGATCCCGCCTCCTGTTCCTGATCGTCCGGCTGCCCGGCGGCCTTGCTGTCCTCGTCCAGCGTGAACACCAGGCGCGGGGCCGGTACCCGGGCGAACTCCGCGAGCAGGTCCGCCCACTCGTCCGGGCCGTAGCGGCGCGAGTAGAACACCACGTCGTCATCGCTGCGCTCGTCGCCGCCGCCGGCATCGAATGCGAACATGCCGTCGCCCATACGGTACATGTCGTGGTTGAGGACCCCGGTCATCCGCCAGTAGTGGCTGAGGCCGTCCCGGTAGACCGGGTACTCGCCGGGGTCCACGATCACCGTGGCCGGGCTGAACCGGTCCGGTGCCTGCGGGTCCAGCTGGTAGATGCGGGTCCGGGTGATCCGGACGGTGCCGATCTGCTCTCTCATGTGCTCTCCTCCGTCCTCTCGTTGCGGCGCAGCACGCCGGCGATCTCGGCCAGCATCGCCCGGGCCAGCGCCAGGTCCCGGGGCAGGCCCGGGGCGGTGACCGACGCGATGTGCTCCAGCGCCTGCCCGTCGTCCAGGCGGTCTTCCGGCAGCGGCTCGCCGCGCATCCCGGCGTCGTAGTCCCGGCCCGCGCGGTCCAGCACGGATCGCTGGCGGGTGCTCAGCACGCCGTCCCCGTCCAGGCCATCCGTGCCCGTGCCGTAATGGCTGGCGATCTCGCCGGCCGTGACGATCAGCGTGCGCAGGTCTGTGGCAGACCAGCCCTCGAATGCGGCTGTGCCTGCTGCCGGGCTGACCAGTACGCCCCACTCGGTGATGTCCAGCCCGGCCGGGTAGTTGTCCGGGTAGTCCAGGACGAACTCGACGGCCTCGCGGATCTCCCGGGTGCCGTCCGGCGCCGTCACGGTGACGGTGAACGTCTCCTGCATGTCAGTCTCCTGTTCCTGTTCGTGCCAGTGGTTTCAGGTCTTCCGGGCCGCCCGCGAAGGCGCCGCTGGCCAGCACCGCGATGGCCGCCGCGTCGCAGGTCCGCACGGTGACCCCGTGCCGGGTAAATGCCGCGGCCAGGATGCCGTCCGCTATCCGGCCGGCCAGCTCGCCGGCGTCAGGTGACGCGCACATAGCGGTCAGCAGTCCCACCCGGTGGACCAGCCGCTGATCTCGGTCTCGTCGGCGTCCAGGGCCGCCGCGATCTCGCCGGGCGGCACGGTGACGAGGTACGCGCTCATCGTGTGGCCGTCCTCGTCCACGCTGATGGCGTAGTGGTCCCCGTTGAGCAGGATGATCACCTCGCTCGTCGTCTCGCAGCGGAATACCGTGCCGGCTACAGCCGTGAGGATGTGACCGGCGGTCTCTTCCTGGGTCTTGGTCATGGTATGGATCTCGTTCATCGTCATGTCTCCTGTTCTCTCTTGTCTTCCCGGACGGCCCGCCGGTAACAGGCCGCCAGGGCGATCGTGGCGCCGATCGCGCCGGTCCCCGTTGCGGCGCAGAGGATCACCAGCAGCTGGTGGATCATGCGCCCGGGTCGCGCTCCCCCCGTATCGCGCCGGGCGGGCTGATCTCGTAGTCCGCGTCGTCCGGCCCGGCAGGCTCCGCGCCCTCCCGGTCGTACAGGATGGCCCAGGCGTCCGGGCTGTCCTCGCCCGGGTCGTCGTCCAGTTCGGCCGGCCGGCCCAGTGACCTGCGGCGCATCTGCGTCAGCGTCCGGTAGACGGACCCGGCCAGCCACTCGGCCGTGCCGTAGTCGCTGCCGGTCACGTCTTCGATGGCCTGGGCCAGCCGGGTGATGCCGGAGTGCTCGATCGCGTTCCCGTTCCGGTCCAGCCCGTCTTCCGGGGTGCTGGGCAGCGGTACTTGCTCATCGTCTGACTGGTCGGACGATCGGGGTCCGTGCGTCAGCTCGATCAGCCCGGGCTCGTCAGCCTTCCGGCTGGCGATGATCTCCTCGCGCAGCTCGCGCACCGCCGCCGTCAGCCCGGCCATGGCGGCAACTGCCTGGGCGCCCAGTTCCGCGAGCCGGGTGTCCGGTGTGCTCATGAGTTCCCCTCCTCATCTGACTTGCCCCCCTGATGCGGATGTCCCGCGTAGGCCAGCAGCCTTTCCAGGTGGGCGGCCAGGTCGGACCCGGCCTCGTGCCCAGCGTCGGCGCTCCACCCGTCCGAGACGGCGGCCCAGGTGTCCAGCGCCTCGTGCATGGCCGCGTAGTCGGGCCGGGCCTGGGCGGGTGGCGTCTTCCGTCGCAGGATGGCGTTGACCTGGCCGGCGTTCTCCCGGAGCTGCGCGACGATGGCCTCATCGACCAGGTCGTCCATGGAGCCGTGGCTGTTGTCGATCCCGGCCTCCAGCTCGCCGGCCTCGGCGCGCCACGTCGCGGTCAGCGTGGTCAGCTCGTCGTAGGTGTCCATCAGCTGTTCTCCTGTCTCTCGTTCTCAGGCCGCATCCCGCCGTGCGGCGGGGACCGGGTAGCTGTTCCCGGCCAGCAGCAGGTGCCGGTCGCCGTCGATGGCCAGCAGCCGTTTCCGCGTGCCGGGCGCGGTGGTGACCTGGACCCGGGACACCGAGGTGCCCAGGCCGTTGTCCGCCACGACCCGGGCCAGCCATTCCCGTCCGGCCGGGCTGGCGGCCGGGGGTTCCGGGCCGGGGAAGGTCACCCGGTCCGGCTTGACCAGCGCGATGCACTGCCCGCGCAGCTCGATGCTGATCACCTGCCCGCCGCCGGGGGTCTTCTGGCCGGTCCGGCGGATGATCACCGCCGGGCTGATGCGCCTGCTGGTCTCCACGTCCAGCCACCCGGCCAGGCTGGCGTAGTCCAGGGCCGGGCAGCCGGCCGGGATCATGAGATCTCCCAGTAGCCGGCCGTGTTGCCGTTGGCGTCACGGATGTAGCCCGAGGTGAACCCGTCGCGCAGCCGGGCCGCCTCGTGTTCCAGCATCCCGGCCAGGTCCTCGCCGTCCTGCACGGCGGCGAAGCCCATCTCGATGGTCAGGGTGAGTTTCACGATTCCCCCCTGGGCTGGGTGCAGTGCCTCGATTCGGGCATGTCAGTCCTCCTGATCGTTCTCGTCCGGTGCTGGCGTGCTGCTCACAACGTCCGGGTAGCCGACGTCCCAGTTCCAGGCGTCCGGGCCGATCGCGTCTCCGATTTGCTGGGCCACCTCGTTGTCATCCACTGACTCGTCTACGCGGACGGTCAGCCGAAGGGTCACGTCTTTCATCAGTCCTCCTGATCGTGTTCTGGCCGGTGCGCGATGGCCCAGCCCTCGTCCCCGGTGTCCTCGCCGTCGTCGCACGTGATGTCGATCACGACCCACAGGCCGGGGGTCTCCGTGATGTGCCGGGCCAGGGCGCCGCCGACGAACTCGGACGGGTGCATGCACAGCCCCCGGTACCGGTCCTGGGCGCTCCACCCGGTCAGGATCTCCCAGCCCTGGGCGCGGGCGTCCGCTGCGTACGCCTCCTCGTGCTCCGCCAGGACCGACCGGGCCTTGTCGCCGGCGGTGCCCATCACCAGCTCCGGCGCGGCCACGCCGGCCACGTCCTGCCCGATCGTGCCGTCGCCGCGGACCCGGATGACGTGCCCCGGTTCCATGATCTTGTTCAGCCAGTACGGGTCGTCGTGCATGTCATGCCTCCTGTTCAGGGTTGCCGGGGTCACAGCGGTGCCGCCCCGGTCACGCCGGCCCGGGCCAGCTTGCGGGCGAGTCCCAGGATGGTGCTGCGCCGCCCGGCGCCGTACTCGCCCTCGTCCGCGATGTCCGCGCGGATGCCGACCGCGGTGCCGAGCGCGCCGAACGCGGCCGGCGGCACGACCAGCACCTCGCCGTCACCCCGGGGTTCCAGGCGGGTGCCGGCTTCCACGGCCTCGGCGTACGTCTCGCTGCCGCTGACGAGCAGGTCGTCCAGGAAAGCCGCCTGGGCCCGGGTGACCGGGACGCGGATCGCGTCGCCGTGCTGGTCACGAGGGGTCACGGCCATGTGATGCCTCCCATTCCGGGGGAGTGCCGTAGCAGCACGTCTCCCCTGTATCAGTATACACTGAGTATACAAGACAGGCAAATCGTCTGACCAGTCGGGCGGTTCAGCCGGCGTCGCTGCCCAGCCGGACCAGGTCCAGCTCCAGCTCCCGCTCGGCGGCCTGCGCCCGCGTGACCCACGCTGCGACGGCGGCCATGGCCAGCTCCTGGCTCCCGGCCGCCTCATCGGCCAGCGTGTGCCGGTCCGGGTCGGCGTCGATGTCCGCCCACAGCCAGCGGTCGTAGATGCTCCAGCTCCAGGTCCCGCCGCCCTCGTCCGCGACCCACGCCCAGACCGCCCCGCCCGGGCAGCCGAGCGGGCACAGGTCCGCTTCCAGGTCGTCGTGGGTGGCGTCCGCGCTGTTCGCCGGGTACCAGTCCGGTGCGGCGGTCATGAGTCCTCCTCGCCCGGGTCCTCCTCGCACTCCCAGGCGTACAGCCGCGAGTTGCGGCTGATGCCGTACGGGAACTGCTCGCTGGCCTGCCGGGCGGCCCTGAGCGCGAGCAGGCCCAGGTACATCTGGCGCCATTCGGCCGCCTCCCCTGACCAGGTGGCGCGGCTCAGGGCCCCCATCCACGCGTCCCACGCGTACTGGATCTCGGCGTCACCCGGATCGGCGACGTTCAGCTGCCTGGCGGTTGTCATGAGCCCTCCTCGCCCGGGTCCTCCTCGCACTCCCAGACGTACAGCCGCGAGTTGCGGCTGATGCCGTACGGGAATTGCTGGAGCAGGTCCCAGATCCGTGCGTGCCGCAGCTCCGGCCGGCCCTGGTACAGCGGTGCCGGGTTCTCCGTCTCGGCCAGGACCTCGAAGGTGGCGGCCAGGTCGTCCAGCTCCCAGCCCAGCCGCAGGTCCGCCCACGCCTCGTGGTACCCGTCGGCTACCGCCTGCCAGTTGCCGGCCTGTATGCGGACGTAGTAGTCCGACCGTGCCCGGTCGTACGCCTCGCGCGCCTGGTCCGCCCGGATGAGGGCGCCCTCGTGGCTGAACTCGGCCGCGCTGCGCAGCTCCCAGGCCACCTGGCCCGCGACGTCCTCCCAGCTGGCCGCCGGCATGTCATCGGGCTCCAGGTCCGGCCCGTACCCGGCCAGCCCGGTCTTGACGTAGAAACCCCACCGCGGGAACACCGGCAGTGCCGCGATCATCCGCTCCTGTGCCTCGCGCGCCTTCTCGATCCGCGCCTGGTCTTCCGGGTTGCTGTCGTGCATGTCAGTCTTCCTGTCCTGTGGTGACGTAGTAGCCGTAGTCGATGCCGTCCAGCAGCAGGTTCATCGCCGCTCCGAGGGTTGGCTGGGTCCTGCCCTCCGGTATCTGGGCCGCCCCGGGGATCTTGCGGAACACCTGCCAGTGCTCCGACGTCTTGTCCGACCGGATGAACCAGGTGTCATCGGCCTTGAGCACGTAGGCCCTGTTGGCCAGTTCCGGGTCGTACGGCCGGTTCTCCAGCCGGAAGTTCTTCCCGTACGGGGGGATTCGTCCGCTCATCTCTGTCTCCTGTTCTGTGATCCGGGGTTTCAGTGCGTGATTGCCGTGATGAAATGCCGGCTGTTCTCCAGCTCGGTGACGTAGCCGTTCAGGCTCTCGCCGTGGTACGGCCGGGGCATGTCAGCCGTCTTCGGTTCGCGCAGCGGGTACTCAGCCGCCAGCGCCCGGCGTACAGAGCGCCGTGCGGCGGTCAGCCCCCGGCGCAGCCCGGCCAGCTGTTCCTCGGCCTTGCGGACCCCCTTTTCCTGCTCCGTCATCTTCCGGGTTGCGTCGCGCAGCCCGGCGTGCGCCGGGATCAGCGGGTGCTCGGTGACGTAGCGCACGATCACGGCCTGCCAGTACGCGGCGATAGCCTGCGCCATCAGCGGCGTGATGTTCCGTCCCTTGCCGGTGAAGTGGGTGCCGCGGGCCAGCAGGTCGTCCGGGTTCTCCGTGCTCCACCCGGTGGCGCGGTAGAAGTGCGCCGACCCGACCACATCCGCGCCCTTCCAGGTGAACGCCTCGTCGTCGGTGTTGAGGTACGCCTGGCCGCGCCCGTACTCGGCGGCCTGGTAGCCGGAGGACGCGTACACGTGGTCCGCGTCGGTGAAGTGCAGCGTGACCGGGCCGTGCGGCGTGCGCAGCGGGACCAGCGTGGCCCCGTACGTGTCAAACGGCGCGTCATGGATCGCGTAACTGCCCGGGTCGGGCTTACCTGTGCTCATTCCTGTCTCCTGTTCCTGTGTTATGGGTTGCTTGTCTTCGTGCTGGTCGCGGTGGTGTTCGTGACCGCGCCCGTCTTGCTGACCGCGTGCCTGCGCGTGGTGCTCGTGGTCGTGGTCCCGCACTTGGTGCTGGTCTTCGCCGATTGCGAGTGCGCGCCGCTGTCCGAGCTGCTGGCCGTGCTGGTGGTCGTGGTCGTGCATGCGCCTGCGGCGGGGACGGTGACGGGCACCGGTACGCCCGCGCGGCCGGGGGCCGCCGAGATCACGCCGGCCGGCGCCGGCACCGGGTCCATCCCCGTATCCGCCGCCAGGACGTTCAGCTCGGCCCGGAGCTGCGCGTACCGCCCCCGCCAGCCGGGTCTCAGCCCGCCCTCCTCGTAGTCGGACAGGTACGCGTAGCCGTCCGTGCTGAACACCCGGGCGTGCGCGTTGAGCCCCGGGCTGCCGTCCGCGTGATCGGCGGCCTCGGTCAGTGCCGCGAAATCGCTGCTGTAGCCGTCCGCGACCCAGGCTTCCCGGCGGTCCGCGTCGGCCTGCCGCAGGTCGCCCAGCACGGCGGCCAGGTCGTCACCGATGCCGTCCGCAGTCACCACCGCCCAGGCCGGCGGATCCGGCTGCTGCGCGGCGGGGGGCGGGTGGTGCTTGCCCCCGGTCACGCCCGCGATCACGCAGACGGCCACGATCGCCGCCAGCAGCAGCCAGCCCGCCGCGGCCCTGGCGTTCTCGCTCACCGGAAGGGCTCGCCGTCCCAGCTGAACCGGTGCGGGGTGTCCGCGTAGACCCGGGCCAGCTTCAGGGCCGCGTCGTCGGCCTCGGCCGCGCTGCCGTAGGCCAGCGGGTCGGCGTTGTTGTCGTACCGGTAATCCGACCAGGTTTCGGTGCCGCCCGGGTCGCCGGTGTCCGTGCAGGTGAGATATTCGGTCATCACCGTGACGCGGTACACGCCCGAGCGCTCATCGCCGTGCCCGTGGTTGACGGTCAGCGCCTCGGCGAACACGTACACCGTGATCAGCGCGCCGTACACCTCCGGGCTGGCCAGCCGGACCGACCAGGCCTCGCCCGCCTGGTAGTCGCCGCCCACGTCGCCGCCCGCGGTCACGGCGGGCTGCTGCACTTCCCAGGTGGTCATCGCCGGGCCGCCTGCCAGCGCACGTCCGCCGCGTCCTTTGGAGTCCGCCGCACTACGCGCAGCACGTACGGCTCCGGCAGCGTCTCCAGCTCGCGCTTGAGCGCCGCGTACTCCTCCGGCGCGGCCGGCAGGGTCCAGTCGATGACGTTCGGGCTCGCCTGGCCGTGCTGCCCGATGTGCATGTATGAGCCGAGCATCAGCCCGGTAGTGTCGCCCGGCTCGTACGGGAACAGCGCGATGATGCCGTCCCCGAGATACCCCTTGTTGTTCCGCCACTTGCGGAAGATCACCGTGGTCGTCTCGGTCATGACTATCCCTCCTTTTCTCGTAGCTCGGCGGCCTCGGCGCGTTCGGCCGCGCGGCGGCGTGCACTGGCGGCCGGGACCTCGCTGGCCACGGCCACCCACGCCACCCGGTCATCCTCGTACGGCCGGCCGCCCTCGCCGAGGCGCCCCAGCGCGGTCGCCGCCGCGAGCGCGAGCGTGGCGTGCACCTGCGCGACGGCCGCAACGGCGGCAGCGGCGCTGGCCGGGATTTCCTGGCCCGTGATCGTGCCGGCAATCCGTTCGGCCTCGGCGTAATGCCACGGTCCCGTGCTCACGACGATGCCTCCTGCCGGTCGATCTCGTCCGGGTCGTAGCCGCGCATGCCCGGCTCGGGGTCGCGGATGACCCGGGCGCCGTCTGCTGACTTGCGCCAGTAGTGGCCGTCCGGCTCCGGTGACCGTGACTCGTCCATCGGCGAGACATGCACAGCCGTCACTGCCCGGCCGTGCCGGTCATGCAGGTTCACGTAGATGTTGACGATCGCGCCGGGTACCTCGATGTGCAGCACGTCGCCGCTCCGGTTGCGCTCGCTGAACGTGATCGATTTCATGGCTGTCTCCTGTTCGTGTTTTCAGTTGGGGTTGGACGGGTTGTAGGCGGGGCAGGAAGTTTCCTCGTGGCGTAGCGCGGCGGCGATCAGCACGGTCAGCGTGTCGCCCTCCTCGATGTCGCAAATTTTCTCCTCGCATGGGTCATGGACCAGCTGAAAGGTCCCAGCGTCGGGTCCGTGTACCGTGAACTGATCCAGTACCGCTTCTGTGTACTCGTCCCTATCTGTCTCCTGTTCTCGTGATGGGTTAGGGCACCTGGTGCCAGCCGATGGATCCGTCATCCCACAGGGTCACCTCGGCGGTCACCGTCTCGCCGTGGGACAGCGTGACGGTGCAGCGGAACTGCCGACCGCCGCCCGGCGCGGGGTTGAACGGCCCGTCCGGGGTCGCCGCCTTGACGGTCTCGTGCCGGTCCTGGCCCGTGATGCTGTTCTGTACCCCGGTGCCGACCAGGGCCTGTGCCACCTGCTGCGGTGTGCTGGCCGGCGGGCCGGCGGCGCGGTTGCTGCTGACGTGGCTGAGCGTGAAGCTGACGGCCAGTAGCGCGATTGCCGCCGCGACGGTCAGCGCCACGTTTTTCATGATCTTGTTCCTGCGCATGTTCCTGTCTCCTGGTCTGGTGTGCTGGCGGGGGTTACTTGCCGATCGAACGGGCGGCGGCGAGCAGTTCCGCGTGCCGTTTGGCCGCGACGTCGCGCTTGCGCTGGCCGCGCCGCAGCAGCCGGTACGGGACGAGCAGCAGGCCGAAGATGGCGTACCAGCACAGCACGCCGGCCCACGCGAGTGTGATGGCGAGCACGGCCAGCGTGATCCAGCCGGCGTGCTGCCAGCCGGGGGCGCGCTCCTCGGTGATGCGCCAGATCCGCCCGGCCGATCCGGTGAAGGACAGCGGCGCCTGGATTATGACGCGCTCGGACGGCAGCCGGCCCGGCCCGGCGGGGATGGCGGGGGTGTTTTCTGACATGTTCCTGTCTCCTGTTCTCGTGTTCTTGTCCGACTGGTCGGACGATTCAGCCGGCGATCCCGCAGGCCGCCGCCAGCTCGTCCACGGCGGTGGACACCTCCGCGGTGGACGGGTGACCGGCGTCCAGCCGCGGCGCGGTGGTCACCGCCACGTTGAAGTCCACCTCGGCCTTCGACAGCGCCAGCGGCTCATCGGCGTTGGACACGTTGCCGAACCTGGCGGCCAGGGCCGTCTCCAGTCCGTACAGGGTGCCGTTGTCGTCCGGTCCCGGGTGCAGCTGGTAGTGGTGCAGGATCTCTGTCACCTGGGCGCGGATCTGCGCGCATGGCACCACCGCCGAGCCGTAGCCCGGCATGTCCTGCGGCGCCGGCCCGCCCGTGCAGCCGGTCAGCGCCAGGGCGGCGGCCACCGCGATCACGATGGCCGCCCCGGTGATGCGCTGGCTCACTGCCGGTACCCCACGAACCAGCCGTCGCCGCGGGTGTCCTCGCGCTGGCAGTACTCCTGCGCGTCCGCGAGCGGGATGCCCTCGGCCAGCACGACGCTGTCGCCCTGGAAGCGGAACAGGACCAGCTCCCGGCCCTCGGGGTCGTCCTCGTCCGGCCCGGGCAGTTCCGGCAGCCCGTACGCCGTGATGAAGTCGTCGGTGTCGTAGTCGTACATAGTGTTCTCCTGTTCTCGTGGTTCGCTTTGTGGTTACCGCCCCGCCCACTGGCGCAGGCGGCGGGCCATCCGCCGGTCCTCCCGCGCGTCGCTGGTCAGGTCGCCGTACGCCGGCGGTTGCCACTGGAGGATCTCGTCCGCGATGCGGTGCGCCAGGCCGGGCATCGTGCCGGCGCGGACGGCCAGGTCGGCCAGCGCGCGGAGCCGGTTCAGGCCCGGGTCGGGGCTGCCGAAGTAGTTGCCCCACGCGAAGCCCAGCGTGCCGGCGAAGTCGCCCGTGCCGGCGGCGCAGTGCCACGTCACCCAGTCGCCGCGTCCGGTGTCCTCGGCGGCCACCCACCACGATCCGGGCGTGTCCGGCATGACCGCGCGGATGGTGAACCCGGCGTTGACGGTCACGTCTACGATGGGTACGGCCTGGCTGGCCTCGGTGTCGTTCGGGATGATGTCGTGCATGTCAGTTTCTCCTGTTCTCAGCTGGCCGGGGCGAGCAGCGCGGCTGGCAGCTGGATCCAGTTGCCGTGCCCGCAGGTCTCGCCGTCCCTGGTGACGAAGCGGTTGACGACCAGGTTCTCGCGCTGGTGCTCGCACGCGTCCGGGCCGCAGCCGGCGATGACGCCGCACATGGCGCAGTACGAGTTGTAGTCCGGGCTCTCGTGGCAGCCGTCCCAGCCCGCGTATTCCGTGCCCGTGGCCTGGCACCAGTCCCGGTGACAGGAGTCGGAGCAGAACGGGATGACGTCGGCCAGGTCACCCCGGGCGTCCTCTAGCTGGCGGATGTGCATATCAGGCCCCCATCCGGGCGAACTGCCGGGCAGCCGCCTCGTCGCGGGTGAGCGGGACGTCCCGGCGCATGCCGTTGCGGATCGCGTCGGCGCGGCGGCTGGCCATCCAGCGGTCCTGCGCGGTCATCTGCGGGCGCGGCCGTCCGTGCTGGCGCCGGCGGGACCGTCCCGCTGGCCGGGTGTCCCGGGCGGGCTGGCGTGCCGGCATCATGGCGGGGGTGAAGATCGTGGTCATGGTCATTTCCTCCTGATCGTGAATTGTCTGACTAGTCGGACGGGTGCAGGATGGTACAGGCCTCGCGGGCCTCGCCCGATGTCATGGCGATGGGCGTCACGATGACCGATGCCTGTGCATGCGCGGGCACGGCCTCGCGGGCCTCGGTGTTGGCGGGGAACGGCCCGGCCCAGGCCTGGGCGCCGTTCGCGCTGATCCATAGTGCGAAGTAGCGGCTCATGATGCCTCCTCTGTGGCGCTGGGAGCGCCGCTGCGGGCCGCTCCGGCGGCGTCCGCGTACTCGCCGTAGGCCACGGCTGCGGCGGCGTCCGCGTCCTCCTGGGTCGCGTGCCGGGTGACCTTATCCAGCACGTGAGGGATGCGGGCGACTAGCTCCACCCCGTCCCGGCCGGGCGAGCGGCGGACGCGGAACCACCAGCCGCCGTTGCGGCCGGGCGGCCCGCTGGCAGCCTGCCGGAACCGCACCGGGCTGCCGTCCGCGCTGGTCACCCGGTCATCCAGGGGGCCGGCCCGTACCATCGGCGCGGGCTGCTGCGCGGTCATTGACTATCACGGGCGAACTGCGCCCAGCCGCCGTCGTAGTACCGCTCGATGCCGCCGTACACCTGGCCGGCGGTCAGTTCGTCCGGGTCGAACTCGTCCGCCCACTGGACGTCCGCGATCCACTCCCTGGCCAGCTGGATCAGCCGTGGCCCGGCCAGTTCCGCCTTCTGCGCATAGGTCAGTCCCGGCCTGGCGTGCATCAGCACCCGGTAGTCTGGTGTGCTGTCCATGTCATCTCATCTCCTGATCGTTGTTCTTGCAGATCGGGCAGCGCCGGGTGGCGCCGCGCTGCTTCAGCTGGATCTCCCGGTCCCGGGTCACGCCGTGCTCGGCGGCGGCCAGCCGGAAGGTCCCGCCGCGCTGGTGCTGCACCTGCAGGAGCCGGGCGCCGTTGGCCCGGCCGCCGTGGCCGGCCCGGTGCGCGGCCAGCCTGGATTCCAGGTCAGCCGTCCAGCCGGTGTAGTGCCGGGCGTGCCCCAGCGGCGGGTCCAGGTGCAGCGTGTAGACCGTGCCCAGCTCCGTGGCCCCGGTCATGTCGGACTTGCGGCGGCTCATGGCTAGCGGCCGGTGTTGATGAAATCGCCGATGCTGATGTAGCGGCCGACGATGATTCGCTCGTAGTCGTAGTTGACGTCGCCGTCGTGGGTGCGGGGGCTGTACTCGTCCACCGGGAAGCGGTAGATCACGCCGGAGAAGAACGAGTCCGACAGGTAGCCGTGCCAGCCGGGCGCGAACGCCGGCGTGCCCTCCGATTCGAGGTAGTACAGGTCACCCCGGTAGCGGAAGAATTCAGCGGAGTCCTCGCCGGCCTCGATCCTGTCCCAGTCCAGGTAATCGAAGTCCTCGCGCTCGGCCGGGGTCAGCTCCCACGCGTTGATGACGTCGCGCGGCACCCAGTTGGTGCAGATGTCCACGCCGTGCGGGTATTCCAGCTCGGGCGGGGTGATGTGGCCCGGCTCGCGCAGGTCCGCCATCACCTCGGTGTACGTCTTGGACAGCTCGGCCAGCACGCGGGCCAGCCCGTCGCTGTCGTTGCGGCGGGTCATGGACCGGATGGCCGGCGTGGCAGGCGCGACCGCGGCCGGGCCGGCGCCCTCGCTCCACGCCTTCACCTCGGCCTCGGCCTCGTCGCGCATCGTGAAGACGCGCGAGCCGATGACGGCGCCGGACGAGCAGCGCCGGATTGCGATGTAACTCATGATGATCTTTCCCCTGATCCTGGTGTGTTGCGTGATCGTCCGACTAGTCAGACAAGCGCGGCCGGGGGTTACCAGCCGTTGTTGGTGATGACCAGCAGCGCGCTGGCCACCTCGTCCGCGTAGTCGGCCAGCGGCGGCCGGCGGAACCGGACCGGCTCCGTCCTGGGCTGGTCCGCGCGGTCCTGTGATGTCCTGGTCATTGCCCTGTCTCCTGTTCTGATTTCCCTGACTGGTCGGACAGTCGATCTTGTGCTGCGGCCAGCGCCTCGCGGGCGGTCTGCTCCAGGTACTCGCCGTTCGCGCCGGCCCGGCCGTAGAACCCCCAGCACGAGTCGCCGGCGTCCTCCCACCGGTCCTCGTCCTCGAAGTCCGGGTCGTCGGTGTGCCAGGTCACGCGCTTGTCCACCACGTAACCCCACACGTCACCCTCGCACCAGGCCCGGTACTCGCTCATGTCCGCCGAGCCCTCCGGCGCGCCGGCCCACTCGCGCCACGCGGCCGGGTCGTAGGTGACGTACCAGTAATCGCCGCTGTGCCAGGTCTCCACCTTGGTGGCGCCGTGGTAGGCGCGCAGGTACTTCTCCAGCAGTTCGAAGTCGGTGCCCCACCGCTCGGCGGCAGCCTCCACGCAGCCGTCCGCATCCGCGGGCCGGCTGCCGGTCATCACGTGCTCCGCGCGGTAGCCGTGCCGGTACTCCAGCCGCAGCAGCGGCGAGGCCCCGTCGTCATACGGCTCGTCCGCGAACTCATCCAGCACCAGCCGGACCCGGAACCGCCCGTCGTTGCTGGTCTCCAGCACTTCGCTGTAACCCATTGCCTGTCTCCTGTTCTCTCATTCGTCTGACTGGTCGCGGTCCAGCGCCGGCTCCCAGCGCGGGCCGTCCGGCGTGTCCCTGACGGTGCCCAGGTACGCGTCGTGGCCGCTCGCGTGCGAGCCGGTTGTCATGTAGATGTCAAACTCGTCCCGGTTGTCGCGGTCACGGCACGTGATCCTGGCGCCCGCGTTCCAGCCGCGCGTGTGCGTGCCGTACCCGGCCAGTGTGCCGGCGCCGTACGTATCGTGCCGGCGGTTCGTGTGCTCGGTGTAAAACCTCATGATGTTTTCTGTCTCCTGTTCTTTGTGAATCGTCCGACTGGTCAGATGGTCTCAGCCGTCGCAGGCCGAGGACTCGATACGGGACAGCCGTGCGGCGTCCGCTATGTCGTCGGTCGCGGGGACGTACTCGGAGCAGCCGCGCGCCGCCATGGCCCGGCGGATGATCTCGCACAGGTCGCCGTGGTCCAGCGCGTACTCGTCCTCGCCGTAGGCGTCCCACCACTGGGCCATGACGTCCGGGTTGTGGCTGTCACCCGCGATGAACTCCGCGATGGCATCCATCACGTACCGCGCGCCGTCCGCCGTCAGGTCGTGCCGGATCACCGCGCCGCACGCGCCGCAGTGGGTGGGCGTATCAGACGCGGTGTCGGCGAAGATGACGGCCGGCTCCTCCCAGCTCTCGAAGCCGTCCCAGCTGGCGTAGTCGCCGCGTGCCCACGCGTCCGCGTCCGGGACGCAGTCCCGGCACAGCGCCGTGTCACAGTCGGTGTACCAGCCGATGGCGATGCCGTACCGGGATTCGGTGACCGCGCACGGCCCGTCCCAGACCAGCGTGGTGATGTCGTTACGGTTCATGTCAGTTCTCCTGTCTGCTGTCGTGTTCCTGAATCGTCTGACTAGTCGGACGGCTGCTCGTCGGCGTAGTCGCCGAACACGGTGCCGGCCCGGTCGTCCTCGGGCGCGCCGTCCTCGGACCAGCCCAGGTCGTCCACGAGCACGGTGTTCTCCACCATGAGCCAGGCCACGTCGCCGTCGGTGTCCAGCGCGAACTCGGCCTCGAATGAGTACCCGCGGGTGGCCTGGGTGAGCGCGTCGCTCACGGTCTGCGGCCGGTTGCCCGGGTACGGCCGGTACAGCGCCAGCCATCCGTCCCACAAGCGGTGAGACTCCGGGTACGGGAACCGCTGGGTGCCCTGCCACGCCGCGTACGCGACGTCATCGGCGGCGGGCATGTCCAGGCCCCGGTCCCAGAAACCGGCGCCGTGGCGGTTGGCCGTCAGGATCAGGTCATGGCCGGCCTGCGGCGCGGTCACGCGCCCGCGCTCCAGCAGCGCCCAGTTGTCCCGCACGAACGCGGTCACCGCCTCGGTGAGGTAAGGCACTTCGGCGACCACGCGAGCCACGAACCGGGTCTCGCCGTGCAGCCGGCCGTTGCCGTCGTCGCCGATCGGGAAGCCGTTCCCGTCCTCGGTGGCATCGGGCGCCTGCCACAGCAGGCAGGCAGCCGCCGCCTCGATCGCCTCGGCGGTGTAAATCTCCTGGCTGGTGAATTCGGTGTCGTTCATGGCTAGTTACCTCCATTGGCTGGGTGTGAATCGTCTGACTGGCCGGACGGTGTTACAGGCTGGCCAGCAGGTGCACGGGCACGATCACGTCGGACCCGACACGGTGCTTCGACTTGCCGCGCGTGGTGACGCGGACCCGGGCCGTGGCGCCGCGCCCGGTACCCTGCGCGACCACGATGCCGGACCATTCGCCGGTATCGGCTGGCATCCTCACGCGGACGTGACGCGTCGGGCACTGGTCCGCGCGGTGGAACATGTGCGCGGTGGCCGGCGTGATCGCGTCATACGAGCGGATTCCGTACTTGACCGGCAGCCGGAAGTCCTCCGGCCGCGTCTTCCAGATCTGGCACGCGCCGTTGGCGCGCCACGCGTAGATCTTGCCGGCCGGCTCGTGGTTCTCGTGGAACTCGCGGCAGGTCATCGCGTCATCGCGGGTAATGCTCATGATGAAAACCTCCATCGGCTGGGTGTGTGATCGTCCGACTGGTCGGACCGTGGCAGCGCGGGGAATCGGACCCCGCAGCGTCTCATCCGCTGCCGCTGTGCGCCGGCCACCAGGCCGCCCGCTGCCGTGGCCCGCGTACCAGGCGCACGGGCGCGCCCTTCCGGATGGCTCAGGTGTCCTGGCTCGCGGTGATGCCGTGCCGCTCACGCCACTTGCTGACCTCGTCGTTCAGCCACCAGCGCAGGTCGTCCGCGCCCATTGAGCGGTGGCCGTGACCTTCGTAATCCTGGTCATCGGTTACGCGGCGCACGAACGGCTTGCCGGGCAGGCCCATCGCGTCGGCCAGCCGCGCCAGGAATGTCTCCAGGTCGCGCGGGTAGCCGAACCGGTCGGTCAGCGCGGTCATCTTGCGCTCCAGCCGGCGCAGGACCGGCAGCACGCGCTCCGCCTCATCGAGCGTCAGCTGATCAATGCTGAAGTGCAGCCGGTACGCGTACCAGCCTGTGCTGTGGTCGTCCATCTGCGCCCGGACGCGCAGGCCCTTCAGCGCCTTGACGGCGGCCGGCACGTCGATGTCGCAGCTGTCCACGTCGTGCGCGGTGAACTCCTGGCGCCCGTACTTGCCGCGTGCCATCACCACGGGCATCACGTACACGTGGGCGTAGCGGTCGCCGAAGCTGTTGTAGGGGCTGTCCTCGAAGCGCACGTGCAGTCGCAGGTCGGCGGCGGGCTGGGTGTTCCTGGGCATGGTCATTCTCCTGATCTGTGATCTGGCTGGGGGTTGTAATCGTCTGACTGGTCGGACGGTCAGGCGGCCTTCGGCTCGGTGTACCCCATGCGGCGCGCGACCTGCATGAGCCGTTCCGTCGTGACGCCGTCCGGGCTGGTCACCGTGGCGATGACCTTGTTGTTGCTGTTCGAGTAGTGGGTGCCCCACTGCGACCGGTGCGCGGTCGTGATCTTGCGCAGCAGCCGGCCGTCCGAGGTGACGGTGAGCGTGAGCCACGTGTCCGGGTTACCTGGCCGCGTCGCGCGGATCTGTGCCGCCGTGCGCCCGTTGTGCGAGCTGATCCTGGCCATTTCTGCCTCCTGATCTGTGATCTGGCTGGGTGTAATCGTCTGACTAGTCGGACGGTCGGGCCAGTTGCGCAAGCCGGCGTTCAGCCGCTTCGTCCAGGTAGCGCTCATACAGTGCGTCACCTTCAGCGGCCAGCCGGTCAGCCTTGGCCGCATCGCCGCGCGCGCGCACCGTGACGGCCGCGCGCCAGGATGCCTCTGCGCTGACCAGCGGCACGCGCGGGTCACGCTTGCGCGGGATCGGCCAGTCCCAGAATTCGATGTCATGCGCGGGCATCAGATGTCACCGCCGCCCGTGATCGCGCGGGTTGTCCCGGTAGCACTGGGCGCAACCCGGTGAGTAACCCTGATATCCGTGTACCGGGCAAGTGAGCGTGCCGGGTATCGCGGGCTGGCCGGCCTCGTCGTACACGCTGACCAGCGTGACGTCACGGACGATAAATCGCGTGCCGGCGTTGTTGACCGTGGCGATCTGGACACCGGGCCGGGTACCGTCTGCGCGAGCCGGCCATTCGTCTGTGTACTCACCGTGAACCGTGACGTAGTGGAGCAGCCCGCGGGCGGATACCGGGCCGTACCCGCGGTCGCGCATCGCCTGGAATGCCTGGTCATAGGTAAGGGACATGGTGTGCCTCATCTCGGGAATCGTCCGACTGTCGGACGGTGTGCGTGCCTCTCACGCTGGCCGCGCGTACCGTGCTGGCACGTGCGGTCGGGGCGAGAGACACGCGGCCAGCCCCAGCCGGGCCGGCCGCGTGCCAGGTGATGGTCAGTCAGGCTGTCCGGCTGCCGGACGGTGTGCCAGGCTGGCCGCTGCCGCCCGTGCTGATGCGGACGACCCGGCCGTCTGCGCCTACGGCCGTGATCCAGCCGTTACGCCGCGAGATGATCGTGTAATTCACCGGTCGGCCTCCGCGTCGGCGATGCCGTTACCGGTGATGATCAGCTCAGCTTGAATCACGGCATCCGCGTACTCGGACAGGTCCGGCCGGCCATGGTGCCGGCGAGGTATGGCCGGCAAGGCTGGCATGCCGGGAATGGTTAGGGTTGACATGGTGTACCTCATCTCAGATCGTTGCGTGTCTCTCACGCTGGCCGCGCGTACCACGCTGGCACGTGCGGCCGGGGCGAGAGACACGCGGCCAGCCATGACGGCCGGCCGCGTGTCAGTCTCGGAATCATCCGACTGGTCGGACGGTGTGTCAGGCGGCAGCCTTGGCCGCAGCAGCCGCTTCCGCGTGCCGCTGCGCGACCGCAGAGTCCGCGTAGTGGCGCTTTCCGCAGACCTCGCACTCGCCCAGGACTTCGCGCGATGCGTCAGCGATCATGGCCGGCGCCGGCGCGGCCGGGGTGACGGGGTGCTGGGTGTTGAACTTGGCCAGCGCAGCCTCAGCCTCAGCTAGTGCGCCGGCCAGCCTCTTGACCTCTGCTTCCAGGAGCGAACGCTGGCCATCGACGGACAGTTCAGCGGTCGGCTCCTGGTCGGCGCCGGCCGGCTGCGGGCTGGTGGCCGGCTGCGGGTCCTTGCGTGACTGGATCAGTTCGCGCGCTTCGGTGACGCTCCACACCTTGGACCGAAGCAGGTCCATACGGTCATCCTGGCTGGCAAAGATGCTATAGACCGTGATCTTGTTTCCGGTCTCGCGCTCCTCTGCCGCGTACTTACGGACGGCCGTGCGGAAGTTCTGCAGCGTGCCCTTGCTGAGCTGGCCGCTGGGGTCGATCTTCTCAGCGAGCCTGCCGATTGTGTCGGCGCCGTACTTGGGTTCGCACGCGTTCGCTATCTCGCCCAGCTTCCAGGACTTGGTCTCCAGTACCTTGAAGGCCTGGCCAAGCGTCCTCTGGCCGGCCTTGACGGATGCCTCGAAAGAGACTTTGGCGATGGTTGACATGGTGAACCTCCATGGTTCGGTTTGATGTGTGCCGGCACACCTGGCCGGCAACGTGCGGGCAGGGATGTCTGAGATCTTGCCTGAGTCCATAGCTGCAGCTGCAGCGTCACTCATCCTTTGCCTGCCCGCCCAACTGTCTGACTGTCGGACAGTTGACGGTGCGGTCTGGCCAGCGTGCGGCGTGAGCGTAAGCCACGGTTGGGTGATAGTCGCGTTTGCGATTACCGGCCGTGCGGAAACTGCACTGTGCACGCTGGCCTGGCCAGCGGTGAAACGGTGCGATGCGGAATCCAGCTGGCTTTTGACTAGCTAGATTGCTTGCCATCGTGACCTGCTAGCTGGGAGCGACGCTCACGCGCGCGGGGATGCGCGCACCAGGATCTAGCGGGCTAGGGACGTGTCGCATGCGATGGTTGCCAGGCATCCATGCGACGTGTTGACAACTCGCAACGCAAGTTGTCGGTTCGGAGACTTACTGCCCAGGTCGGGGCGGGTCATCGCAACCAATGTCTTGCTTAGGGACATCAGGCTCGCCGCGCGCACTGGGTACACGCTCCTCTGACTGGTATCACCTGGGGGTTATTGCCAGGCTTCCAGCGCAACAGTCCTCCCACATACCGTCTGCAGCGTTTCCCGCGTACCGTCCTATCCTCCGCTAGGGCCGGGCTGGCGGACCCACCATGTCCCGCACGCGGCGTACACACGCGGGACTGTCCATACTGCTGAAAACCCTTGAGCTAGCTTGCTATTCACCAGTGCACCACTGTCCGCAATTGCTGACACGTTCACGCTCGCGCGTTATACGCGGGTACTGGCTGCAGTCGATATGTGGCCGGCTAAGTAATCCACCGGGCGCCCCTGGTAGCTCTCGCCTCCGCAGGGTGTATCCCGTGGACCTGGACGCATCGCGCGCCCCGATCACTCGCGCCGGCGCCGCGTGGGCGCCGGCTAGCCGGCTTGTCCCGTCCCTAAACCTGACGGCTGGCCTGCCGCGTAGCGGCATTGCCCGCAGCCTAATAACCAAATAACCACTAGTCAATCGGGGCGTATACCCCCCACCCATCGGTTTGTCCTGGTATGTCCGTTTTGTCTTGTCTACCGGACATATAGTTTTTCCAGGTCACAGCCTTGTCAAAGAAAAAATGTGAGCCGCATCACATTCCCCCGCCATGTCTCAGATACCAAGACAGTATTACTTACAGCCATGTGTTTATGCAGGTCAGACATGGTGTGCTAGTTAGCGTTGCTAAGTAACATTTCGTGTTGAGATATGGGGGGTATATGGCATGGTCTCTGAGCTGGGAAAACACATCCATGTAAGTAGAAACTCGAACAGTCATGACTCCTAAATGGTCATTTAATTGATCAACTAGAACATTACCTCGAAACACCCTAGTTGATCAGCCAGAACAGTCTTGTCTGAACAGTCAGTCAGCAGGATTAGATAACTGTCGTATCTCCAGTAACAAACTGCAGGTCAGAGCGTTTCGTGTCAACCATTGTTGACGTGACCTGGTCGCTGGGTCCTGGCTGGCTGGGTCCTGGCTGGCTGGGTCCTGGCTGGCTGGGTCCTACCTGGCTGGGTCCTGGCTGGCTGGGTCCTGGCTGGCTGGGTCCTGGCTGGCTGGGTCCTGGCTGGCTGGGTCCTGGCTGGCTGGGTCCTACCTGGCTGGGTCGCAGCGTGTCTCTCAGAGCCACACAGAGGCATCCTGGAGCTGCCTCCTGGGTCCTCCTGGAGCTGCCTCCTGGGTCCTCCTGGAGCTGCCTCCTGGGTCCTCCTGGAGCTGCCTCCTGGCTGGTCAATCGTCCGACTGTCGGATCGTGGATCGTGCCAGGTTCGGGAAGCAGAAATCGAACGCTAGATCGATCAGAACAGGCATTCGATTTTTGGCTGCCCACCGGCCGGGAT
>Ga0306921_10001847_pt1 | contig 20892 bp, 21 predicted proteins | sample sta12Cox44000080_FD_203760 | JGI IMG/M metagenome (GOLD analysis project Ga0306921, IMG submission 203760) | Lab enrichment of tropical soil microbial communities from Luquillo Experimental Forest, Puerto Rico - statoxic.12C.oxic.44.000.080 (v2)... | ecosystem: Environmental > Terrestrial >...
TGCGCCATCGAACTCGGCGACACCCCTGACGATCTCGTACGCGGGTTCCAGGACCGCTTTCCCAACGCGCGATTGATCGGCGGCGACCTGCAATTCGAGCAGCAGGTCGCCAAGATTGTCGGCTTCATCGACGCACCGGCGCGCGGCCTCGACCTGCCGCTCGACATCCGGGGGACCGCATTCCAGCAGCGGGTCTGGAAAGCCCTGCGCGCCATCCCGGCGGGCTCAACCGCAAGCTATACCGAGATCGCCAGGCGGATCGGGGCGCCCAACGCAGTGCGGGCGGTGGGCAGCGCGTGCGCATCGAACGCGATCGCGATCGCCATCCCGTGCCATCGCGTCGTGCGCTCGGACGGATCGATCTCGGGCTACCGCTGGGGGGTTGCGCGCAAGCGCGCGTTGCTCGAACGCGAGCAGGTGGCATGAGCGCGGCGCTGGCGCAGCGCGAGCGCGCGCCGCCGGGTGCCTCGCGCCCGCTCGCCGCCCGCGTTGCCGCACTCGACTGGACGACTATAGGCTCAGCGCTCGATGCGCACGGCTGCGCCACGACCGGCACTCTGCTGGCTCCGGCCGAGTGCGCGGCACTCGTGCAGAGCTACGCGTCGGATGCGCTCTTCCGCAGCCGCATCGTGATGGCGCGGCACGGTTTTGGGCGCGGAGAATACAAATATTTCGCCTATCCGCTGCCGCAAACGGTCGCGCAGCTGCGCGAGGCACTCTATCCTCCGCTTGCCGCAATCGCCAATCGCTGGAACGAGGCGCTGGGGATTGCTATGCGCTATCCCGACGATCACGCGAGCTATCTCGATCGTTGTCACCGGGCCGGCCAGCAAAGGCCGACCCCGCTGCTCCTGAAATATAGTGCCGGCGACTACAACTGCCTGCACCAGGATCTCTATGGCGATCTCGTCTTTCCCCTCCAGGTCGCGTTTCTTCTCTCGCGTCCAGCCGACGATTTCACCGGAGGCGAGTTCGCCCTCACGGAGCAGCGCCCGCGCATGCAGTCACGCGTCGAGGTGGTGCCGCTGATGCACGGCGAAGGCGTGATCTTCCCGGTGCATCATCGCCCCGTGCGGGGAACGCGCGGGATCTACCGCGTGACCATGCGCCACGGGGTAAGCCGGCTACGCGGCGGCGAGCGCTATACGCTGGGCATCATCTTTCACGACGCCGCATGAGTGCCGACGCCGCCACCGTCGCTTCCCCGCTCGTCAAGGTTCGCGCGGAGATCGCACGCGCCTGCCGCACGGTCGGCCGCGATCCCGCATCCGTGACACTTGTCGCTATAGCGAAGACATTCGGCGCCAAGGCAATCGAGCCGGTCATCGCTGCAGGCCAAAAGGTGTTCGGTGAGAATCGCGTGCAGGAGGCAGCAGCGAAATGGCCCGCCTTGACGGCGCGCCATCCCGGTCTCGAGCTCCACCTCGTCGGCTCGCTGCAGTCCAACAAGACGCGCGAGGCAGTCGCGCTGTTCGATGCCATCCATTCGGTCGACCGGGAAAGCCTTGCGGCGGCTCTGGCCAAGGAGATCGCAAGAGAGGGGCGCAAACCGACGCTGTTCGTCGAGGTCAATACCGGCGCTGAGCCGCAGAAGGCCGGCGTGCTTCCCGAGGAAACCGATGCCTTCATCGCCCGCTGCCGCGAGCAGCACGGCCTCGCAATCGCAGGGCTCATGTGCATTCCCCCCGTCGACGAGGCCCCCGCGCCGCATTTTGCGCTCACCGCAAAAATCGCCCGCCGCAATCGCCTCCCGCTCCTATCAATGGGAATGAGCGCTGACTTCACCACGGCGATCGAGCTTGGCGCCACTCATGTGCGTGTGGGAACCGCGATTTTCGGCGCGCGAAAATCTGAGTAACAATCCTTACGCTTCCGGAGGATCAAACTTCGATCGCGATCCGCGTCCTTGGTCCGATGCGCGCCAGCAGACGCCGAAGATCGGAGGCGGCAAGCGCGACACATCCCGCCGTTGGCGAGCGCTCAGGCCGCGCGACGTGCACAAAGACGGCGCTGCCGCGTCCGGCCACGCGCGGACAGGTGTTGTGGTCGATCTCAATGATGAAGTCGTAGAGATGATCGTCCCGCCACAGCCGGTCGCCTTCCTCTGCCAGCGCGCGTCGGAACGGACGGTTGTAGCGGCGATCGCCGGGGCTCTCGCACCAGGCCAGATGCGGCGAGATGCGCCTGACCGCAAGCAGGGTCTGCGGGCGCGGTTGACGATCGGCGCGCCACCACAGGCGCAGCACGCGGAAACGTCCGCGCGGAGTGGCGCCATCGGCCTCTCGCTTGTTGGCTCGCACGCCACTGCGACCGAGCACGACCATGGCGGCGAGCGGGCCGGCGAGCAGGACGCCGCGGCTGCGGCTGCCGGGGCGCGTGCGCACCCGCAGGAGGGAAAGGCTGCGCTTGGGCTTGCGGGACCTGATCCGTTCAGCCCTCGCAATCCGCTTGCTCTTTTGCTGCCGCATGATCTACTTCGCCCCAGCCAGAGGCCCGGGCATGACAAACCGTCGCAAGATCCTGATCGTCGATGACGATGCCGAGCTGCGTGCCGCGCTGGTCGAGCAGCTCGCGCTGCACGAGGAGTTCGAATCGATCGCGGTCGAGAGTGGCAGCAAGGGCGTGCAGGCCGCCAAGGCCGGCCAAATCGATCTGGTCATCATGGATGTAGGGCTCCCCGACGTCGACGGCCGCGAGGCCGTGCGAATCCTGCGCAAGAACGGCTTCAAGGCTCCGATCATCATGCTGACCGGGCACAATACTGATTCCGATACCATCCTGGGGCTGGAGTCCGGCGCCAACGACTACGTGGCCAAGCCATTTCGGTTTGCGGTCCTGCTGGCGCGCATCCGCGCCCAGCTGCGCCAGCACGAGGCGAGCGAGGATGCGGTGTTCACCATCGGGCCCTACACCTTTCGCCCCAGCTCGAAGATTCTGCTCAATGCGAAAGGAAACAAGGTCCGGCTCACCGAGAAGGAAACCGCCATCCTGCGCTATCTCTATCGCGCCGGGCAGCACCCGGTCTCGCGCGAGACCCTGCTGCAGGAGGTGTGGGGGTATAATTCCGGGGTCACCACCCACACCCTCGAGACCCACATCTATCGGCTGCGCCAGAAGGTCGAAAAGGATGCCGCCACTCCCTCCATCCTGGTGACCGAGGCGGGCGGATACAAGCTGGTGCCATAACTCGTTGCAAAGCAAAGCTGCTTCATATCAAGCTGAGCTTTGCGCGCGCTGCATGGCGGTCCCATAGCCTTGCGTTCGGGCACCATGCATGAGGCTTGTCCGCCATGACCGTCGAGGACGACATCTCCTTCTTTGAGCGCGTCCCCACGCTGGGTCTGCTGGGTCGCCAAGCGTTGCGCATTTTGGCCATCGGCGCGGAGACGCGCTACGTCCACAGCGGCGAGGTGCTGTTCAATGCTGGGGACGAAGGAGAGGGCGGCTTCGTTGTCCAGGAGGGCAGCTTCCAACTTGCCCCCGCCGGCGATGATGGCAGGGCAGTCGTGGTGGGGCCTTATACGCTCTTGGGAGAAGTCGCGCTGTTCGCCGACAGCGCGCGGGCGGCAACCGCAACGGCGCTGGAGCCGTCGAGCGTCCTGTTCGTTCCGCGCCCGCTCTTCCTCAAGATGCTGGACAGCTTTCCCGACAGCGCGCGCAAGCTGCGCGACAACCTTGCGGGCAGGCTCTCGCAATCGACCCAGGAAATCTCCAACGTGCGCGACGTGCTCGCCGCCTATGACCGCAAGTGAGCACAACAGCTGCAACTGTATTGTCTCGCTCGACGCCGCCGTCCTTACCACTGCGATCTTGCCGGTGAGCGGCCGACTGGCCTTACCGCGGAAAAATCGAAGCTGAGCCATTCCTTCCGCCGGCAATATTCCCTCATCTCTCTTCGCCGCAGGCAGACAAGCTGGTGGGAGACGAACCCCCTGATTCGCTCAATCTCCCGGCGCGCTTCAAAAAACCTGGCCTTGCGCACATGCCCGGCCGCGGTGCGCGCCCTCCGCAGGATGGCCCTGATCGAAGCAGGAGAAAATGGCTGGTTGCCCTGCGCGATCAGATCGAATGATCCCCCGATGCCGTAGTAGAAAGATCGAGCAAAGTAGAATGCGGACTTCAGCCTGGCAGCCGGAATGATGTGATCAGCCGACATGCCCGGTTCGTACCAGATGACGTGACCCAACTTCGGGGCGGCGCGTGCGTAATGGTACTCGCCCGAGCCGTTCCAGTGCAGGAACGGCGCCGGAAACCCGTCCGGGCCAAAACCGCCGGCGCCCAGATAAAAGTCCTTCTTGAACGCGCAGTTCGAGGCGTATGCGATCTCCGGACTGATCTCGACCCTCTCACTGCCGAGATCGATGACGGTAAAATCGGGGATGAGGTAGCCGCCCTGAACCGGCTTCTTCAAACTCTCGATGAGGTCCGGGTCCGGGTCGCCGCCCTCGTATTTCGCTACCAACCTTCCCTTCACCAGGACGACGTCGGCCGATGACAGGGCGGAAACCGCGGTCGCCACATAATCAGGGCAAGGGAGCGAATCGTCGTCCACCTGGACGATGACATTGGTGCGCGCCAGCATCACCGCGAGATTGCGGGAGTGCGTCAGGCCTCCCATGACATCGTCGAATGCGTACCTGAAAGTCAGGTCTCTGTTTTCCCCCGCAATGGCATCGACGGCGCGCCGATTCGCCTCCCGGAACTGCGCCGAGCTGTTGTCCACCACGACGATCTCGTAATCGCAGTGCGCAACGCTCTGCCGGACCAATCTGCGCAGGCACCCTTCCAGATACCCGGGCCTGTTATGGGTGTTGACAATGACGCTCGCTTTGAGAGTCATGCCAGGTCGAGCGTGGCCATGACCGGCACATGGTCGGAGGGCCGCCGCCAGCCGCGCGCGTCCTTGAGCACCTGCACGCCCGCGACCCGGTCGGCGAGGAAAGGGGCAACCCAGATGTGATCGAGCCTGCGCCCCTTGTCGGCCGCCGCCCAATCGGGCGAGCGATAGCTCCACCAGGTGAAGAGCTTCCGCGGTTGCGGCACCAGCATGCGCGGCGCATCGATCCACCCCCCGGCGTCCTGGATTCCAACAAGCTTCTCGCACTCGAGCGGCGTATGCGAAACGACCCGCAGCATCTGCCGGTGGCTCCAGACGTCGTGCTCGAGCGGGGCGACGTTGAGATCGCCGACCAGGATCATGCGTTGCGAGCCGTTGCAGCGTAGCCCGCATGCGGCGCGCATCTCGTCCAGGAAGGCCAGTTTGTGCGCGAATTTCGGATTGGCCGCGGCGTCCGGGACATCGCCACCGGCCGGCACGTAGAAATTATGCACCTTGATGGGATCGCGCAGCCCGGCTCGCTCTCCAAGCACGACGGAGACATGCCTGCAATCCGTCTTGCCGCAAAACGACTGGACATCGAAGCTGTCGAAGGGAAGGCGCGCCAACACGACCACTCCATGATATCCCTTCTGTCCATTGAGCGCCGCGTGCGTATAGCCCAGCCGCTTGAACCGCTTGAGCGGAAACTTGTCATCGGGGCACTTTGTCTCCTGCAGGCAGAGCACGTCGGGTCGAGCCGACTTGATGAATCTTGCGACGGCATCAAGCCGGAGCCTGACCGAATTGATGTTCCAGGTGGCGATGGTGAGCCGCATCTATCAGTGGTCAGCAATCAGGCATCAGGATCAGGCACCAGCGCGCTCGGCTCTGATGCCTGATAGCTGATAGCTGATCGCTGATTCCTGTTACTGCGCGTAGCGCGTGAAGTCGATCCTGAACATGCCGGGATCGGGGCGCTTGCTGGTATCGAGATTCGAGACCGCGACCGTCGTGTCGTAGCCTTGCGGGTCGGTCACCGTCCATTGCTTGAGCTGGTAATCCTTGGCGCCCAGCATCATCATGAGCCGGCTGGTGCCGATGAGCGCCTGTCTCTCCTCAATGACGACCGTTACATAGAGATCGTCCGTGCGCACCGCCACCACATTGGTATCGCGCAGGAGATCGATCCGATCGGAGAGCAAAAAGCGCAGCGGGGTCTGCGAGAGCGGATAGAGGTCCTGGGTTGCAAGCTTGCGGTCGCGCACCACCACCGACTGGCCGTCAGCAATGATCTCGATCGGGGAGGGCGGATCGTATTCGAACCGGACCCTGCCCGGCTTCTGCATGTAGAACTCGCCTTTCACGCGGCTTCCGTCGGGCCCGACCTGGACAAAGTTGCCGGCCAGCTGGTGCATGCCGGAGAGATAGGCGCTGACCTTATCGACCTGCGCCCGCTGGGCGGGACTGAAGGCGGTGGTGGTCATGGCGGGAGGCGCGGCACCGGGCTGCTTGTCCAGATTGAACAGCGAGCGGATACCCGAGGCAAGGCTGGACACAGGATCCTGCGCGGGAGCCGCAGGAGCGGCCGCGGCAGGCGGCGCTCCCTCCTTCGGGTGCGGTGCCCGCGTCGGTAACGGGACGGTCTGGGCCATCGACGGCGCGATGAGCTTGCCCGTAGCCAGCACTGCCATCAGCAGCCCGGCCAGCACCCCCTGGCGCACGCCCATGATCCCCTCTCTCTCCTCAGCCCATGTCGGATGCATCCGGCTTGGGCCGCCGGTTCGTTCGAATTGTGGCGATTTCCGTAGCCGCCGCATGTGGCGACATGACGGCTGCCGATCGGCGGCAGGGGCCGAGACCTCAATAGCGTTCCGCGTCCTCCTCCCCGACCAGGATCTCCCGTTTCCCGGCATGATTCGCCTGGCCGACCACCCCTTCCTTCTCCATCCGTTCCATGAGCGAGGCGGCGCGGTTGTAGCCGATCTGCAGCCGGCGTTGGATGTAGCTGGTCGAGGCCTTGCGGTCGCGCAGGACGACCTGAACCGCCTGCTGGTAGAGGTCCGCACCCTCAGGTTGCCCCATGGATGTTCCGTCAAAGACGGGATTGCCGTCCTCGTCCTCGCCCTCGTCTGCCGCGGTGACCGCCTCGAGATACTGCGGCGTGCCTTGCGACTTGAGGTGCTGGACGATCTTCTCGACCTCCTCGTCCGAGCAGAAGGGACCATGCACGCGGCTGATGCGGCCGCCTCCGGCCATGTACAGCATGTCCCCCTGACCGAGCAGCTGCTCGGCGCCCTGTTCTCCCAAGATGGTGCGGCTGTCGATCTTGGAAGTGACCTGGAACGAGATCCGGGTCGGGAAATTGGCCTTGATTGTTCCGGTAATCACGTCCACCGAGGGCCGCTGCGTGGCGAGGATCACGTGCAAGCCGGCCGCGCGCGCCATCTGCGCAAGGCGCTGCACCGCCCCTTCAATGTCCTTGCCCGCGACCATCATCAGGTCGGCCATCTCATCGACGATCACGACAATGAACGGCAGCAGATCGAGATCCAGCTCCTCGCGCTCGTAGATCGCTTCGCCGCTTTCCTTGTCGTAGCCCGTATGCACGGTGCGGCTGAGCTTCTCTCCCTTCGACTTCGCCTCCGCGAGCCGCGCGTTGTAGCCGTCAATGTTGCGGACGCCGAGCTTCGACATCTTCTTGTAGCGCTCCTCCATCTCCCGCACCGCCCATTTAAGGGCGACGACGGCCTTTTTCGGATCGGTAACAACCGGAGTGAGGAGATGAGGGATGCCGTCGTAAACCGACAGTTCGAGCATCTTCGGATCGACCATGATCAGCCGGCACTGGTCCGGACGCAGGCGGTATACGAGGCTCATGATCATGGTGTTGATCGCGACCGACTTACCGGAGCCCGTGGTGCCGGCAATCAGCAGATGCGGCATCCGCGCGAGATCGGCGATCACCGGCTCGCCGCCGATGGTCTTGCCCAGGCAGAGCGGCAACTTGGCCATGCTGTCGGTGTAGTCGCTGCTGGCCAGAAGCTCGCGCAAATAGACCTTCTCACGGGTGGGATTGGGCAGCTCGATGCCGATGGCATTGCGGCCGGCGACCACGGCGACACGCGCGGACAGCGCGCTCATGGAGCGTGCGATGTCGTCGGCGAGCCCGATCACGCGCGACGACTTGATCCCGGGCGCAGGCTCGAGCTCGTAGAGCGTCACCACCGGACCGGGCCGAGTATTGATGATCTCGCCGCGCACGCCGAAATCGCCCAGCACGCCTTCCAGCGCGGTGGCGTTGGCGGCGAGCGCATCCGCGCTTTGCAGGGTGCGGCCGCTAGCCTTGGGAGCCGCCAGGAGATCGAGCGGCGGCAGCACATAGCCGCCGCTGGAACGGCGTTGCGGCTTGGGCCGGCTTTCCTTCACGCCAGGATCGCCATCCTCTTCGTCATCTTCCTCGTCGTCCGGTTCGATCGCCGGCGCCAGCGTGGCGGCCGGGGCGATATTGAACTGAGGCTCGGCCCGCCGCTCGTTTCTGGCGGCACGCGCGGCCGGTGCGCGCAGCAAGCGGCGCAGGCGAGCCTTCAGGCTGAGAAAGCCATGCGTGATCCACCCGATCGAGATTGCGGCGCGCTGCTCATCCTCCGCATTCTCTGTCGCGTCGGCGTCGCGCGAATGGAGCCCGAAACCGGCAACCACTGCCAGGCACGCCAGCGCCGCAAGCGCAAGCGCAGCCGCAGCAATGGCACGCAGCGCAACCGAAGGCGCGCCCCCGACAACCCACGCCGGCAGCAGCAACACCCAGTCGCCAACGATTCCACCGAGTCCCGCAGGCAAGGGCCAGCTCGCATTCCGCGGCAAGGCGGCCGCGCACGCAGCCCATAACGGGACGCCGAGGAGCCAAAAGGCCACGCGCATGCGTTCGCGGCTGAGCCGGCGATGACTGGCGAGCCGCCAGCCCCAGATACCGATCGGAGCAACGAGCGCCAGCGCAGCGAGACCCAACAACTGCGTCAGCAGATCGGCGACGATCGCCCCGGCGTGGCCGAGCACGTTGCGCACCGGCGCATTGGTGGCATGGCTCAGGCTCGGGTCGTGCACCGACCAGGTGGCGAGCGCCAGCGCAACCAGGACAGAGGCGATGATGAGCCCCGTGCCGGCCAGCTCGCGCAAGCGGCGCTCCAGCACTTCGCGTAGGGCATCGGGGAGAAATCCCAGGCTTGGCAATCCGCGAGCAGTGGCCGGCATCTCACGTTCCTCAGCCGAGAATGGAGACCAGGCGATGCAGCGCCTGCGCGGTGGTCTCGCGATCCGCCACCATAGCGACCCGGATATAGCCCCGGCCCGGATTGGTTCCGTCGGCCTGGTCGCGCGCAAGATAGCGCCCCGGGACCACGCGCAGTCCCGCTTCCCGCCACAGCCGCACCGTCACCTCCTCATCCCCGCCCTGTGCCGCAACATCGAGCCACAGAAAGAAACCGCCCCCCGGCCGGCGATAGGCGTAGCGATTTGCGATGATCTGATCGGCAAGATCGAACTTCTGTGCGTAGAGGCGCCGATTCTCGACAACGTGATTCTCATCGGCGTAGGCGGCGATGGCGACGCGTTGGGCCGGCATCGGCACCTGCGGCGCCGCGACATTGCGCAATTCCAGAAACCGCGCCAGGAATTTTCGGTCGCCGGCGACAAAGCCGATCCGCAGCCCCGGCAGATTGGAGCGTTTGGAGAGCGACTGAAACTCGACCACGTTCGCATAATCCGGCGCTGCAGCTTCGAGCGCGCCGGCTGGTGCGCCTCCGGTGTAGATTTCGGAATAGCATTCATCGCTGAACACCAGGAATCCGAACTGGCGGGCGAGCGCAACCAGGCGACGCAAATAGGTGAGGTCGGCAACGGCGCCCTGAGGATTGGCCGGCGAGGCGATGAAAAATGCAACGGTCCGCGCGAGCAAATCCTCGGAGAGAGCGTCAAGGTCCGGGAGGAATCCAGTTTGGGCGGTAGCGGGAAGATAGACCGGCTCGCATTGAGCGGCGGCAGCGCCCGCGGCATAGGCGGCATAGAACGGATTCGGAATCAGCATGGCAGGCGTGCCGAGCCGGCCACCGACAAAGCGCGCCGCCGCAATCGCGGCAAGGAACAGGCCCTCGCGCGAGCCGTTCAGCACAAGCACCTCGTTTGCAGGATCGATGGGCCGCGGCAACAAGAAGCGCCGTCCGAGCCAGGAGGCCGCAGCCTCGCACATTTCATCGAGACCCTTGTTCATGGGATAGCGGCCGAACTCCTCCACATGCGCTGCCAGCACGGAAGCCACGAAGGGCGGCACGCCATGCTGCGGCTCGCCAACCGCCAGACTGATGGGGGGCATGCCCGGGCGGGCGTCCCCGAGCAGCTCGCGCAGCCGCACGAACGGCGAGCGGCCGAGATCGGCCCGGACCAGCGAGGGAGCAGACTCGCGTTCGACGACGGTCATGAGCTTCGACAGAGGCGGCGCCCACCCGCGCCGCGAGGCGATTGCGCCAGCATAATTGGCAGGGGGTTAAGGGGTGATTAACCAATCAGGGATCAGGCATCAGCTATCAGGTATCAAGCGTGCTGTTATGCTGATGCCTGATTACTGATGCCTGATGCCTGGCTACTGCAATGCTTCCCCGTGCTGCGTCACGTCGAGACCCTCGATCTCGTTTTGCTGGTTCACGCGCAACGGAACGAGCAATGCGATCACCTTGAGCAGCACGAAGCTGACGGCTCCTGACCACAGGATAACGGCGACGACGGCATAGAGCTGGACCAGCACCTGGCCAGGGTTGCCGTCGATCAGGCCGGAAAATCCCGTCGAGTCCGGGCCGGCCGAGACCGCCGCGACCGCAAAAACGCCCGTAAGCAGCGTACCTGTCGCGCCGCCCACACCGTGGACGCCAAAGACGTCGAGAGAATCGTCGTAGCCCAGGCGCAATTTCAGCGAGGTGCATGCCCAGAAGCAGATGCAGCCCGCGGCAAGGCCAATGATGATGCCGTGCCAGGGCAGGACAAAGCCCGAGGCCGGCGTGATTGTGCCCAGCCCCGCCACCGCCCCGGAGATCATGCCGAGAACCGAGGGCTTCCCCCGCGTCCACCATTCCAACAGCATCCAGGTGAGTGCACCGGTCGATGCCGCGAGATGCGTGGTGATGATCGCAAACGCAGCGCGCGAATTCGCGCCGAACGCCGAGCCGCCATTGAACCCGAACCATCCGACCCAAAGCAGACCCGTTCCGATCACCGCCAGTGACAGGTCGTAAGGGGCGAAATTGTCGGTGCCATACCCATAGCGCTTGCCGACCACATAAGCCGCCACCAGCCCCGCCACGCCCGCATTGAGGTGAACGACGGTGCCGCCTGCAAAATCAAGAACGCCGGCGCGGGCAAGAAAGCCCCCGCCCCAGACCCAGTGCGCAATGGGCACATAGGCGAAGATGAGCCAGCCGGCTACAAACCACACGAACGCGGAAAACCGCATTCGGTCGGCGACCGAGCCCGCGACCAGCGCGACGGTGATGATCGCAAAGGTCATCTGATAGAACATGAACAGGACTTCCGGGATGGTCGCCGCAAATATGCTGGTTGCGTCCATGCTGGTGCCGCGCATGAACGCGCGCTGCAGCGTCCCGAGCCAGGGTCCATCGCCTTCGAAAGTCAGGCTGTAGCCAAACGCGAACCACAACAGCGAGCAGAGCGCGGTGCACACAAGGCTTTGCGCCATGGTCGCAAGCACGTTCTTCTTGCGGACCATCCCGCAGTAGAACAGGGCAAGGCCCGGTATCGTCATCATCAGGACGAGGCCGCTTGCCCCCATCATCCAGGCGGTGTCCGCCGGGTCGATCTTCGAGACCGTCCCCTGTCCGAATGCCGGCGATGCGGCAATCGCAAGGCTCAGCGCAATGCCTGCACAGGCGGCAATGCGCCCAGGCCTGGTCTGATCTGCCTTCATGGTCTCTCCCATAGTTCGCGCTTCGCGCGCTCGCCGCCGCACATGGGCGCAGCTGGTATGCCGGTCGCGCCCACGTGGTTGTCAGAGAGCGTCGACGTCGGTCTCGCCCGTTCGAATGCGGATTGCCTGCTCGATCGGAGTGACGAATATCTTGCCGTCACCGATCTGACCAGTCTTGGCAGCGCTCGTAATCGCGTCGACCACCGCCTCTACCCGATCGGAGGGCACCGCGACCTCGATGCGGATCTTGGGAAGGAAATTCACGGCGTATTCGGCCCCACGGTAGATCTCCGTGTGCCCCTTCTGCCGGCCGTAGCCCTTGACCTCGCTTGCCGTCATCCCGTGCACTCCGACCGCCACCAGCGCGTCGCGTACCTCGTCGAGCTTGAACGGCTTGATGACGGCGATGACCAGTTTCATGAGCGGGTCCTGTGGCGAGCAGAGATCGGATGCATAGGCCGGAGATGATGATTGACGCCCCTACACGCGGACATTCGCATAATATCGGCGTGGTCGCAAAAGTTTTGCGTCAATCACCCGCCACTCCATCGCGGCACGCCTGGGCTCAACCGGCCACCCGCCGCTCCCGCAACAGCCCTTCCTGGGCGACCGAGGCGACCAGCGTGCCGTCGCGGGCAAAAATGAGTCCGCGCGAGAAGCCGCGCGACCCGGCGAGACTGGGACTGTCCTGCGCGTACAGCAGCCAACCGTCGGCGCGGAATGGCCGGTGAAACCAGAGCGCGTGATCGAGGCTTGCGGCCATGATCGTTTTTTCGAAAACGGTGCGGCCGAGCGGGATCAACGCGGAATCGAGCAGCATCATGTCGGAGGCATAGGCGAGCACGCATTGATGGATGGCAGGCTCGTCCGGCAGCGCGCCCGTGGTTCTGATCCAGACGTGGAAACGGCCTCCATCGATCTTCTTTCCGAGATAGCGATCGAGCTCGACCGGCCGCAGCTCGATTGGCCGTTCGCGCTCGTAATAGCGCCGCACCGCATCGGGCATCAGCGGCAGCACGCGTTGCTTCATCTCTGCTTCGCCGGGCAGGGCGTCGGGCTCGGGTACCGAAGGCATCTGCGCCTGGTGCGTCATGCCAGGCTCATCGCGATGAAAGGACACTGCCATGGTGAAGATCGCATGCCCGTGCTGGATGGCAACCACGCGCCTGGTGGTGAAGCTGCTGCCGTCGCGGATGCGATCCACCTCGTAGACGATGGGCACCTTCGGGTCGCCTCCAAGCAGAAAATAGGCATGCAGGGAATGCGGGGGACGCCCGACGGCATCCACGGTACGGCAGGCAGCGACCAGGGCCTGGCCGATCACCTGTCCGCCGAACACGCGCTGCCAGCCAACCTGGGGCGAGCGGCCGCGGAACAGATTCACCTCCAGCTGCTCCAGGTCGAGAATACGCAGGAGCTCTTGAACCGCCGCCGACATGCAGGACGCCACCCCAGTCGAAAAGAATCCCAGGTCCGCATCATCATCCGCAGACCCGTCAGAGCACAATGCTATAATCGGGCATCAGGAAGTTGCCAGCATGGCCTCATCCTCCGAAACCGCCCGACACGTGGATGTGCTGATCGCGGGCGGCAGCATTGTCGGCCTGTCGCTCGCCATCGCGCTGCGCCAGGGGCTCGGCGCATCTTTCTCGGTGGCGGTCGCCGACCCAGCACTGGCAGGAGCGGTGCACGACGGGCGGGCGACTGCGATCGTTGCTGCCGCGCGCCGGCTCCTTGCGACCATTGGGATATGGGACAAGGTGCCCGCCCAGCCCATTGTCGACATGGTGATCACCGACAGCGCGCTCGAGGACACAGTGCGTCCGACGTTTCTCACCTTTGCGGGAGAGGTCGAGCCGGGCGAGCCGTTCGGCCACATGGTCGAAAATGCCCCACTGCTCACCGCGCTCCTGGCCAGGGCGAGGGACGAGGGCGTGCTGCTGTATCCGGTAGCTGTTGACCATTCAGCCGTCCCGAGCGCGGACGGATTGGATAGGGCCTCGACGCACATCGATGTCGAGATCGGGCATGGAGAGCCGGTGCAGGCGAGCCTGCTGGTGGCCGCAGACGGCGCGCGTTCGCCCACCCGCGAGCGCGCGGGAATTGCCGTGCATGGATGGCGATATCGCCAATCCGCAATTGTCACGACCGTGGCGCATGAGCGCGACCATGGTGGTCGCGCCGAGGAGCATTTTCTCCCTGCTGGGCCGTTTGCCGTTCTCCCCCTGACAGGGAGCCGCTCATCGATCGTGTGGACGGAGGAAACGCGCAAAGCCGAGCGCCTTGTCGCGTTGCCTGCCATTGAATTTCACACCGAGCTTGAACGGCGCTTCGGGCTTGCTCTCGGCGAGATCGAGGTTGTGGGCGAACGCCGTGCCTATCCGCTCGGGCTCTGGCTGGCGCGCTCGTTGATAGCCGAGCGCATCGCTCTCGTCGGCGATGCCGCGCACGTGATCCACCCCATTGCAGGGCAAGGCCTCAATATGGGCCTCAAGGATGCCGCCGCGCTCGCCGAGGTGGTTGCGGACGCGGCCCGCCTTGGTCTTGATCCCGGGTCGGCTACGGTGCTCGAGCGCTATCAACAATGGCGGCGCTTCGACACCATGGCCATGGGATTCACGACCGATGTGCTCAACCGGTTGTTCTCCAATCGGTCCGACGTGCTGCGCCTTGCGCGCGACGTCGGCCTCGGCCTGGTCGACCGCTGGCCTGCGCTCAAGCAATTGTTCATCCGCGAAGCGGCCGGCCTGCTCGGGGAAGTGCCGAGGCTGCTGCGGGGTGAAGCGCTTTAGGCGGGCTGGGCATTGATTCGTCATGCCCGCGCTTGTCGCGGGCATCCACGTCTTATCCGCGCGTTGGATCACAGACGTGGATGGCCGGGCCAAGCCCGGCCATGACGGCTAAGAGAGTCATGCATCACGAAGCCTGATTTACACGAACGGGATCGCGAGCACGTGCTGCTTGAACGCCGGGCGCGCCTCGATGCCAACAAACCAGCGTTCCAGGTGGTCAAGCCCGGAACGCTCCGGCACCAGACGGCGGAAGCGGTAGGCCATGAGGGCCGGCGGGATGTCGCCCATGGAAAAGGACTCGCCGGCAAGGAAAGCCGTCTTGGCGAGCTGAGCATCGAGAATGCTCATGGCCGCAAGCGTTTTCTCGCGCGAAGCCTCGATGGCGGCCGGATCGCGCTTTTCCGGCGGCGTCCTTATGAGGCCCCAGAACATGGGAGTGATTGCCGGACCTGCGACCGAGAGCTGCCAGTCCATCCAGCTCCAGGCGCGGGCGCGAGCACGCAAGTCCTTTGGCTCCAGCGAGCCGGCGCCGTATTTCGCGACGAGATAGCGCACAATGGAGTTCGATTCCCAGAGAATGAATCCGTCCTCTTCCAGGGTGGGGACGAGGCCGTTCGGGTTCATGGCGAGGTAGGCGGGCTCTCTGTTCTTGCCGAACGAGCCGCCGACATCGATGCGCTCGTGCGCCAGCTCAAGCTCGCCGATCGCCCACATCACTTTCTGAACGTTGACCGAGGTGTTGCGCCCCCAGATCCTGATCATTCGTCCTCCTCTATCGATTCGACGCCCAGAGAGTCGATTCCATGAAGCTTGTCATTCCGGAGCGTCACGAAGTGAAGTGGCGAACCCGAAATGACGCTGCGCATGCATCGAATCAAGAAAACCCTCGGTCTGGTCAATCCAGGGGGCGTGCTTCCTCGGGCAGCATGATGGGAATGCCGTCGCGGATAGGATAGGCGAGCTTCGCGGAGCGCGAGATCAGCTCCTGCTTCTCGGCGTCATACTCGAGCGGGCCCTTGGTCAATGGGCAGACCAGGATTTCGAGCAGCTTCGGATCAACCGTGCCGGCGGGACGCTCGCTGGGCGGGGTGGTCATGATGGTCCTCCGGGTCTCTGCCGGCGGTGCTTCAGAGGGGCCTCACCGGTGCCGGAAATTGGTGGTCGGCCTCGGCGCCGGGCCGGCCGGGCGTTCCGATTTGTGACGGAAATTGATCCGCCCGCGGGTGAGATCATAGGGCGAAACTTCGACTACCACGCGATCGCCGACCCCGGTTCGAATCCGGAATTTGCGCATCTTGCCCGACATGTACGCAAGAAGCTCGTGCGCATTGTCAAGCGTGACCCGGTAATTGCCATCCGGGAGCACTTCGGTCACGGTGCCATCGAATTCGAGCAGCTCTTCCTTGGCCATGAATTTCCTCCCTGTCGACGAGGGCGCGGCAATGGGTTCCGAGCTGTCATGGGCGGTCCACACGCCGGTGTCCAGCGAAAGCAAGTCCCGTCGTTTAGATCATCGAGCAGAGACCACGGGGTAGAGCCCGCGTCGCCTCACTGCAAGGGCGTCTCGCCGCCGGTAGTCTTCTTCGCGAGCTCGATCTCGGTCACCGCGATCAGGATTTGGGCACGCGTCTTGAGATCAGGGGCCTCCAGCAGCGCCTGCTTCTCCGCGCTGCCATAGGGCGACATCATCGCCAGCGCATTGACCAGCGCCTCGTTGGGCGCGTTCTCGATCCCCTCCCAGTCTGCCTTGAGCTCGTTGGCCTTCAGAAAATCGGACAGCGCGCGCAGGAGGCCCTTGCGATCGACCTCGTTCTCCCCCTTGCGGGCCTTGAAGTCATCGGAAAAGGGCGCATAGCTCACGCGGCATTGGCGGTAGGGGCGATCGACATTGAGCTCCTCCTCGAGGCGAAAGCGCGCAATCCCGGTGAGTTGCAGGAGGTAGCGCCCGTCCCCGGTCTCGGCGATCTGGGTAATGCGTCCGACACAGCCAACCTTGTACAGGTTTGGCTTGCTCTCGGGTCCGGGATGGGCGGGGTCGGGCTGAATCATCCCCACCAACCGGTGACCCGAGCGCAGGGCGTCGTCGATCATCGTGAGATAGCGGGGCTCGAAGATGTTGAGCGGCAGCTGCCCGCGCGGCAGCAGCAGGACGCCTTCCAGGGGGAAGACCGCAATCACATGTGGAAGGTCGCTGGGCCCCACGTAGACCGCATTCATCGGCATGGTCGCTCTCCAGCGGAAGCAGCCTCACGCGGCGCATGGAGACTGCCGGAGCGTGTCCCCGATTAACGGCGGGGTCGCCTCGTCACGAGAACAGGATGGACGAGAGCCGCTTGCGCCCATTGACGGTTGCTTCGTCCGTGGGGCCCCACGCCTCGAAGAACTGCACCAGCTGCTTGCGCGCGCCGTCATCATTCCATTTGCGGTCTCGCTTGACGATCTCGATCAGGTTGTCGACCGCTTCCGCGCGGCGCCCCTTGCTGTTGAGCGCAACCGCGAGGTTGAAGCGGGTTTGATGGTCAAGCGGGTTGGCGGCGACCTTCTGCTCGAGCTCGGAGACCGGGCCGACCGATTTGGCCTGCTCGGCAAGCTCGAGGGCGGCGCGCGCGGCGGCAACTGCGGAATCGTTGCGCTTGGCTTCCGGCACCAGCGCCAGCGTTTGCTTCGCCTGCTCGATCGCGCCGGTTCGCACATAGCTGCGGGCGAGGCCCGCCAGAGCAGTCACGTTGCCGCTGTCCTGCGCCAGCACCTGAGCATAGAGCTCGGCCGCGCCCGCAGGGTCGCCGTGCGCAAGCGCCTCCTCGGCGGCTTTCAGAAGATCCCTTTCCTCGCCCCCGATGCGGTCCTTGGTGATCCGCTCAATGAACGCAGTCACCTGGCTCTCGGGCAAGGCGCCGAGAAAGCCGTCGACCGGCTGCCCGTTGACGAAAGCGAACACCGCCGGGATGGACTGAATTCCGAGCTGTCCGGGAATGGAAGGATGCTTGTCGATATCCATCTTGACCAGCTTGACCTTGCCCTTGGCGGCGCGCACCACTTTTTCCAGCACCGGGCCAAGCTGCTTGCACGGGCCGCACCATTCGGCCCAGAAATCGACCAGCACCGGCTGGCGCTTCGATTCCTCGATCACGTCCTTGACGAAGGTTTGGGTGGTTGTGTCCTTTGCGACGGGGGCCTGGGCCGCCGTCTCGCCGCTCAGCATGCTCATCGTCTGCTTCCTGCGTCCTGCATCCCGATTAAATGGGATTGGCGGGGGTGTTTGCAATCAGGAGTCGGCGTGGGCGGCCGGGCTGGCGCTCTCGTGGCGCGGGGAACCGAGCTCGAGGATGCGGGGGGCGTGCCCGGTCACATTGAGAAATCTCAAGAGATCGCGCGCCGCAATGGTCGTGGTCATGGTGTTGCGCAGCGGATGCGCGTTGACCGTCTCATGCCGCAGCAGATTGGCGTCGAGGATCACGCTCACGCGGCGCTCGGAATCGTTCATCACCGCGAACGGCGTCACCGCCCCCGGCTCGATCCCCAGCGCCGCGCGCAGGAGCTCGGCCGAGCCGAAGGAGAAGCGGCCTTGTGCGCCGAGACGGCGGTGCAGCGACTTGAGCTCGATCACGGCGTCCTCCAGCGCGGTGAGGAGGACGAGAGCCCCTTTCTTATCCTTGAGGAACAGGTTCTTGGTATGGGCGCCCGGGATGCTCCCGCGCAGCGCTCTCGATTGCTCGACCGTGAACAGGGGCGCATGCGTCACCGTCCTGTGCGCGATGCCCAGGCGATCGAGATAGGCAAACAGTTCCTCGGGCGTCTCCGCCGTACCGGACATGGATGGACCGTCGGTGAGAGCCTTGTGGCAGCGGCCGGAAAACATGTTGCGTCCAGCCCCGGCCGGACCCTGGGCCGTTGCAAACGGCGGCGCCTTTTGGCATAGGATCGCAGCGGCGGTAAAGCCGTGTACCCTTCTTCGGATGCGGGTGTAGCTCAGGGGTAGAGCACAACCTTGCCAAGGTTGGGGTCGAGGGTTCGAATCCCTTCGCCCGCTCCAAAACTTCGTTTTGTCCAGCCCGAAGACATGGGTAACAGAGCGTACCGGAGACATGGGTAACACTTTTGTCTGCGACGTCGCGATTCTGTTCCCGACAGCTCGGCTTCCCCTAATCAGTGCATAGAACCGGCTTGAGGGCGGCTGTAAGCTCGGCCAACCGAACCAACCCCGCCGCCGGGCATTACCCCGCCATGTCGAGCCATTCGGCTGCCGCGTCTCACGAAAATCGTCTTGCCGGCGAGACCAGCCCGTACTTGCTGCAGCACCGGCATAACCCGGTCGACTGGTGGCCGTGGGGAAGCGAGGCTCTGGCCGAGGCCAAACGCACCAACCGGCCGATCCTCTTATCGGTGGGCTATGCCGCCTGCCACTGGTGCCATGTGATGGCCCACGAGAGCTTCGAGGACGAGGCGACGGCGCGCGTGATGAACGAGCTGTTCGTCAACATCAAGGTCGACCGCGAGGAGCGCCCCGACATCGATCAGATCTACATGTCGGCGCTTCACCACCTTGGCGAGCATGGCGGCTGGCCGCTCACCATGTTTCTCACGCCAAGCGGGGAGCCGTTCTGGGGGGGCACCTATTTCCCCAAGACCGCGCTCTTCGGCAAACCCGCATTCGTCGACATGTTGCGCGAGGTCGAGCGCGTCTTCCGCGAGGCGCCGCAGAGCGTCGAGCACAACCGCAGTGCGCTGATGGCGCGGCTCGCGGCAAGCGCGCGTCCCGCCGGGCAGGTCGTGGTCGGCAAGCCCGAGCTTGACCGCATCGCCGGCCAGATTGCGGGACTCATCGACCCCGTGCATGGCGGGATGCGTGGCGCGCCCAAGTTCCCGCAGCCCATGATGCTGGAGTTTCTCTGGCGCGCCGGCCTGCGGCTGCGTGATGAGCGCTATTTCGGTCTGGTCGAGCTTTCGCTCGCGCGCATGGGCGAGGGCGGCATCTACGACCATCTCGGCGGCGGCTTCTCCCGCTATTCCGTGGACGAGCGCTGGCTGGTGCCGCATTTCGAGAAGATGCTCTACGACAACGCGCTCATCCTCGAGCTGCTCGCGCTGGCCTGGCAGCGCTCAGGAAACGCTCTGTTCCGCACCCGCGCCGAGGAAACGGTGGCCTGGCTCGCGCGCGAGATGACGACGCGGGACGGCGCCTTCTGCGCCTCGCTCGATGCCGATTCCGAGGGCGAGGAGGGGAAGTTCTATGTGTGGTCGGAGCGGGAGATCGCAGATGTGCTCGGCGACGAGGACGCGGCCTTCTTTGCCACGCATTACGACGTCACCTCGCACGGCAATTTCGAAGGCCACAACATTCTCAATCGGCTCAAGCCCGCGCCGCGCAGCAGCGAGGACGAAGCCAAGCTCGCTGCGCTGCGCGCAAAGCTTCTTGCAGCGCGCGCAAAGCGGGAGCGCCCCGGGCTTGATGACAAGGTGCTGGCCGATTGGAACGGGCTCATGATCGCCGCGCTCGCCAATGCCGCGGGAGCCCTCGAGGCGCCGCATCTCATCGCCACGGCCGTGCGCGCCTTCATGTTCGTCGACTCGCACATGACCCGCGGCGACCGGCTGGGCCATTCCTGGCGCGAGGGCAAGCTTCTCTTCCCCGGTCTTGCCTCCGATCATGCCGCCATGATCCGGGCGGCGCTGGCGCTTTACGAGGCCACGGGCGAGCCCGACTATCTCGAACGAGCGCTCGCCTGGCAGGGCGCGCTCGACCGGCATTACGCCAATGCCGAGAACGGCGGCTATTTCCTCTCCGCCGCCGACGCGGCCGACCTGGTGTTGCGGCCGAGCGCCACCCTGGACGACGCTACTCCCAATGCCAACGCGCTCGCGGCCGAGAACCTGGTGCGGCTTGCCGTGCTCACCGGCCAGCACGCCTGGCGCGAGCAGGCGGACCGGTTGTTTGAAGGGATATTGACGCGCGCGGGCGACAACCTCTTTGGCCACCTCGCGCTGCTCAACGCGCTTGACTTGCGGCTGCGCGCTGCGGAGATCATCGTGACCGGGCAGGACGCGCAGGCGCAAGCCCTTCTCGCCGCCGCGCGCAAGCTGCCGTTTGTCGACCGCATCGTGTTGCGGGCAGCGGATGCGCTGCAGGCACCTGGCCGCGACGCGATGCACGACGCCATTCGGGCCAAGGTCGAGGCTTCGGCGGAAAGCGCAGCTTTCGTCTGTCTCGGCGAGACCTGCTCACTGCCGGTCACGCAGCCCCCGGCCATTGCGGAGACGATCGCCGCCATGCGCCGCTAATGTGGATCTCCGCCCAATCCTCGTCGTGCGCGGGG
>Ga0306921_10001850_pt1 | contig 20885 bp, 15 predicted proteins | sample sta12Cox44000080_FD_203760 | JGI IMG/M metagenome (GOLD analysis project Ga0306921, IMG submission 203760) | Lab enrichment of tropical soil microbial communities from Luquillo Experimental Forest, Puerto Rico - statoxic.12C.oxic.44.000.080 (v2)... | ecosystem: Environmental > Terrestrial >...
CTGCGCCAGGGCACAAGGAACCAAGGGAGGGAGCAGCGAAACCAACAGCGCAGCGAATTTGGTGTGTACAGCCAAGAGGTTCCTCAAAACAAAATTCCCATTCCTAGATTCACTTGACCGGCCTCAGCATTGAAGTCGTAGATGGAGAACGTCTTGATTCGACGATACTCCAGCGAAAACAGCACGTCCGAGCGCGGACGATAGATTACGTTGCCGAAAACACCTTGGTTGCGGGTAAGCGTGGGATCACCATAGCTCCCCGGTTCATAAAACGCGCGTAGATCCTGGGCAAATGAATTGTCTTCTCCGAAGGCGGCATTGAACTCGAGCTTCGGTGTGGCACGGTATTTCAGCTGCGTCCAGCCGCCCACCGCGTTGAGCGGAATCACACTGCTGGTGGGATCGCTCAGTGGCCCGTTCCATAGCACGCTGCGCCCAATTCCGCCTCCCAGCCCGCCGATGGCTTGTCCGCGATAAAACGATCCGCTTAAGATGAACTTCTGGCTGAGGGGAAGGTTCCAGTCCGCCAGCGCCGCATACCCGTTTACGTCGCGGTCGAAGCCCCAGTCTTGGCGGCTGTAATAACCAGCCGCCCCAATGGTGAGGGTATGGCCAAGAAGCGGATGTGAATATGCCAGGCGTACGGCATAAGCTGGCTGCTGCGCGTTTTCGCCGGCTTGCGGCAGCCTGAACCAGGTATAGGTGTCGCCGGGAGGCTCGCCGGTCAGAGGGTCGAGAATGCCCGCCTGCAAGGTAAGGTCGGATTTCTCCGTAAGGGTAAAGCGGTGGTCAACGTGCACCTGTGGAGTCCATGCCCAGAGGTTGCCTGCGTAGGACAACGCGGGTACGATCAGCGACGCGAACGACGTCGGCGCGTTGGGCTGGAAGAACAGCTGATCCTGTCCCGCCACCACGTCGGTGTCCTTCCAGTCGAGCCGAATGGTAGCGGTGCGCAGGCGCACCAGCCCGGAATTCACCCCGTTGCTGATCCAGGGAAAGCCGCCACCGACATCGAAATTCACGCTTCCGCTGGTTCGTGCCCCCATCCATTTCGGACCAAAGACCTCGAACCCGAAGATCGACTGCCGCAACGTGCCACCGAACGACCCGTCGGACGAACCCGGGCGTTCACTTGCCCGGAAAGCCAGGTTGGGAACGTCGATATTGTCGACCGTACCCTGATTGCTGAACAGGTTGAACAGCGCAATTCCCGAGAAGCGTACGCGATACTTGGAGGCGCTCTCCACTTTGGTCTGGTATTGCTCGTTCACCTTGCCGGTGAGCAGCAGCTGCTCCTCCTCGAGGTGGCCGATGCGCTCGTCCACCTGCGAGGGCTGCTCCGCGGCCGGCGGCGGGGTGGTGCGCTCCAACTCCAGTTGCTCGCGCAGCCGGGATATCTCCGCCCGGCTTGCCGTGGCCTCCTGCTTCAGTTGCTGGACGAGGTCCTTCAGCTCGTGCACTTCAGACTGCAGTTCGACCAACGAAGCTCCTACGTCGCCACCGTTTGCCGCCGCCGGCTGATCTTGTGCGGCTGAAACCATACCCAGCATCAACGCTATGGCGCCGGCCTTCGCCGCATAACAAAGTCGCGAACCTCGATGCACATTCATTTTGTCACCTCTGCGCGAGGAATCTTAGGGGCCCCGGTCTTGGATGACCTGGCCGACCGCCGCGCCCACGGTTATGCTCGGCAGAGTGATCAGCATCACGGTGCATCCGGGTGACGATTGTTCAACCCGCAGGTTGCCGGCGTGGTCCTGCACGATTTTTTGTGCGATCGTCAGGCCCAAGCCGGTGCCGTTTTCTTTGCCATGGCTTACGAAGGGATGGAATACCTTCTCCCGGATCGATGGGTCGACTCCCGGACCGTCGTCGATGATGCGGATATCTAGCTGGCTGCTGCTGTGGTTCTGGATGGTAAGCGAAACATGACCGCCTTTGGTTTGTACCGACTGGCACGAATTCAGCAGCAGGTTGTAAAACACACGTTCTATCTTCCGGGGATCACACATGGCGTAATGGACCCCGCTGGACGCGATTCCCACGGTAACGTTCTGGAATTCAGGATGGGTGTGGATCAACTCAATGGCACGGCTGGCTGAATGTTCGACTGCGGTTTCCGTCAGGTTTAACGATTCTGCCGGGCGCGACAACTCCAGCAGGGAATCGATGAGATCGGTCAGTCGATGCACCGCGACGCGGATTTCAAGATAAAGCTCTTCACGCTGCTTGGGCGGCAGGTCGGGTTCGGCAAGGAACTCGGCATTCGCCAAAACCGCGGTCAGAGGATGGCGCAGATCGTGAGAAATGGAGCTGGCCATGGTGCCGATGGTTGCCAGCCGCTCAGCGTGTAACAGCCTCTGCTGGGCCTGTTGCAGACTCTCGCGCATGCCGGCGAAGGCCTTCGTCACCTCGCCGACCTCGACGTCGGCGCCAACTGCCAGCGGGAACGCGTAGTCTCCTTTCTCGAGTGCCCTTACTCCATCCACCAGGCGGTCCAGGGGACGCGTAAAGGTGCGAGCGAGAAAATAGACGAACAGACTCCCGATTAGCACCGCACCCAGACCAACCGCCAACAGCAACTGCCGGAGGTGACTGAGAAACTTCGCCGCCTCGTCGTAGGACTTCATCACGTAAATGGTGACCGGCGGCTCGCTGCGGTTCAGAGCCAGCGAGGCAACAACAAAGCTCTCCTTGCCCAGCTTTACGTCCAGCGGTTGGGTCGAGATGCTCTCGGCCGCAAGCGCCGGCTGGAGCCTTTCCAGGTCGGCCCGGTCTATGGTGCTTACCACAACCTGGCCGGCGCAAACGACCACAACCTGGCCGTCTGCCACTCTTGCCAGCTCCTGGGCGACGTTCTGGTTGATCTCATAGCCGATCGCGACGGTCCCCAAAAGCGAATTGTTTGATTGCGGACCGAAATAAATGGGCGCGAGAAAGACTTCGTAGAGATGCCCGCCGGCAAACCACCACTGCTGCAGGGAATCGGCAGCCGTCTTCCGGTCCTGGACTTCTTGGGCCTGTTCGAGCGAGATGCCCGGCGAGCGCGTATGGAAGCCCACAATCTTGTTGCCCTGATCTACCAGGGCCAAGAGATCACCGCCGGAAAGCCGGAACAACTCCCCGGAAGCGTCCTGGATCGTCGGGGCATGGCGGGAAGTCATCAGCGCCTTCAATACGGGCAGGTCGGCCATCAACTCGGCGGACCGGGCCAGCGATTGTTCACGCTCTTTCTGGAAGTTGCGAAAGGTTTCAACCGAGTTGGCGAGATCGACGCGCAGGTTGCGCCGCACCTGGTTCTCCACGCTGCGCTGCACGATCAGAAGTGACGCCGCCGTCAGGCCGGCTGAGATGAGCAGCATCGCGATCAGGAATTTGGTCCGCAGCCGGATAGCAGACCTCCTCGACTTGACGAATTTGCCCTACCGCACAAACTTGTATCCCGTGCCGTGAACGGTGCGAAAGTGCATGGGTTCACCCGGGTCCCTTTCCAGCTTCTGCCGCAGGCGAAGAATATGCGTGTCCACGGTGCGGGTCGTGGGATAGCTGTTGTACCCCCACACTTCGTTCAACAGTTCAGCGCGGGAGACCACCCGCTCCTCGTTGTTTAGAAAGAAGCGCAGCATCTTGAATTCCTGCGGGGTCAGGGGCACCAGCTTGCCGGACTTCAACAGCTCCATCTTGGTGAAGTTTACTTCCACGTCGTCGAAGGAATAGAGCTCGCGCTTTTCCGGACTCTGATTCAGCCGACGGATGGCGGCCCGCACCCTCGCCAGAAGCTCGCGCGGGCTGAATGGCTTGGTCACATAGTCGTCAGCGCCGAGCTCAAGCAGCAACACCTTGTCCACTACATCGCTGGCCGCGCTCAGTACCAGGATCGGCACCGCCGCCGCCTCGCGCTTGATCTCGCGGCATACGTCCTGCCCCGACCGCCCCGGCAGGCGCAGATCGAGAATCACCACCCGCGGCGTGGTCATTCGAAATATCTCCATGGCGGAGGTGCCATCGGCGGCAATTGTGATGTCGAACCCGGCGGTTTCAAACGTTCGGCGCAATGCGCGCTGCACTGCGGGGTCATCCTCGATCGCAAGCACCTTGTCCATTGTTTCTCTCTGACCTCGGGTGAGGAATCGTCCTACCAATCCAGAGCTATACCAGTTGATGGCGTGGGTCAACGAGGTGTTGACAATTTTTTGACATCCGACGGGGCCGCAGCCGCGAATTTCGCAGTGCTCACATTTTGTTGACAACACTTCTACAAGCTGGTGACAACGAGGCCCGAGGCAGGGAATAGATTTACTCCGACGATCACTTTGAAACAGTTCGCTCGACGCGAACCCTTGCCGGAATTTCTGGAGACAGTCAAGTCGGGGTCGGCGGTTTGCTTGGCGCATCACTCAACATTCGAGCCTGGCAGCCTGACCTTGTTGCTGACCACTGGATTCATGAGTTTGGCGGGCTAAGGTTTGGCGCAGGGGAGACCCTCGGCCGGAGCTGGTCAGACGCCATCCCCGCAGACGGTCTAGCGGGGATGGCACCGTAGTTTACTCTGCACTCTGCTAGGAGGGAGTCACATGCCCGCTTTGCCGCGCGAGGGTGGGCGCGCGAGATCAGTTTGGCCAAGCCGTTTGTCCGTGATCTCGCAGGCATGAACGCTCCGCCAGAGTTTCGAGCTAGCGCAACTACTTGCCCGATGCCTGGCCGCTCGCCGGGGAACTCTGTAACTCCTGGTTCATCCAGCCCTTAAATGCGTCCAACGCCTGGGGACGTCCCAAAAAGCCCTTCACCAGATCGTTGGCCGGCATGGATCCTGTCTTCTCCAGCACCGTCGATCGGTAGCGCAGAGCGACCTCGGGCGCCAGCAGGTCGTTGCGATTGAACTGGCTGAATAAGTCCTCGGCGATTACCTTGTCCCACAAGTAGGTGTAGTAGGCAGACGAATAACCGGTCAGGTGAGTGAACGATGCGATCTGGTTGTCGCCGTCGAGCGGCTTGAAAGGCAGAAAGCGCTTGATGTTCTGCGGGAAGGCCTGCTCGAGGTTGGCTTCCTTGGGCGGAATATTGTGGAGGTCGAAGGAGACGCTGGTGTACACCAGTTGGAAGCGTGCCCACAGACCGCGGCCAAAGGCATCGGCACGGTTGGCGCGCATCACCAGCTCGGCGGGAATCGGTTCGTTGGTCTGGTAGTTTCGTGCAAAGGTGGCGAGCACCTTGGGATCGTGCATCCACTCCTCCAGCATTTGTGAGGGAGCCTCGACGAAATCGGTCTCCAAATTGCCGCCGTAGCCCGCCCACTGCTGTTGGCCCTGGAAGATCCAATGCATGAGGTGGCCGAACTCGTGAAAGAAGGTAGTGACCTCGCCGTACTCCATTAAGCCCGGCTCGCCGGGCTTGCCGCCGGAGAAGTTGCACACCAGCACCGCCTCCGGCAGTTGCTGTCCCTTCTTGCCGTCGAGGATGGGGTTGGAGCTGAACCACTGGTCCTTCCCCGGCCGCGGATGCATATCGAGATAAATGCGTCCCAGCTGTTTGTCGCCTTCGTATACGTCGAAGGTGTTGACTGCCGGGTCCCACACCAAGGCGTCGGGCGCCGGCTTGAAGGTCACGTGAAACAGCTTGGACGCTACTTCCAGTATCCCGGCCTGCACCCGATCATAAGGGAAGTATGGGCGAGCCGACTGTGAGTCGAAGTCGAACTGCTGGCGGCGAAGCTGTTCGAAATAGTAGCTGCGGTCCTGAATACCGATTTGCTGCAGCGTGGGGTCCTGCTTTTGTGCGGTTGCCAATAACATCTTGTACTCGCGCTCCGCCGCAGGCTCCGAGGCAGTGTCGATCTCGGCGATGAACCTGCTGATATTCTGCGAATTCTCTGCCATCTTGTCGGCAGCATTCATGTCGGACCAGTGCTTGTAGCCCAACAGATTGGCGAGTTCTTCGCGCTTCTTCAGAAGATCGGACAGCACGGCTACGTTCTGCGGATAAGCGCGGTTGTTGTACGCGAGATAGATTTGCTTGCGCAGGTCGGCATTCTTGCAGAACTTGAGCACCGGTGTAACGTCAGGGGAATCACTGGTCAGCGTGATTGTGCCGTCCACGGCAGGTTTATGCGATTGGATGTAGTCCGCCGGCAAGCCCTCGAGTTCCTTCGCATCCTTGACCACGACTTTCAGCTGAGATTCCTGCAGGTTGCGCTGGAACTGGGTGGTGTACTTGCTGGTTTCATCATTGAGCGCCCTGATGCGGGCCCGAGTAGCTTCGTCCTTATCTACACCCGCAAGGCGAAACTGCAGCAGGGTACGCTGCACGTAGTACTTCGTCGCGGAATCGGCCTGGGAGACATCGAGCGCCGCCAGCGCGTGGTAAACCGGCTGATTCAATGCCAGCGCCGTGGCCGCCGCGCTCACCTTCTGCACCATCGCCTGCGCACGGTCGCGGATGGCCGGGTCAGGGTTCACGATCTGCATCAGACCCGACTGATAGCCGGCTGTGTCGAGGTGCTGCACGGCATCGTCATAGGGAGCCAGAGTGTTCTCAATCGTACGCGTGCCCTTGACCGCCAGAAGCTGATCCACTGACTTCTGGGCGAGATCCAGCTGCTGGTTGATACGCTTTTCGAAGATGGCCGGGTCTACGGGCTTATCCCAAACGTGCAGACCGTACGGCGTAGATTGCGCCGATGCATAGACGGCGATTGTCATAAGTACGAGCAGGCACGCTCCTGCGCGCCATGCGTGAGGATCACATGTCATGATTTATTTTCTCTCCGAATAACACGCGCGGGCCGAGCCTGGAACCCAGACCGCTGCAGTTGCGACAACGGGTGCTACTGCAGCATAACCCGAACCTGCTATCTGCGAAAAGCCCCGGCGAGACAGGGATGCGCGGAACAGGGATGAGTCGCGGTAGCGGGAACGCCAGCGGTGGGTGGCTGCCTTAGCTTCGCGCTGGTTTGCGGGGCCAAGCCGCGAGCCTGGATGCCATGCTCATTCTCTTCTTTCGAAGCGCGGCCCGATCACATAGTTCAGTTGCGTCCCAGTGATGAGTGCGATGCGCACTAGGCATTGAGAAGCACAGCAAGGCCCCGAACGCAAAAGCAACGGGCACGCTGATGAGCCGATCGGCAATCGCGCCCGAAACAACGCAGTCCCTTCTCAGCGCTACATTGGCGCCTAGAGTACGCCGACGGCCGGCCGGCTGGAAAATGCCTGCCGCAGCATCGAGCGGCTGACGACGGGATGGTTGCCGAACGCTAGTGATCAGAACATCGGCGATGCCGAAGGCAATGCCGCACGGGCAGGAGTCGATTCAAGGGCAGCGGTTGTATATGATGGCCGGAGTGCGCCGCAGGCGGTCGTCTAGAGTAAAACAAGTAGCCATGCGTTTGCGGCCGGTCAAAGGATCAGCTCGACGGGCTGAGACGGGCTACTCCCTTTACCTGAAAGGCTCGTTATGTCACTGCGTAACGGAAATCGTTCGCGATCCAATCGCATCCGGAGGGCCCGCATCGCCCGTCGCGCCAAGGCGAACCAGCTGCGGAAGGCGGCGGCCGGGCCGGGGGGCACGAGGAAATAAACTCCAGCCGTGGAATCACCGCTTTGCCATCACGGCGGCTGGACCCAGGTCGATCGCCGGGGCCCCTTCGAAGCTCACACCGACCTTCGGCATCCCGGCCAGCTCTGCCGTGTCGGCAGCGATCCACGACCATACCAGCAGCAGCTTGCGATGGCGGGTTACGGCCACGGCCTCGGCTTGGCGATGTGCCAGTGGCTGTCCCTCGCTGCGCTGGCCGATCAGGCCGCTGTATTCGGCGAAGATGTGATCGCCATGCATAGCCACTCCGGTCTCGCGGAGCTCGCCCAACACACCCAGCATCTGTAAGTAGGCCCCCAGCTCCTCGGCGCCGTACCGGTCGGTCACCGACGCCGGCGCAGGCAGCCCCAGGCAGGTCTGGTCGACAGCGCGCAGGGTGATCAACCGGCTTGCCGGGTTTTGCGGCGCCAGCTGCAGCAGCATGAGTGAGCAGGCCTCCAGGACATCGCGCGTGCGTCGCGCAATTTCGTCCTTGGGGGGAGAAGCACCAGGTCGATCTTTTGCTGGCTCCCACGTTGTGGGGTAGGTGTAGACGAGGCCCATGTCTTCATTGCGGTACATGCCCGTGCTGACTTCTCCGCGCGCGATCTGCTCCAAGGCCGGCTTTTCGTCGAGCGCAGCATCCACCACCGACGTCGGAATCGTGGGCCCCCGGTAGCCTTCGCCCGGTGTCGCGACCGGCTTTCCCTTATCGTCAATCAAGGTGCCGTCGTCCTGGGCACAATAGAACTTCACTCCGCTCACGGCGTCCTTTACACTGCGCAGGAATGCAGCGTCATTGGACACTACCTTGACCCGGATCAGGTAGTTCTTGATGAACGTCCAGTACTGCACCGCGGTGGTTTCGCCCGTATGCTGGGCGATGTGGTAGAAGCGCCCGGTGCGGGTGACCCAGTCGGGCGGCGTGATATCGTGCCTGGGCTGTCCCTTGGCCCAAGCAAGTTGTTCTGCCCGGCGCTCTTCGTCGGTCATCTCATGGAGGGGATGAGCCGGCTCGGACGCCGTAATCAGCAGGGTGCCGGAATGACGTTTGTCCTGAAAGCCGAGGGCCAGCAGCGCGTGCTGCCCGGGGGGCATGAGCGGTAGCATGATGCGATGGCCTTCGACGGCGAGTGGAAGCTCCATCACGAAGCCAAAGTAGGTGTTGGCATAAGAGTTATTCGTCAGGTGTCCCGACTCTGGTATTTGCGGCTCGCCCGAACGCGTCGAGGACTCGACCAGCGGGAGCGGTGGAGGCACATCATCATCAGGGCTACTGACCGGACATTGCGCACAGAGCTGCCTTGTGACCGCGAATAGAAGGAGCAGCAGCAGGAGCGACCAGACGCGAGGTGGCAGCTGAACAACAACATCCTTTTGCTGAAGTGCGTCTTTCATCGTGAGAGTCCGCTTCCTTCGGGCGCATTCCCCATCGCCGTGGAAGTTGCGCCATCATGGCATTACTCGAGTAACGACTGCAACCGTACCTTTGTTCTGAGGCAACGAGCGGACCGCTGGCATCTCCAGTCTTCACGGCGCGCGTGTTTTCTGCCGCTACACCGCCCGCACCAGGGAACCTTTCGTCGTCTTTTTCATCGGCATGCGGATTAACCGCTGTGGGCCGTCCACAAATGGATGCCGGTGGCTTGCGGCCATGCCGCAGATGCTGAAAACGCCAATCATCGGTCCGCCAAGGGACTGCCAGGGGGTACAAACCTGGTCGCGTTGGCGCGAAGTTATGAGCCTACAGTATTGGCACTGGTTTGAGGACCTGGAGCGCTTTGCCCGCAATCATTCCGACCTACACCTGCAGGCCTGGAAAGACTTCAATCGACGGGTCGGCCCGGAAGGGAGAGTGGGAATCCGGGATTTTCCTTGTCGAGGCGGGGAGGTATGAGCGCGTTTCTGGCAACGCTCCTCTTTGGCCTGGCCGCGGCCACCGAACAGGTCGCTGCTTCGGCAATCGCGAAACGGCTTGGCTGCGCCTCGCTGGATACAGCGAGCCTGCGGTAGCGGTAGCGTCGCTACCATACCATGACTTTCCCGCTGGATATCACCTGTCCGCAAAGCAGGTGCAATGATCTTCTCCTACCTGAGGCGGTCCGTCGACCCCCGCGACTGCTCCTGCGTCAACGCCATGGTGGCTGTAATCCTTTTTCCACTGTGAAGGCAAAAAGCTTCTCGCAGGTTGACGAACGAAGCAGGAGCGTGGATATAAGCCGGAGGTTACCCAAATACAGGCTTGACCGGGTTAACTGGCGCGACCTACCCCAAGAGATCATCACATCCACCGGCTCCGGGGTCAACAAGCGAGGGGTTGGAACTATAAGTTCCTGTCAGTCACCGTGAACCCGGTTATCCTCATCACCGTTGGCGGCGACCCTATGCGACAGCACTAGAACCGTTTGACCTGCCTATTGGCAAAACTTCAAGTTGACAAACGGCGCTTGCGCGGTGCAATCTCCCCGAATAAGCATTTACTGTGTCTTAACCACAGCCATCCAAGTCGGTGGGCTGGGAAACTCGTGGAGGTTCCTCTTGGCCAAAGACAAGAAAAACAAAGAGCACAAAAACCACAAAGACAAAGACAAGAAAAAAGGTAATGGCAAACTCCGGGCGCCGGAGCTGATGACCGGAGAAGCGACCTATGCCGATGGAGTGCCCCTGGACAACATCACCTACCTGGAAGCCAAGCTCATCCTCAAGCCCGACCGCTTCACGTCGGTAGAGGCCTTCCGCGATTTTGGCAAGCTGGTACAAAAGGTGGCCAGGAAAACCGGCGTCGGCTTCATTGCCGACCCCAACTCGCAACGTCGGCCAGAGATTCGCGAAATCATCTTCGGTGACACTCCCGATTTCCGCCTCTACAACAACGCTTTCATCCTTCGCCGCCGTATCTCGTACGTTGATGGTTTTCCCGTCGGTGATCCTGAGATTGTTTTCAAGTTCCGCCATCCCGATGAGGAGCAGGCGGCAGCCCTTGACGTGCGCCCCAACATCGCTGGCAAGTATCGCATCAAGTTCAAGGCCGAAGCCCTGCCCCTGAAGGACCAGGTTGGCGGCTACCGCATTCTGTATTCGCACAATGTCCAGTTCGGTCTTAGCCAGATGCACGATGCGGACAAAACTTCCATGGCTACGCTGGTGCGGGTGTTTCCGGCGCTTGCAGCGGTAAAGAAGTCCGACGGCGAGCACATCGCCCTGGTGAATGAAGGGATCGTGGAAGAGATTCTTCTTCCCCTCGGTCAATTGGATTTCGGCAAGGGCCTCGTCGGAAAGTGCGACATCAGCCTCTGGCGCACCCGTGGTGAACATAAGTCGCTGGTGGGGGAGTTCGCCTTCCAGGTGCAATTTCCACGTCGAGAAGATTTCGCACAGAAACAGAAGAAGCTCGCGGCCCAGTTCTACATCAGCCTGCAGCAGGAAGTGGAAGACTGGCTGGCGCTGGGTGTTACCAAGACGGGGATGGTGTACCGCCTCAAAGGCAATACACCCCAAAGCCATGAGTGACGCAGTCGTCAATCCCGCTCTGACCGAGTCGCAACTGGTGGCCGCCGCCCGCGCCAAGGCCACAACAGCGTCGATCTTCCGCGAGTTCCTCATCATTGGTGCTACCAGCTTTGGCGGTGTCGTGCCCTACCTGCGCAACAGCCTCCTGACCAAAAACCACTGGGTGGACGACAAGGAATTCGTGGAACTGCTTTCCATTAGCCAGAGCTTACCCGGGTTGAATGCCACCAATATGGCGGTGCTTCTGGGTGATCGGCTGCGCGGCTGGATGGGCGCCGCAGCCGCCGTCGTAGGCGTCTGTCTTCCCGGAGCGGTGATCATGCTTCTTGCGGGCATCGCTTACCGTATACGCGGCGACCATGCTCTGGTCACCTACATGCTGAAGGGCGTGGCGGCAGCGGCGGCTGGGTTGTTGCTCTCTACTGTAATTCAGCTGGGCAAGAAGTCGCTGTCCCAACACTTCGATCTCGTTTTTGTGCTGATCACCGTACTCCTTGTCAACCGTTTGCATGTGTCGGTACCGCGCACGCTCATCGCTGTCGGGATAGTAGCGATCCTGTTTCATTACCCCCGCAAGGCGGCGAAGGAGGACGCAAGCCAATGAACCAGATTCCTGCACTTGCTCGCGTTTTTGCTTACCTGTCGATCCTCACCGTAGGCGGTGGCATGGCTGCCTTCCCGGAGATGAAAATCCTCACCGTCGATGTCCACCACTGGCTCGACTTCCACGAGCTCATTCATCTTTATAGTGTGGGCCAGCTGGCGCCCGGCCCGAACATGATGATGATCGTCTCCATCGGCGATTGGGCGGGAGGATTGCTTGGCGCCGCTGTCGTGCTGATTGCCTTCTTCGGGCCGACAGCCCTGCTGGCGCTGATCATTGGACGTGCCTGGAACAAACTCGACAAGTGGCCATGGCGTACATCGATCCAGCAAGGCCTGGCGCCGGTGTCCATAGGATTGTTGCTGGCCGGAACGTTGACCATGGCAAAAGGTGCGGTCACCGGTTGGAGCACTGGCGGCATCGCCCTTGCGGTGCTACTGACCATGCTTTGGCGAAAGGTCAATCCAGCCTTGCTGGTCATAGGCGGAGCCATCGCTGGCGGTATCGCCTTCATGCCCAAGTGAACTTCGTGCGGCGCGTCGACTGCTGGTAGGGCCGCCTTGAACCGAACTCATACTCTCTCTAGGGCTACAGGTTCCACCTTTCCCGCGGTGCGCGAAAGCACCGGAATGCCGCTTTAATTAGCTCCTTGAGATCGTCAACTCACGCTGAGTGCGGCGCTTCCAGGTAGGCCCACCGTTCAACGAGTTGACGGTGGGCGACGCGCCAGATCACGATTCCGGCAAACTGCAGCTTCACCCCATTGGCCGGATTGGTGGCGCGCCATGTATTGCGAACCACGACCTTGTCGCCCTCGGCGATGATGTCTTCGATGGTGACATGCATGTCGGGGAACATCTTCAGTGCCCCGCCGACATACTGCTTCGCGCCCTCCGGTCCGGGCGGCGTTCCCGGCGGAACGTCCGCTCCGTGATCACGAAAATCGGATGCAAAGTTCTGGTCACCAAGGCCGATGTTCTTGCGGTTAACAAATTCCTCAAAATGGTGGCGGACGAACTCTTTCATCTCGCTTTGGGTAAATCCCGTGGTCGAGTTCACCATTTCGGCAGTCATTGCTCCGGTTGCCATGCTCCTTCTCCTATCTCTTAGGCTGCGTGCGTAAACACCCCGGCATTGTCTTTCAGAAACTGATCAAAAGAAATGGGCTCGCGTCCCAGCACCGCGCGCACGTCGGGGGTGACCTTGGCTCCCGGTCCATCTGTGTAGTAGGCCTGCAAGTCAGCCAACGCTTCCACCTGCCAGGGAGGCATTCCCATGTCGTGCATCGACTGCCTCAGTTGTTGCTGGGTGAGAGCTACGTACTTCACCGGCTTATCCAATTGAGCCGAGAGCTTCTCGGCGACCCGCGTATAATTCAGCGCCTCCGGCCCGGTCAGCGTGTAAGCCTTTCCCGCGTGTCCGTTGGAAGTAAGTACCTTAGCTGCCACCGCGCCGACATCTCGCGCGTCTACGAACGCGATGGGCGCAGATCCTCCCGCGGCATAAAATGCGCCCTGCGAGTTTACCGTGCTCGCGAAAAATGTGGTGACGTTTTGCATAAAGCTTTCTGGCCTCAGAATGGTCGCCGGGATTCCCGAGGCCCTTAGCTTCCGCTCTACAACGGCATGCCACTTGGGAAATGACTTGTCGTAGGTATCGGCACCCAAGGATGAACTCTGCACCAGGTGTCGGATCCCCCGCTTCTGGCAGGCATCCACCATTTTGCTCTCCAGCTCAGCCAGTTGCGGAACCGGTGCGCACACCAAGAAAACTCGCTCTACCCCCTCCAGTGCCCGATCGAGACTGGGGCGGTCGGCGAAATCGGCGATCACCGGGTTCGCTCCCGCCGGGGCCTTGGCCCTGTCCCCGTCGCTACGGTACATCGCTCGAACCGGTGCACCCACTCGCAACAACTCCTGCAAAACCGCGCTGCCCACGTTTCCCGAAGCTCCCGTCACCAGAATCATTGCGCCTCCCCCACACATATAATTTCGATCCGGCCCCTTGGGGCTGTATCCTTATTTAGGCGAATGTACTCCGGTTTGGTGCGCGCGGGAAGTACGCACAAATTTGTAAGCCGAGGTACGGAGGAGCCAGCGTGCAGCCGAATTATGGATGCCCGGTGAAAGCGACCACCCGGGTGCTGGCAGGTAAGTGGAAGGTCGCCATTGTTTGGCACCTTTCCTTTGGCGCGAAGCGGTTTGCCGAGATTCGCGACCTTCTGGAAGGGGTTAGTGAGAAGGTGCTCACCGCGCAGCTGCGAAAGCTGGAAGAAGACGGCGTGGTGCGCCGGCTCGTAACCCGCTCGGTGCCACCGCGCGTGGATTACGAGCTGACGGCCGCGGGATGGGAGCTTATTCCCATCATGCAATCAATGTGCGATTGGGGATCGAAGCACCTGGGCATCCTGCCCACCTTGCCCCGCAAAGTGCCTTTATCGGCGTAATGGGTACGTCGGACTTCGCAAATCAAACGATCCGGGCGCCAGCACCGGCCGCTCCCGCCTGTTCATGAGCATGGTAGCTGGAGCGCACCAACGGTCCCGACTCCACGTGCCGGAAGCCCATCTGTAACGATTCCTCCTTGAGCATGCGGAACTCCTCGGGCGTATACAGCCGCGCTACCGGGAGGTGGTCCTTTGACGGGCGGAGGTATTGCCCGATGGTGAGGATGTTTACCTTGCGAGCCGCCAGATCGCGGAAGACGCTCAACAGTTCGTCGGTGGTCTCGCCCAACCCGACCATTACGCCGGTCTTCGTGGGAATCGACGCCTCCATTGCCTTGGCCTGCTCCAGCAGGCGCAAGGTGCGCTCGTAGCGGGCACCCGAGCGGGCGACGCGGTACAGGCGCGGAACTGTCTCCGTGTTATGGTTCAGGATGTCGGGCTTGGCCTCCATCACGATGTGCAGAGGTTTCTCCAGTCCCTGAAAATCGGGTATCAGCACCTCCACGCGGCAGTCGGGCGTACGGCGGCGTATCTCCCGGATGGTGTTTGCGAAGACCTGTGCCGCACCGATGTTGTCGTCGTCGCGGTTGACGCTGGTCACCACCGCAAACTTCAATTCGAGTTTCTCGACCGCCTCGGCAACCCGGCCTGGTTCGTCGAAATCGATCGGCAGAGGACGTCCCTTGGGGACGGCACAGAAGCCGCATCGCCGGGTGCACAGATTGCCGAGCAGCATGAAAGTTGCAGTGCGATGGTTCCAGCACTCGCCGATGTTGGGACAGCGGGCAGACTCGCAAACCGTGTGCAGGTCGAGCCTGCGCCTTCAGGTCGTGGTAGTTGTCGCCCATGGGGGCGCGAGCCTTCAGCCACTCGGGCTTGGGAGCCGCCCGACGGGGGGCGATGTCAATCTGAACCAGTTCCGGAGCGGATGCCATGCTGCGTGATTATTGTACGATGCGCCCGCGGGTGATGGAACGCCACCTTGAGATCCCGAGCAGCCTGGCAAGAAACCGTGGGCGTCTTCAGCCGTGCCGCACAATGTGAAATGCGGCCGTAGCAGCGCGGAATAGCGGGCAAAAATCATCCCCTTCTCTTCCCGGTCCGTTGATTACACGAGCTGATGCCCTAGACCGAGCCCAACACCGGGTCCAGAGTCCCGCGGGCTTTGGCCAGCTGCCCGCTGAAAGTTGAAAGACAGAAGACCTGTCGGACCACAGGGGCTCACGCACGGACGGCATGATTGCCGCTGCTGTCGGGGAGTGGGATACCGGACTCGAATCCGGTATCCCAGGCGAGGGGTTCTTAACAGCCGGTGCCGCCCGGCCCTCCAAAGTAGAAGTAAACGCCCCAACCTGCGGACCCCGAAAAATGGGGCGCACTGCCCGTGTAGCATGCAGGCGACGGAGCGTCATACGTGAGCGAATCCCAGACCGATACGTTACTGGTGTTTATGTAAAACAGAAGCCTCTGGTAAGCCGCCTCGTCATACCCGTAGGCAGCGCCGAACTGACCGCTTCCTTCGGCCGGCCAAACCGTTGTGCCCACTGACTCGCTCCCGAACTCCAACAGGGTTGAGTATCTTGTCAGTTGGCCGCCGTTGTAGACCGAGCCAGGATAGTAGCCAATCAACGTGCCGTTATAAAAGAGGTACCAGTTGCCATTAGCGAACTTGTACTGGAACGGCAAGTAATACTGGGTAGAGTCGTGCGGCACACTGTAATTCGTAAAGCCAACACCCAAAGTGAGGGCGCTGCTGACCTGAACAAACCTGCCACATGTCAGGTTGTAGCAACCTGTGGTGTTATAGTCGTCAGCGGTGTAGTAGATGAAGGGCACTGAATTCTCCGTGCCGTAAAAGGCCGGATAATTCTGCCAGCCAACCTCGGCGGTTTGAGTAGCAGCGCCAGAACCGCCAATGGTCCACGATTGGGCCAACGAAAAGATCTCTCCGATGTCCGTATAAACATAGGGTCTCCACAGATTAATGTCTGCTTCATCGCCGTGGTTGTCTACGAACTGGTAGTAAAACACGTACTTGTGTGCAGCTGTCGCCGGAGGCACCACGCTGGGGTCTTTCGCGTGCCCTGCCCCGGCAGGCCCCTTCGAAAAAAAGTCGTGCAACGTTTTGAAGTGAGCCATCTGCTCCAACGTCACGCGGACCATGGGAATCGTGCCTTCTTGGCAGCCCAGCCTGTTGCCGAATGCGTCTTGCGTTTTGCCAGCCGGTAATTGAGAGGGCAACACCGTGGCTTGAGCAACCTGGCCGGGAGCGGCGCCCGGCGCTGGAGGCGCTTCCGCGATTGACCTGAGACCCAACATGCGAACCGCGGGTTGTTGCATGATGGGGATGCAATCGATGGTTTGCGAACCCAGAAGGTAGCTCTGGGTGACATCAACCCCGTCGTATAACGCCAGCAAATGCTGGCGCATTTCTTCAATTGAAGCGGCGTCCGTGGTTGTAGTAGTTTTGAGCGCCAATATTGAGTTGGCGTCGGCCGCCTTCAGGCTTTGGACAAAATCGGAAAACTTAACGAATTGCTGTGCCTGCAGCGGGGTAGATGTTACAAAAATCGTGATGGTGGCACACACCACCATCCATAGCGTGAGTTTGTGTATTTTCATTGCTCTCTCCTTGGCACGCCAGACGCTTAAGCCGGCTTGTGAACATGGTTGCTGTCTCCACGAATGCTGTGGTGGAATGCCCTCTCGTTCAGTCCGAACAGACGGATTCGTCAGCTTCTGCGGACGATGTGAACGGGTGCACCTGATTGGGGTCCTGTATCCGGGGAAGGAGGAGGCAAAAAAAGTATCCTCTACCAATGAGCGGCACCGGGAAGCTTAGCTGATCCGCAACCCATGAAAAAGGCCGTTCGATTCAGAGTGGACTTCGCGCTAACGTTGCGCTTTGCGCGATTGGTCCATCGACATCTCGGAGGCTTCAGTTTCGAAGTCACTTCGGATGATTGCGCGCCATCTTTCGCGGCTTGAAATCATGCCAATGGATTTGCAAGTTCGGTGCCGCGCCTATGCATTGCGATTCAATCGCACTTTGCAGTAGAACTTTGGCTAACGTTGTCAATCAGATAAATGCAAGATATGAATCTCGATTACTCTTGTCTAAGCGTGCGCCAGGCGGGAATCAACTATCTTGGCGGATAGTATTACCGACTCCGGTCATCTTTTTGGATAGGTGCTCGCACTATACTGAAATAGTTCTCGTAACCTTCGGAAAGCGATGCTTCCCGAGCACCGCAAGAGACAAGGATTTCGGGTCCATGCCCTGCCCGAGAGGCCGGCGAACAGGAGGCAAAATGACGCAGAGCTGGCCTAAGCGGGACAGAGGCTTAGCAAACCGGTTGTTGTTTTCTATTCGACGAGATTTGAGTCTGGTTCGGGTCCAGTCGCAACCTTCCATGACCGATGGAGCTCTCACTCGTTAATATTGGGTCAACCCAACGAAGGCCACGAAGTAGGATAAAACGGTGGCCCCTAGTGGTTGGCGAGAGACAGTCACGCAACGGACGCGCAAGTTGGCAGAGCGGGAACGCACGCATCCCGGCTTTGAGGCGCCTCCACCGATGGGAACAAAAAGCGAATAGATTACGCTGTCGCTGGTGGACGGAGGAGGCAAGGAGTGCCCGGCATCATTGCTGGAATTCTCGTCGCACGGCGTCTGAAGATAACTCAAAGACCCAACCGCGATCTTGACGGGTCTGGCAATTGGCGCCTTTGTTTAGGGGCGAGTCATAATCGGCTCGCCCGCTCTTCTTGAACAGCATTCTTAAGCTTAGAGGGTCACGGCGGCCATCAAAGTAGTCGTTGTGCCATTTGCCGGGACTTTCGTTAAGGGGACGGGAGCAAGGGACAAGCTCGTGTTTGGCGAACCTGTAGTTTGTGTGACTTAGGATTTTAAGCCCCGAGCCTCGAATCCTCTAGCCGTTCGTTTTCTAGCGTTTACAACGACTTATCGTTGGAGGGGAGGGCCTTCGAGCACTCCCGAGTAATGCCGAGTATTGCCCCGATAGCCCTAAAATAGCCCTAATTTTTCTCGCAGTTCGCTACGGCCAGTCGTGGCGGTTTCCGCTCGCTCTCCGACATCCTCGGAGTTCGGAACGCGGCACCGGATGCGCACCCTTCCAGACTAGGATCAGTTTTACGGGGCTCGACTCACCCCGACTGGGGATACCCCCATCCGAGCTGCTCGCGGTGTTCTCTCGGGCTGAGGCGGGCCGCTCCTCCACGGGAAACACCCACCCGCGCAAAACAAGCCCGGATAGGGCAACCTCATGGAGGATTTCTTCCGAAGAGTGAGCGCGGGCTGGGTTATCCGCGGCCTGACTTCAGACGCGTTGCGGGGCTTGGAGGCTCGCCAAAGAAGACCTTCAAAAGGGCCCTGAGTTTGGAGACTCGGGCCCTAATTGTCTAGTCTTTAGTTTGCGCCGACTGCCACTTCCTTTTGTGAGGCCCAGCGCGCAGTTTGGATCTGCGCTTCCCGCTCCTGCTTCGAAGTAGGGAGCTGAATTAGGCTGCCGCCAAATCCACGCCCAACCTGTGAAAGGAAGTACCTGTCGCCATACTTGTGAAAGACCAACTTGGCTGTTCTGTCGTTATTCTTGGCTTGTTCCGAGCGGAATAGGCTCAGAACGCTAGTCCCGGTGCTGCGATTCGTAATAACAATCGCAGAGTCCGACAGTGAGCTGACTACATAGGTCCCAGCCGGCAATTCGGTCTGCCCAACCGTGAACGCGAATGGAACATTCGCTCTCGCGATTGTTTGTGCGGAAATAGTCGGAATGCAGAGCGACAGAGCCACTGCCAAGATCGCCAACATTCCGATGACGTAGCGGTTCATTTCTCCTCCTCCGAGGCTCCTTGCAACGGAACCTCAAGTTGAATTTGCCGTTTGCATCGCTCGCCGAAGGCTCGTAAAGCCTGCGGGAGTTTGCTCGTACGCAAGGAGGAATCTCATGTGTAGATTGCTACCTCAATGGCAACGACATTCGAAGTAAGTAGCTTTGGATGAATGCATAAGCCACTGAAACTAATAAACGTAGCGACCGGACTCCGAAAGTATTTCTGCATCACGCTGAATAAACAGTGTTAGACTGCCGGTCACAAGCCAGGTACCAGATGCCCGAGGTCAGCAAGACGCCGGAGTTCGTCCGATTCGATCCGTTCGAGTTGTCTGTTGAGACTGGAGAGCTATTCAAGAACGGTATTCGGGTCCGGCTCTCAGGACAGCCCATTCAGGTCCTAATCCGCCTGGTTGCCACGCCGGGGAAACTGGTCACCCGTGAGGAACTCCAGCAGCTTCTCTGGACGGGAAAACGGCTACGGCGACTTCGAAGCAGGGCTAAACGCTGCAGTCAACCGACTGCGTGTTCACCTAAGTGACTCCGCTACTGAACCCAAATATATCGAGACGGTTCCGGCACGAGGCTACCGGTTTATCGGAAAGCTGACTAGTCCAACTGCCGGAACAGGTTCCGACAAGACTGTTTCTCATTACCGAATTCTGGGAGCTATTGGTAGTGGCGGAATGGGGATTGTTTACAAAGCTCAGGATCTCAAGCTTGGGCGGCATGTTGCGCTCAAATTCTTGCCTGACGAGCTAGCTGCGAACCATGAGGCTCTGGAACGCTTCCGTCGAGAAGCTTCTACCGCTTCATCGCTGAATCATCCCAATATCTGCACTATCTACGAAGTCGAGGAACATCAGGGCCAACCATTCATCGTGATGGAGTTACTCGAAGGTGAAACGCTGAGAGAATGCTTAGCTTCCGCTGTTTCAAGCCGTCGTCTCCGTGAACCGGTCTTGGAAATCGAATTTTTCCTTGGAATTGCTATACAAATCGCTGACGGACTGCAAGCAGCACACACGAAGGGCGTCATTCACCGTGACATCAAACCAACCAACATCTTCATCACGGCTACCCATCTGGTAAAAATTTTAGACTTCGGCCTGGCTAAGCTCATCGTAGCAACCGATCAGAATGATATTGAGACAATAGGTAAAGCGAGTGTACATGAAAGCTCTCATTTACAAGCCCGGCTCAGCAACATTGGAGCAATCATTGGTACGGCAGGCTACATGTCGCCCGAACAAGCGCGAGGTGAGGAGGTTGACGCTCGTTCCGACCTGTTTTCGTTTGGGACGATCCTCTACGAGATGGGGACAGGTCAGCCAGCGTTTCATGGAACGAATGCTACTGAATTGTGTCATGCGGTTCGCACCAGAACCCCGATTGCCATGCATGAGCTTGATCCGACGTTTCCATCAGCGCTGGAAGAGGTTGTAAACACCGCACTTCATAAGAATCGCAGGCTGCGATATCAAAGCGCCACCGACCTCCGAAGAGACCTGACGCAGTTCCAACAGAGCTTAGGTACTCGAGTCACTCCTCCATTCAAGTCGCCGAGAACAGAGATACAAACTTGCGTTTTGGTCGTCGCCGCCCCACGAGCCTCAATTGTAGAGCACGCCTTCGAAGTTGCGGTTTGGGTAAGACACCAAAGCTTAGAGGAACGATGCGATGCGCAATCTGCCAAGTCTCGGCTGACAACGCCTATTTTCGTTTTTTATGAAAGGACTTTTGACCTAGAATCGACAGTGGACGAGAGCGGAAAGCTATTGGCGGCAGATGTTGCCCTTCGCCTTCATTCGCCGAATTTCGAACCTTCTCCCCAGGTTAAGAAGATTAGCGTGCCTCCTGATGGTAACTCGCCAGGATATACCTTCCTTATCAAGCCGCGTTT
>Ga0306921_10001851_pt1 | contig 20882 bp, 22 predicted proteins | sample sta12Cox44000080_FD_203760 | JGI IMG/M metagenome (GOLD analysis project Ga0306921, IMG submission 203760) | Lab enrichment of tropical soil microbial communities from Luquillo Experimental Forest, Puerto Rico - statoxic.12C.oxic.44.000.080 (v2)... | ecosystem: Environmental > Terrestrial >...
CATCAGGGAACAACTCCAGGGGATTTGGGACGCAATATTGCGCGTACCACAGCGCGACCAGCTCCGCGGTCGGCAATGTCGCTTACACGAACCTGCCGTACGTCACCGACGCAGGTGCCAACTGTGGCGCCAACTTCAACAACCTAGGCCCCAAAGCCGGCATTACCATCGTCGGCGGTCACGAAATGGCGGAGACGATGACCGATCAGTTCCCCAACGGGGGTTGGCTGGACTCGAGCGGAGCGGAGAACGGAGACAAGTGCGCCTGGATCTCCTCGGGGCAAGGCGCGGCGGCGGACATCACCTTCTCAACGGGAACTTTCCCAGTGCAGTCTTTGTGGAGCAATGCGTTCAACGGCGGTTCGGGCGGCTGCGTGCTCTCGTATTAACGAAACCGACCTGTTGAGAGTTCCCACGCCGGAGGTGCCACGGGCATCTCCGGCATTTTTGTCTTCTGGACCTGACACGAAGTCTCCGAGATAAAGTTCTAAAATCGTCTTCTGGGGCCCACCATCTTATCGTTTTTGCTCTTACCTGCAGACGAACTCTTGACATCGAAACTCTTGCCATCCCTCGGGGGTTCCTAACGTGATGATGGGCCCAACCTGCTGCAGCCCTGACACGAATTCTCCAAGAAAAGTTCTAAAATCGTCGCCTTGGGCGAGCCAAGCCTTTCAATCAATCGCTGCGCGTGTCGAGCGCCAGCGGCTTCGTTCTAGTCGACTTACCGGAAAACTTGGGTAAGACGACTGCGTATCGGAATCGCGTTAATCATGAAAAATTGGGGGGAGTGGTCGGCTTCTCGCGGTAACGGCGCTCAAACTCTGAATCGCCGTGAGGCAATGCAAGGTCCGGATCGCGGGGCGCCCACACCCAGTCCTTGGAGCCCGCTTCCCACGCCTTTCGCAAAGATTCCAGAGCCTCAGTTTTCTTTTTCAGGAGGCAGTACACACAAGCGGCGTTGCTCAGAATGACCGGAATGACCGCATCGGTCGATGAAACTTTCTCCCGGAACGCGACTTCCGCTCCCCTTCCCGTACGCGTCAGAACTTAGCCCAGCTGAAGGAGTCCAGCATGAAGTCGCTCACGATGTACGAATTCTTCGATAAGTTGCGGTCATAATGGATCGCCGTGCCGCCGGCATCGGTCACAGTTTGCCCGACGATGGCTCCAAAGAAGTCCGAGCCTCCCGTGAGCGTGACGTTCGCATTTGGCGCGTAGATGACCATGGCAGCGGTCGAACTACCTGCCACTTTGACGGTGCCTGTCCCGGCATAATTGATTTGCAGATCAGCTGGATTCAGAGTGGGATTCTGAAAGCCATTACCGGTGAGATCGATAGGTGTCGCCTGATTGTTGCCAGTAACGTTGATGATCACCGGGCCGTATAGATTGGATGTCGGATCGGGAGCAATCACTACTGAGGTATTGGCACCTGACTCCGAGATGCTGTTGATGTTGTAGATTCCCGGCGTCAAGGTCAGTGTCCCTTGACCAGACAGAGAGATATCACCATAGGGACCGGGCGCGAGGGTAACTGCACTCCCGACACTCTCGTTGATCGTGCCAGGCGGAGGAATGATCGGAGAAGGGAAATTCACGATCTGTGGCAATTTCACCAACCCCCCGGTCACCGTCGCGTTTCCGTTATCTGTCCATGCGGTGACGTTGCCTCCGGAGCAATTTCCCACGCCGGTGTCCGGCGTGGACAGCGTCCCATAGATCGTGGTCTGGGCGCCGTTTTCCGCTAAGTTGCCGTTTGAGCCGACGTTCCCATCATAGGTGCTAAATGTCGTGGGGACTGTGGCCACACCTGCGCTGTTGACCGTCAATGTCGAGGAGTCGTAACTGTTGGTCGCGCCTCCTCCCGAAAAAGCCAGCGAGCTACAACCGCTCGCTGTGGCAAAGGCCGCATAGATGGTCGCTGGTGTGACCTGGCGTTCCATGACCGCGGTTACTTCTTCCTTGGAATTGCGCACGCCGTTGATGGTGCCGTCGCCCGTGATCTGCCACATTTGCACCGTAATGGGGTTGCCGTAGGAAATCACCGTGCCCATCGAGATCAACGTCGCGGTGGCATTATAGTTCACGGTGTTATTCCCCGCCGTGACGCTCCCAGGCGTTGTCAAGGCACTCTGAAAGGCGGTCACAACCGAACCGGTCGGGTAATTCGATTGGCCACTGATGGACGAGAGCACTACTGGTTGGCCGTTGTAGGTCACCGGTGAGACAGTCGTATTGAAATTGTTGAGCGCAGTCCCTGTCGGCGCCGTGTAGCTGTTCACAATATAGTCGGCCGCCACACTCAGGCCGGACTCTGCGCCGTACCGCGCTTGGGTCATCATGCGGTAATTCATACTGGACCAGGTCTCCGACTGCGACAGGAACATCATAGAAGCGCCCATCACGGAGAGCACGAAAACCAATATCAGGGCGAAGATGAGCGCCGAGCCCTTTTGATTAGATCGTTTTATGGCCATTTCTTCTCTCCATTTGCGACTACAACATGCTGCTGATGTTCGCGGGCATGGGTTGATTGCGCGGTACCTCGCCCAGGCTGGTCGCTTCCCAGACGTAAAAGACGTTTCGTGGAGTAATGTTCAACAAAGCCTTGGTTTCCTGCTGGTATTGATGTGTCTGTGGATCTTTCAGCTGGGTTTGCACCGTAAGCGTCACGGCAACGTCAGTCACAAAAGGCATTGGCGTCCCAGTTATGCTGGTGGCATTCTGTACCTGATAGCTGAAGCACCCGGTGCCATTTGGATTTGGTTCAATGTTGTTGAGTAAGTACATCGAGGAATCCACAGGGGGCTTTGTAGTCCCGAGCACTACGGCATTCGACACCTGATTGCGGTAGAGAAATCCTGGGTTCGTGCTGGTATCGCAGCTATATTCGACATACACGATATTGCCATCACCGTTGATGTCGCCGTAGAGCTTCAACGTATTGCAATCGGAGCCGGTTCCGGGACCGGGGTACGGAGTGTATCCCGTGGTGGCGCAGTTGAGGCCGGCGGCGGGCGGCACGATTCCCGTCCCAAATGAGCCGGAGACCTGAACCGGGATCGATCCGGATCCGTGGGGCTTGCTAAACACGGCAGTGACGCTGCCGGGGGAGACGGTGGTTACCGTGACCACTTCGAAATTCGGCCCCGCGTCAACGTCTAGGAGCATATTAGGAAACATGTTGGCTATGGAGCTTATTGGTGCCGCCTGCGCCGTGGTGCTGGCCGCGATCGGCCCCGTCAAGGTCACTGGCAGCGCCGCTGCAGGAAGCGAGATCTTGCCGGCTTGTCCAATTTCCTGTTGCAGCAGTTCCGTCGCACTGCGCACGCTGCTGTGCATTGCTGTCCTGTTGGCCACCGTTCCCTGAGTGTTCAACATTTGAACTGTTCCATACATCACGATGGAGGACGCAGCCAGAAAGACCATCAGGGCCACCATCATTTCGATCAGCGTGAAACCGTTTTGCCGTTTTCTCTTCATGAGTTCCATTCCTTCTCGAGCCGCCATTACCTTAAAATGGATAAGCCTTCAGGGCTGTCAGCGTTGATTGTGGCAATGCGCCGCCGCTTCCGACTTCATTACTTACCTTTACCGTGACCGCAATTTGTTTCACGGTGTTTGTCGCATTCGCCGATGAAACCTGCCAGACGCGGATGTATTTCCATCCACCCGGCGCGGCGCCTCCGCTTCCAGTTGCGAGGAGGTTCCCGCTGTCATCCAGATAATCAACGAAGCCAGCCACGGGGGCGCTGGGATCGGAGCTGCCGCCTGCCCCAGTTCCATTGTTGTTAAGAGGGGCGGCGCACCCCGCCAATCCCTGTCCTCCAGCAGCGTTAGTTGGTAAGACCGTTGTGTCACTGGTGGCATCGCAAAACTTGAGTGCCAGAAGTTGCTCCATCTTGTCTTGAGCGTATTCGGCAGTGCGGGCCACCAAATGGCCCTGATTCTCCGTCGTTATCATGGCCAGTGCCCCTAGACCCATCACGCCAACCGATACGATGAGCAGTACAGTCAAGGCGATCATCATTTCGAGCAGGGTTAATCCCGCTTGAGAATTGCACGCCTTACAGAATCGCTTTTTGTTCATCGATTTCATTTAAGCGCCCTCAGCGAGGCTGCCAATTCGTGTCCGACGCGCTCGTGGACCAAGACTGGATCAAGCCCGTTTGTATCACCGTGATGCCATACACCACGTTTGCATCGGTCAAATACAGTGCGTCGCTCGGAGTAGGTGAGTTACTCGCATCGACGGGGATGCCGCGGGAATTGAACTCGATGCAGGCGGTGTTCGCGATGGCGCTTGCGGTTGCCCCTCCAGCTACCCCCGTACTGCAAGTAGGAGCCTGCGCGATTACGGTTTGGGGGTTAGGATTACCAGCGCCCGCACTTCCAAACCCGAAACTGACACCCCGTGAAAGCGGCTGAGGAAGAGTGCTTGTGGCAGTGCATGGGTTCACACTGTCACCATCCGTTTTCCAGCAACCTGCGCCGCTGTTTCCGGTTTTGTCCCAAACTTCGAGCTGAAACGTATTAGCCACCAGGTCGGCGTGCACACGAGCATGCGTGAAATCCTGGGCCGCACGCATTTTTGCTTGCGCAATCGTACTGTTCAGATCACGGGCGTCACCCGCAATGCGCAGGTAACGAGTCACCGTGTTGTAACTGGGTATAGCTACCGCCGCTGCAATAAGTGAGATGACAAGCACGATGAGAAGTTCAATGGTTGTGAACCCGCGAGAATCGCGGATCTTGGCGTGCCTGGCACGGGTATAGTAGTTCGCTCGCATGAGTCTTGTTCAGCGCAGTAGCTGCTTGACTTATTAAGTGCATTATCCACTTAAGATATACAGTGCGACTACTGTACGAAGGGACGGAATCGGGGCAGTGCGATAGGGACTGTCCGCGTCTTCCAGAGTGACAGGTACTAAACTTGCCCGCAGCGCGAGGGATTCTGTTGGCTCGCGGAAGAGCGGGAAGCGAATGCGAAAGTCAAGAGTGCACTTGGAAATGAAAGAGAACGAGTTTTCGGGATCGCGTGGAAGTGCAGCGCTGCCAGATTCGCAAGCGGCGGAATGTGCGAGAGTACCTGCCGGAGAACTGCCAGAGAGACTACGACCGGCGGATGCGCAATGCCTACGCGATGAACAACTACGCGGAGGCCAAAGAGGCGTTGGAGAAGATCTTCCGGCAACTGGAACGCATCAATCCGAGCGCCGCCCGGAGCTTGGAGGAAGGGCTGCAAGAAACGCTCACGGTGCATCGTTTGGGTATCGGAGGGGTGTTGCGGCGCAAACTCGCCACCACCAACCCGATCGAATCTTGCTTGTCCACGGTGCAGCGCGTGGCGCGAAACGTGAAGCGCTGGCGCAAAGGAAATCAGCCGCTGCGCTGGACCGCCACTGGGCTCCTAGAAGCAGAGAAGAAATTCCGACGCATCAAAGGTTATCAGGAACTCTTGTTGCTAAAGGAGCACCTGAATCTGCCGCATCCAGCAGAAAGAGGTGCGGACGACGCGTCGAAGGCGTGATCGGGGCCTATCGGGACCTTGTACCAAAGGCATCGAGTTGATTGTTTACCAGGCTAGTATCCCTGTGGAAAAATTCAGAGTGGGAAAATCGAGAACAAGATGAAGCCTTCTTTCGAGCAAGCGTTGATTGAGGTGTGGCGACAGGCTCTTGTGGAGAACCTCAAAGTCATCTCGCTCGGATCAGAGCGTTACCCGGTTCGGCGCACTGCCAAACGTGGACTGCGGCAGGTAGATTTTGTGCTTGACGGAACGGAGATGAGAGGACTCGAACAGAATCCAGAAACGAAATCCCGGTGGGTTCAGATGGCACGCTCCGGCAAGTCAGTTCTTGAGCAAAGGTAAATATTGCGAATGTTGTGGATGGGAAGAAGCATTTGTATGGCACCCGAGCGAACGACTGTCGCGCCGTGCCACGAAGACGTCAAGGTCAAACTAGCTAGCGTCCTTCAACGTAAAGAACGGACCATCGATAATCGCGTCAGGAACCATCACGTCAAATTGCCGCTCGCATTTCAAACACTTAACGGATTGATGGGCCATGGACCAAAATCCCGTCCGCGACTGTACGTGGACGACCTGCTCCTGCTGGCAGTGGTGGCAGGAAACAGTCACGGCGAAATAAGACCGTTTCATTTGTGCTTGAGGCATAGCTGACCTCCGATGGACCGATATGCTGAAGGCTGGGGCACGTTCTGTCAATTGGATTGCTGCAAGCTTCACTGTGGAAAATCCGAGCTTGGCCAATGCATTTCACCAGGAAAGTAGAATTGAATCATCGCTCCTAGGGTCGGTTGAGTGTTATGGATCTTTCCCAATCCGCAGGCCAACCTTGCCCAACCTTGCCTTGACAGCACCACTCCCCGGGCGTACATGAGGATGGTCAGAGTTCCACCCCCTCTGGTGCTCTACGGAGGTCGTCATGCCGCGCTATGAGTTTTATTGCGAAGATTGCAAGAAGCCGTTCGAGGTCATCCTGAGCCTTGCGGAATACGAAAAGGGCAAGATCAAGTGCCCGAAGTGTGGCTGCGAACACATCCACCAGGAGGTTGCCGCGTTCTTCGCTGTGACCTCGAAGAAAAGCTGAAGCAACCCGCCGTCAGGGACTACGGTCTCCATGGGTCGACGCAGCACTCAGCCCGAACCCACCTTGCATTGAAAACAAAGGCTAAAATCGCTCGCTAGGTTAGATCAGCCGGAACGCTATCCTGGCTAGGTTTTGACCGAGTACAGCCAAACAGATCGGTTCTCCAGGGGGAGGATTGGATCAACTGATTAGATGGTGTTGCATCGACCGGTTGAGCTGGCATGACTTACCGGCACGACAAAGCTTGCGGGCACAGTTTCTCGAGCCACTGTTGCAGTCTGGAACACTCTTCCTTGGCGTCCTTCAGGTGGGGATCGCGTGCCGTAAGGGAAGGCCGACATGCCGCAACAGGTCCTGAAAACGTGGGTTGGACCGCAAGCCGTCCATGCTCGGGTCTATGTGAAGATAGATAAGCCAGTGGGAGTGCTCTTCGTAGGATTTCTCCAAGTATTCAATCGCGCGGTCGTCGTCTCCCAAGCCGATGTGGATTCCGGCGAAGAAGTAAGGTGCAACATACTTTTGCTTTGCTAGTTTTGTCAGATCATCGAGGATCTGGATTGCTTTCTTTCTCCTACCCGCGGTGCCGAAAGTTTGCGCCAACGCCGCGCGCATCAGAGAACTGCCGCCAGACAGCTTCACCCCTTTCTCACCCTCGGCGATGGCCAGTTTATAGCGACCCAGTTTCCTGAGTAACAGGCCCAGAATCCAGTACGTGACGGGATAGTTTGGGTCCAATTCGACAGTTCGCCGGAGTTGTTCGATGGCGTCGTCGTATCGGCGAGCCATGTAGAAGGCCCATCCGATAGCGACGCTGATAATGAGGGATAACGGATCGAGCTGTTGGCTGCTTTTCATCCTCGCGATTGCCTCTTCGTGGTGTCCCATGGTCATCAAATACTCGGCGTACCAATGATTGGCAGTCGGATAGGCGGGATTGAGTGCAAGGCTGCGTTTGAATTCCGTCTGAGCCTCTTGCCACTGCCAATCGTGAAGCCACAACACGGCTGCCAATGGTGTGTGGGTTTCGCCGAGATCCGGGTCGAGCCGCAGGGCCCCCATCGCGGCAATTTTGCCTTTAGGGAACGCGTCCTTCGGAGGCAGATAGCTATTCCACCCCAGAAGCACGTACGAATCGGCCAAACCCGTATATGCGAGAGCGTAGCCGGGATCCTTCTCGACAGCTTGCTGAAAGTATTCGAGCGCCTTGTAGAATCCGTCTTCGGTCCACCTGTTCCAGTGATGACGACCTTTTAGGTACAGTCTGTAAGCCTCGACATCGTCCGTTTGACGTTTGTTTAGCCGCTTTTTTTCTGCCCGGGTGAGCTTTAACCGCAATTTTCCCGATATTTCGTTGGAAATTTCGTCTTGAATCGCAAAGATATCGCCAGGCTTGCGATCGTATTGTGCGCCCCACAATTGAGACCCTGTCGCCACATCGACTAACTCGGTCCCAATGCGCAAAGAGCCACCGCTTTGCATTATTCTTCCGGTGAGCACGGCGCGCACCTTAAGCTCGCGACCGACGGCTTGAGGATCAATTCCCCGGCCCTTATAACGAAATACAGTGCTCTGGGCCATCACTCGCAGTTTTGGGATGGTCGCCAGAATATTGATAAGACTGCCCGCGATTCCGTCACTGAGGTATTCGTGCTCCGGGTCGCGACTAGCGTTTTCGAAAGGCAAAACTGCAAGCGAGTCAATGATCTTTGAGACCCGTTCTGGGCGGAGGGCAGCTGTTTGCGCCGTCGAATTCCGTGCCCTCTGCTCTCCGCTCGAGTGTAAATGACTCGTGGTCGATGTCAGGACGGATTCTGCGTTTTCTTCCGCAGTTCTCCAGCCGGAATCGGTGTCCCGCTCCAGTCGTTGCAGATCAGTGCGTATGTCAGCCGCGTGCTGATAGCGTTGGTTTCTATCCTTGCGGAGTGCCTTGTTGATGATTTCTTCCAGCCTCGGCGGGATATCGGGATTGATACTTCGCACGGGAACAGGGGACCGCGTAAGAACGGCCTCGATAATCATGCCGCCCATGCCGCCGCTAAACGCCTGGCGCCCTGTCGCCATTTCATACACCAATAGACCGAGCGAGAATATGTCGGTGCGCGGGTCCAGATCGTCTCCGCGGATCTGCTCGGGTGACATATAGGAAGGAGTGCCGCTTATGATTCCCACGATCGAAGTGGAATCGGGAGCTTCGCCGCCGAAATGTGCATCCGTACTCGCAACCCCTTTAGGAACAAGTTTTGCAAGGCCAAAATCGAGCACTTTCGCTTGTCCATGTTTCGTCACGAAAATATTCGCGGGTTTGATGTCGCGGTGGATTATTCCTTCGGCGTGCGCCGCATCCAAAGCTTCCGCTATCTGGATCCCAAGTTTCAGCATTTCTTCGAGAGGAAGCGCCTTCCCATGGATGTGACTGCGCAGCGTTTCGCCGTCAATGAACTCCATGGCGATGAACGCTCGGCCGTCCTGCTCGCCGATGTCATAGATCGTGCAAATGCCCGGATGATTTAGAGCGGATGCGGCTCGCGCCTCGCGGCGAAACCGCTCCAACGCCTGCGAGTCTTGCATCATGTTATCTGGCAGGAATTTCAGCGCCAGCGGGCGGTCCAAGCGGGTATCGACGGCCTTATACACCACGCCCATTCCCCCTGCACCTAGTTTTTCTATGACGCGAAAGTGAGAGATCGTCTCGTCAATCATCGCTGGACCCGCTCTTCAGAAAGCGGTGTTCTACTTCACAATGTTCTGTCGTCTAGACCGGCGTCTGCATCCGCTTTTCGCCGCACCACATTCGGCGGCTTTGGAGAACCCAGCATGCTCATCACTCGCGAGCCTTCTCCGTACCTGCTCATCTCTGCTAGATGTTCGAGCTCGAATGTTACGTTCTTGTTGCAAACGGAGCACACCAGCGCCCCGTACGCTGTCCCGTCCTGGTGCACAAACATGTTGTAGCGCATGACGCACTCGCAACATACGGGAACCAAAAGACTTGGACTTTGCGTAGTTCTCAAGGTTCACCTGTCCACAATCAGGCTGCCCGGGATTATACACTGAAAGACTTTTCGCCTAACCGCCCTGCATGGTAACTCCACGCACTTCCAGACATCTCTAGTAGTGTCGGCCCTGTCAAACTGTTTTTGAGCACACTTTCGTGAATCCCATGATACCCGGAATAGCCGATACTCAAGGAGGTGTTGGCACCAAAGGCTTGCTGCCGTTGGAGGCTCCACTTCTGATATTGCGGCGAGTGGGTCTTATTGTCCGCGACGCTGATGCCCGGCGGAACGAAGAAAGGATCTGCTTCCTGGATTGTGCCAGGGTTTGCCCGGCAGCAAAGCCATTCACAAACGCCGCCGTGAAAGTCGTTGCCCCTGATTTGGTAATGTAATTGATGTTTGCGCCGGCAGCACCCCCAAGTCGCCCAGAGTAACCATTGCTTACAATCGTTGCCTCTTGAATCTGGTTCTGCCCCAAGGTCAGATTCATGGCCCCGCTCATGTTCACGTTTGTGGAGGTGTCGTTAAAGCCCATACCGTTTATTGTGAAAGATTTGAGGTGCCTGGCATCCCCGAGATCGAAAAATTGCCGCTGAAGTAGCCTTCTGTGTTCATGATCGCACCCGGAGCAGTCTGCGCTATGTACGTCAGATCGTTTCCGGGGTTCGGGGCTTTCAGAAATCTGCTGCTGGTTCATCGTTGTCGAAATGTCGCCATTCTCCGTATTGAGCAAATGGGGCTTCTCCGGAAACCTGAACCGTTGTGCTTGCTCTCATGATTCCGAGTGAAATGTTCAACGAGATAGGTGGTCCAAGCGGGATACTCACAGCGCAGCTCTCGTTTTGGAAGCCGCTATGAGTCACAGTCAGTATGTAGCTACCCGGGGATAGAAAGTAGAAGCGGTACACCGTCCGTTGTTGTGGTCTGAATCGCTCCCTTGGCATTATCTCGGATTTCAACATCCACGTCGGGCACCACCGCATTGCTCGGATCCATTACGACACCCGTCAACCCGCCAGATGATGTTGTTTGCGCACTTGGATTATCGAGCGGAAGGAGAAACAGCAAAAGGACAGAAAGTAGTCGAATCATGAGCTTCCGTCTCATCGAAGTAACCCACGATTCCGACAGTGAACGTAACGGCAATACTGCCCGACTCTGCGACTTTAGGCGCAAATAATATTCAGAAGCCGAATGGATGAGATTGCCCGAGCCCACTCGCTACACTGCTGCCCCTCGCGGACCGTTGATCTAGACAGTGGACGCCTTCTTCCCAACCTGTTATGAAGGCCACGAAAGGGGAGTCTTATGAACACAAAGCGAGTTCGATTCTGGTGTGGAGTAATTCTGCTCTGCTTGGCAGCTTCTACGAACCTCTGCGCACAGGGCCCCAGAGGTGTGGGGGGTGACATAAAACCAAGTAAGGTTGACAAAGTGAAAGGTGCAAAACCGGAAAAGCCAACCCCCCTTTACACGTTTCCAAAATCGGCCTCCTGGTGGGACGGCGGAGGACCGGGACCGGCCGGCGCCGGCATGAAATAGCTCACTCGAAGTCACGCTGTGTAACGCCGACCCCTCTCGAAGTCTTTGTCTGAGGCTAAATCAGTCGATGGTGGCTTGCAGGACCTCGCGCAAGAGATCCTGCTTTTGCGCGGTGATCTTCTTTCCCAACGAAGTCAGATAGAAGACGTCAATGGCCTTCTGGCCCTCTGTGTCAATCAGCGCCACTTCAATATTGCATGCCAGCCGCGCCAGCGCCGAGCCCAGTTGGTGGAGTAGACCGGGCCGGTCTTGTGTCACAATTTCCATCAGTGTGCAGTGTTCGGAAGACGAGTCGTCAAAACTGATGGACGTCGGCACCGCCACCTTGGGCGGTTTCGCGATGGCGGCCGCGAGGCGGCCCTTCAACAATGGCTCGAGCGGCTGTTTGCCGTCCACCACGTCCGCAATGCTCTGCTGGAAGCGCGGGATTTCTCCCGGATTCAATTCCAGCGTGCGATGCAGATCCACAAAGTGGAATGTATCCAGAACGACGCCGGCCGCATTGGCGAACGCATCCGCTTTGACGATGTTCATGCCCCAGGCCGCGAGTACACCGGCGATCGAGGCAAATAATGCGGGACGATCCGCCGATAAAAGTGTAAGGGAAAAGGTGTGGTGGGTACTCCTGATTTCCGTTTGAACTGGTTCCGCGCCGAGCTTGCGGTAAAGCGCAAAATGCCCGGCGATTTCCGCCGGGGAATGCACCGCCAGATACCGCCGCGGAAAGCCCTCTAGGAAGCGCTCGATTTCCAGCCGCGAAGCAGCACCCGTCTCCTGACGAACTTGTTCGAGCAGGATAGCTTCGTCCGAAGCGTGCAGGCGGTCACGGTCCAGCGTCCGGCTGAAGTGATTGGAGGTAGCCACAAACAGTTGCCACAGCATTTCCGCCTTCCACGGCGTAAGCGCTTCCGGGTTCACCGCGTGAATGTCGGCGTAGGTGAGCAGGCAAAGCCGCTGCAGACGCTCGTGGGTTCCCACCGTGGCGGCAAAAGCGGAAACAGTGGCGGGATCGAAAATGTCGCGGCGCTGCACGGTGGCGGACATATCCAGGTGATGCTCGATCAGGAAATGAATCTCCGCCTTTTCTTCGGCCCCAAGCTTGAGGCGATCCGCAGCGGTTTCCAGTGCCTGCAGGCTTCCCGTCACGTGATTCTCCACCGGCATTCCTTTGCCGACATCGTGAAGGAGCAAGGAAAGAATGAGTAAGTCCCTGCGATCTACAGTCCGCCAGAGTTGTGTGAAATGAGCGCCTCGCGGATCGGAAGGCTCAGCGAGTTCCTGCAAATGCTCGATGGTTCGCAGTGAATGCTCGTCCACGGTATAGCGGTGATAAAAGTCGCGCACCACCAGGGAATCGATGGCGCGAAATTCGGGAAGAATCTCAATCAGCAGGCCCAGGCGATGCATGGGCCGCAACGCCATGCAGGGGAATTCTTCGCCCAGGATTTGGCTGAATACCAGCCACTGAATGCGCGAATTGCGCTGCGGCAGTTCGGGATGGGTCAAAATGTACGCAATGCTGCGTTCTGCTTCCCGGCTCAGCGGGATGCCCGTTCGCGCGGCTTCGTCGAGAAGTGAATAGGTGATGTTTCGATCGGCAAACGCCTGCTCGTTGGTCAATTCCAGTAGCCCGTCGCGCACGGTAAACGGTTTCCCGTTCGGGCCATCGGACTTCACTCCTCGCGTGGCATTGTACAAACGCTGCCGCAGGCTCAGAGTGGCCGGCGGCCGTTGCTCCATAAAGCGCAATAACTGGCGGTTCAGCGTGCGCGCATGCCGGAAATACAAGCGCATCCACTCGGCCGCATTGCGCCGCAGGTTGTCGTCTATTCCCAGGGAGCGCTCGGCGGCGCCCGCTTGCAACTCATACGTCAGCGTATTGTCGTTGCGGGCATTGTTGTAATGCAAAAAGCACCGTATGGCGCTGAGAAACTCGACGGCGTTGCGCGTCAGTTCATCTTCATTCACAGGGCTGAATCGTGGGTCGCGGCGGTCGCCTGCCAGCTGGCGCATCCACAGCGTGGAATGGAAATCGCGCAGGCCGCCTGGCGCTTCCTTGACATTAGGCTCCAGATGAAAAATCGTGTTGCCGTAGCGTCCAAGTCGTTCGCGGGTCAGACGTTGTAGTTCGGATAGAAGGAAGGAACGCGACTGGCGTTCCGGGCCCGAAATCACGCGCGAATCAAGCTTCTCAAATAGCGTAGCGTCGCCATCGAGGAACCGCCGGTCCAGCATGGCCAGGTGGAATTCCGCGTTGTCTTGCTCCACGCGTTTGCACTCTTCCAGTGTCCGCCCGGCGGAACTGACGCGGAATCCCAGATCCCATAGCGTGCGCGAAAACTCCGCAATCAGCGGACGGAACTCTTCCTCGGCCTTTTCGCTTCCAAAGAGAAAGAGCAGGTCCAGGTCCGAGTAGGGGAAAAGCATTTCGCGGCCGTAGCCGCCGAGTGCCAGCAAGGAAAGCCCTTGCGCGGGCTCGTCTCGTACGCTAAGCAACTCCGCAAACACTTTCCGGATCGTGCCATCCGCCAGCTCGCACAACTGCCGCAGCGTGTCCTGCGCGCTTGCTCCGTTCTCAAATAGCTTTTGTATCCGCTCGCGCTGGGCTTCACACTGCGGCCCCAGCACGGAGATCGGCGTCTTCGATTTTTCCATCTTCTTGCCCGGACGAAAGCTCGGAATCAGACCTGAACGTGGGGAGGACATCGGCAGTCTCAGAGAGCGCTTTCGCCGTGTTCCTCGTTCCGTATCCGGATGGCTTCCTCAATCCGGGATAGGAATATTTTACCGTCTCCGATTTTCCCTGTCTTGGCGCTCTTTAAAATGGTTTCAACTGCGCGGTTCACCAGCGCATCAGGTAGCACGACTTCCAGCTTGACCTTCGGCAGAAGATCTACCGTGTACTCCCGGCCGCGGTATACCTCGGTGTGGCCCTTCTGCCGGCCGTGTCCGCGTACTTCCGTCACCGTCATTCCTTCGATCCCGATTTCAAGCAACGCGTCTTTTACGGATTCAAACCGCGACGGCTGAATAATCGCTTCAATTTTCATCATACCAAGTTCTGCTCCCGCCAGGAGTTGAGAAGGATGTCACCCTTCTGCTCAGGATTCCAGGTTATAGGCTTCTTCGCCGTGTTGCGTGATGTCCAGGCCTTCTATTTCGTGTTCCTCACTGACGCGCAAGCCCGTAACGACCTCCACGATCTTCAGAATGACGATCGTGCCAACCAGTGCAAGAATCCAAGCGAACGCGATGCCCACCAGTTGGTATCCAACTTGCACCCAGTGCCCGTCAAATCCGCCGACGGGCTTGCCCTCGCCGAACATCGGATTCACCAACATGCGGGCGCAAACACCCGTCAGCAGCGCACCGATCGTGCCGCCGGCCCCGTGCACCCCAAACGCATCGAGCGCGTCATCGTAGCCGAACATCGCCTTGAATTTTGTAACCATCCAGTAGCAGAAAATTCCCGCGATGAACCCGATGGCCAGCGCCGATCTCGGCCCGACAAAACCCGCGGCAGGCGTAATGGCAACCAGTCCCGCCACCGCACCGGAAATCGCCCCGAGCGCGCTGGCCCGTCCATTCTTGAACCACTCTGCCAGACTCCAGCTCAGCGCCGCGGCCGCGGCACCAAAGTGGGTGGCCACGAAAGCACTGGTTGCAAGTCCGCCGGAAGCTAGTGCACTGCCCGCGTTGAAGCCAAACCATCCCACCCACAACAAGCACGCTCCGATGAAGCTCAGCACCATGCTGTGTGGCGGCATCGGCTGCTTGGGATAGCCCAATCGCCTGCCGAGATACAGTGCGCACACCAGCGCGGAAACGCCGGAGGTAATATGCACAACCGTGCCTCCGGCAAAATCCAGTGTAGGGAATCGTCCGCCAAGCGACGCGTTTAACAGGCCGCCCTTGCCCCACACCATGTGCGCCATCGGCGCGTACACAATGAGGAACCACAGGGTCATAAACAGCATCGTCCCCGAAAATTTCATGCGCTCAGCCGTTGCGCCGGTGATCAGCGCAGGAGTGATGATCGCGAACATGAGCTGGTACACCATGAACGTCATTTGCGGTATCGTAGCGGCGTAATCCGAGTTGGGAGCGATACCCACGCCGCGCAGAAAGGCGTGCTCAAAATTCCCGATGATCGGTCCGCTGCCGCCAAAGCACAAGCTGTAGCCTACCAGCGCCCACAGAACGGTGATCAGCGCCATCAACGCGAAGCTTTGCATCATGATCGCCAGGACGTTTTTCTGCCTTACCAACCCGCCATAAAAGAGAGCCAGTCCAGGCCCGGTCATCAGCAGCACCAACGCGGCGCTCATCAGCATCCATGCGTTGTCCGCGTGCGACTCCGCTTCCGCCGTTTTCTGCTCGAGTTGATTCAGTCGATCGGCGATGGCTTTGGGGGTTTCCTGAGCGGCGGCACTGTTGGTAGGAGGTGTAGCGGGGGAGGGGGACTGCTGCGCGAGAAGGGGACTGGCGATGACCATCAAGGTGATGAGAAGACAACACCATACTCCCATTCGCTTCATCGAATTCTCCGCGGCGAAAGGTGTCTCGTCCAGCTTTCGACGCTCATTCGCCTAATGTCTAGGGGACTTGCCACGATGTGCGTGGATTATACGCGTCGGTGCCAAGGGCGAATGAATTGAAATTTTGCTGGCCGCCATTCATTTTTCGGATGCTTGACGCGGCAAAAGCCTTCTTTTTGTTTCGCTGGCGAAGTGGTCGGCATCCCGCGTGGGCCTGGGGATGCGCATCCCATCGGACACCGCAAGCGTAAGCCGAATGGCAGTTTCCAGGCTCACGCGGTGTCCCTGGGAAACGTAAATGGGATTCACGTTCTCCCGCGTTCTCAACACCGCGCCGATGCACTCCTCGCCCGCCTTCTCATCCAGCAGCGGAGCCCACCTCCCGGCCTTTCCTTCCACAGATCCGTATGTGCCCAGTAACAGGCTTTTCGCGCAGCCAATCGTCGCCCGGTCTAGCAGGATGCCGAGGTGAGAAGCCAACCCCATGCGCCGCGGGTGCGCATAACCCTGCCCATCGCAGAAAAGCAGTTCCGGCATACGTTTCAATTTCTTGAGCGCCGCCAGCAGCACAGGAATCTCCCGGAAGCTCAGCAATCCGGGCACATACGGGAATTCCAGCGGAATGACCGCGCTCGCCCGTCCGATCTCTTCCATCTCCGGAAAGCGATACATCACCACGCAACCGATAGCCCGGTTCGCTTCGCGACGTACCTTCCAGCGTCCCGGACGTTTTCCAAGGGCTTGTGACCCCGTGAGCACAAAGGACGCGTCCAATCCCGCGACCGTGCGGATTTCCGGCAGGCGATCCTCACCTTCCCAATATTTCCGCAGTTCCTGCTGAATCGCCCGGGCACGCTCGGGTGAAACCCTCCAGGGGTGGCTCTGTCCCCGGCGGACTTGCTTGTTCTTCATAGCTATCATCGTATAATGCAAGTGCCGCAACTGTTGCGACGGCCCAGCGGCGATCCAGCGGCTTTGACTGATACTGAGGGAATTGTCCCATGACTCTCCACGCTCCGTTGGAAGTTTCTACGCGCGAAGCCCGCGGGATTTACTACGTTGGCGTGCACGGCCGCCTGACCATCGGCGAACCCAGCGAGCATCTCGGCGAATTCGCTCAAAAGTTGACTCAGCAGGGTGCGCGCAAGATCGTCGTCAACCTCAACGACATTCCCCAGATTGATAGCTCGGGAATCTCCGTGCTCGTAAAGCTTTCCATTTCGCTGGCTCGTCTGGGCGGGGCTCTACACTTGGTGTGCGGCCAGGGACGCGTTCGCGACGCCCTGACTGTTACGCGCCTTGTCGAAGCAATCCCCACCTTCGAAACCGAAGCCGCCGCCGCCGAAACCTTCTAGCGCGCGACGAGTCCGCTAGGGCGTGCACTTCTTCTATGCAAAAATCAACGCTTCAATCACACATTTTAGAGAGGTAAGTCCGAGCGAGCCGAGCAGGAAGGTCTTACTTGTAGGAGTGCAGGCGGCTGCCTAGCCGCCCTTTTTCAATTCGGTGAGGACCATGCGCGCGAGTTCCTTCAATGTTTCAAACACGCCCTGTCCCTGAATGGCGACTCCCTCAATGATCGGCTCGCCTTTTTTCTGTAACTGTTTCTTCAGGTCTTCTATGCTCATGGCATTCGGCAGGTCGCGCTTGTTGAGCTGCAGCACGTAGGGGATCGTGGAGAAATTCAGGTTGTGTTCTTTCAGATGTTCTTGCAAGTTATCCAGCGTCTCGAAATTCGCGTCCAGCCGTTCTTCCTGCGAATCGGCCACAAACACCACACCGTCAGCGCCTTTCAAAATGAGTTTCCGGCTCGCCTCATAGAACACCTGTCCGGGCACGGTATATAAATGAAAGCGCGTCTTGAAGCCGCGCACGGTGCCCAGATCCAGAGGCAGGAAGTCGAAAAAGAGCGTGCGGTCCGTCTCCGTCGCCAGGGAAACCATTTTCCCTTTTTGATTTTGGCCCGTATGGTCATAGATCCATTGCAGGTTTGCGGTCTTGCCGCCAAGGCCCGGACCGTAATACACCAGCTTGCAATTTATTTCACGCGCAGGAAAATTGATGAAAGGCACGAGTCGTCAACCTGAATGCAACCTGAACCTTATAACACACGCGCGCAGGGCAGGCCAACCACTCCCTCGTGCGCGAACCCTGTTGCAAAGTCTGCCCCTAGTTTCCCGGAGAAGGTGCGATTCCCGCAGGGATATTTTCACCCATGCCGCCGGACGGTAAAGGCTATCCAACTCAGCGCTCGGAGCCTGTTTTGGCTCTTTGTTGACGGCAGCACACACCTCTGCTAGCATTCGCGCCATGGCGAAAGCGCAAAAATCTTCCGGCGGCTCCTCCGGCCGAGCCAAGACCTCGTCCAAGAGCCAGTCTAAAGCCAAGAAAAAGAGCAGTTTACCTGCTCATCCCCCGCAGCGCGGAGGGGTCGAAATGGTGGACCCCCGCGTTCAAGCGCAAATGAAACTCTATGAAGAGGCCATGGCCCTCTTTCATCAACAGAAGTTTCAGAGGGCCAAACAGGAACTCGAGAAGGTTCTAGAAGGTCCCAGCAAGGAACTTGCCGATCGCGCGCGCTCTCACGTTCGTATCGCCGAGCAACGCATGAAGCCTTCTTCCGAGCACAATCCCAAATCACCTGAAGAACATTATCAGCGCGGCGTTGGCATGATGAATCTCGGCCGTTGGGACGAAGCCCGCGAGAGCCTGGAAAAAGCGCGCAAGCTTGCTCCCAAGGCCGATCATATCCATTACGCCTTGGCCGCTCTGGATTGCCTGACCGGCGAAGCCGATTCCGCCATGGCCAATCTTAAGGTCGCGATCGAACTGAAAGCCTCCAATCGTTATCACGCTCGCAACGACGAGGATTTTGCTTTTCTGCAAGAAGATCCCCGCTTCACCGAATTGCTATATCCTGAAAAGGAAGGCTACTCGGGCTAAGTTCGCCGCGGCTGGCCAAAACTCTATTTCTCGGGAATTTGTCTTTGCGGAAAGGATCTGCAGGCGTCTCACCGTGCCCACCCGTGGTGAGTCATGTTGGCCAGAGCACTCTACGCCTCGTCATTAGTGATCGGAAGCTGGGTCTCACGTGAAAAAATCGCGTCTCGCTAAATCCATCGATCCTAACGGACTGCGCGTCGTTGCCCTTGGCGGTGGCACCGGGCTCTCTACACTCTTGCGCGGGTTGAAAGACCACGTCGTGCGCCGTTCTGATCAACGTGCCTCGCGCGCTCGGCCTATCTCCGACCTCGTCGCCATTGTTACCGTCACCGATGATGGTGGGAGCTCCGGCCGCTTGCGCCGCGAAAACCGTATGCTCCCTCCAGGTGACATCCGCAACTGCATGGTCGCGCTTTCGAAGGACGAAGCCTTGCTGGGTCGTCTTTTCCAGTATCGCTTTCAAGCCGGCCGCGGTTTGCGCGGCCACAACTTCGGCAATCTATTTCTCGCTGCGCTCACGCACGTCACCGGCGATTTCGCCGAAGCCGTCCGTGTCTCCAGCAAAGTGCTGGCTATCCGCGGGCGCATCTTTCCTTCCACGATCTCCAATGTGCATCTTGCCGCGACGCTCGCCGATGGAAAACGGGTGCAGGGCGAAACAAACATTTCGCGCAGCCGCGTGCCGATCGATAAAATTGAACTCGTGCCTGGCCGTGCCCGTCCCCTTCGCAGTGTCATCGAAGCCATTCAAGGCGCGGATCTTATCCTGATGGGTCCCGGTTCGCTCTACACCAGCGTGATCCCGAATTTGTTGATCCCGGAAATTGCTCAGGCCATTGTCCGTTCGAGGGCCCCGCGCGTCTACATTGCTAATTTGATGACCCAGCCCGGGGAAACCACGCACTACTCCCTAAGCGAACATCTTCGCGCCATTCAGGATCACGTCGGGAGGCGCGTCATTGATTGGGTGGTGGCGAACCGCAAGCCGGTCTCCCCAAAGGTCGCGGGACGTTACCGTGCTGAGGGTGCCGCGCCCGTCTTGATTGACTCGGGCAAAATTTCAAAATTGAAAGTACGCATCCTGCTGGACAATCTGCTCGAGGAACATGGCGTCATCCGCCACAATTCGCTGCGCCTAGCGCGCCTTCTGGTTGACGAGTTTCTCCTCAAATCCAAGCGCGGTTAATTCTGCGAGGGCCGAGGTGGGCTGCTGGATCTCCGGCTTTTCGTTGGCCACGAAATTTCCGTATGTGCTCCACGCAGGCATCCTGGCCGCAGCGGCTCGGGCTGGATCGGCGAGTGGTAATACACTGCGCCGCCGTGCGTCAGAAACGCGCCCACGCTGTCCGCTAGCCCCGCGAAAAGGTCCTGCATCGGGTCGGTCAGTTCCCAGGACACGTTGCTCTCGGTGCTCATCAGCGGTACGTCCGCAGGCACGCCGTCCTCTCGCCACACCTGCAGGATGTTTTCCACCAGTTGCGGCTCGCGATACAGGTCGGCCCAATTAATGTCGCAGGGAGCCAGCGGATAGTGCTCGAACGACATGAACGTCAAATCGCCGAGCCGTCCGTGTGCTTTCAAATAATCAAGGAAGCGATGCAGCCACGAAGTGCGCCCTCGCGCATCCGGCCAAACCAGGATGTCTTCATTCACGCCCGTAAAAATTGGTACCCCCAGCTTCAGTTTTGGATCCACGCGATGCAGCGCTGTTGCCCATTGCAGGTATAGCGCCACGTAATCCTTCGGCAGCATGAATTGCCCGTCTGGTTCTTCTCCATTTCCACGCAGGAAATGGGAAAACCCCGTTTCTCCAAATAAGCGAGCTCCGCCGCACTGTCCTCCGGCGTGGCGTACACCATCGCTACCGGAATCATCGCCGGCAGGTGATTGGTGTAACCGCTTTTGAAAAACAGATCGAAACCCGTTTGGATGCGAGAGGGGACGATATCCGCTTCGGTGTGCCACGAATCGATGGACGAAGCCTGCGTCACGGTCTGCGCCTGTCCCGGCGTGTGGTGCACCAGATCCACAAAAATGGCCGGCGGAATTAAAGTTGCCTGCGTAAATCTTCGAAATCGCATATCCAACGCAATTGCGTGGATCCCCGCTTCCGTGGGTGTCGCAGCTATTCGACGATTCCCTCATCCAGATACGCAAGAACCGTGCCGCAATAGGTTTTTCCGAGAGCTTCAGTAGCTTGCTCCCCCCCTATCACCACTCACCCCTCCATTCGGAAACTTTACCCA
>Ga0306921_10001852_pt1 | contig 20874 bp, 20 predicted proteins | sample sta12Cox44000080_FD_203760 | JGI IMG/M metagenome (GOLD analysis project Ga0306921, IMG submission 203760) | Lab enrichment of tropical soil microbial communities from Luquillo Experimental Forest, Puerto Rico - statoxic.12C.oxic.44.000.080 (v2)... | ecosystem: Environmental > Terrestrial >...
TGCAAGGGAAGCAAATTCCTTCACCACGCGCTCGTAGACGGGGCGCTTGAACGGCACGATCAGCTCCGGGAGATTCTTCATCGGCTCCCAGCGCCAGTTGACGAACTCGGCCTTGTGTCCGCTAGCGGGGCTTGCAACATTGATCTCGGCGTCCTTGCCAGTGAAGCGGAGCGCGAACCATTTTTGCCGCTGCCCGCGGTAGCGCCCCTTCCAGGCACGCCCGGCGATGGTGCGCGGAATGTCGTAGATCAGCCAGTCGGCGACCTCGCCGAGCTTTTCCACGGAGCGGACGTTGGTTTCCTCATAGAGTTCGCGCTTGGCGGCTTCCCAGGTGTCCTCGCCGGGATCAACGCCGCCTTGCGGCATCTGCCAGACATGGGACTCCTCCACATGCTCGATGCCGCCGGCGCGCCGCCCGATGAAGACCAGCCCATCCTTGTTGATCAGCATCATGCCGACACAGGTCCGGTAGGGCAGATCCTCGTAGCGCGCCATTCCGTCAAAGCCCTTCACGCTCGTTCCGGCGGGAACTAGCTTGATTTTGATTTCAGCACCGCGCTTGTCAATGGCACAAGCAGGATGCCGCGGGCCTCGAGTCCCTTCGACCAGGCGGCGATCCGATCGATCGAAACAGGTAGGGCGGACGCGGTGCCGACGGCAAACCCGCGCTCCCTGGCAATATCTTCAAGCTTGCTGAGCGCGTGCTCGATCTCGGCCGAGGTCGGCACGGCGTCGATTGCGACATCGCCTTTGGCGAACGGCATGGCCTGGCCCGCGGCCAGCGAGGAGGCCACGCTGCGCGGCGCCGAGCCGTCATCGAAAATAGCCTAGGCCGCGCCTGGCTGCTTCGCGAATGATCGGTTGCATAGCGGTGTCGGTGGCGACGAACCGCGCGCCCATGAAATTGGCGATTCCCGCATAGCCCTGAAGCTTGCCGAGGTGCCAGTACAACCGGTCGAGATTCTGTTCGGCGGGAAGGGCTGCAAGCAGCGTCTGTGGCCCGGGATCGTTGTCGGGATAGTCGTAGGGCTCCATGGGAACCTGCAGCCAGATCTCATGGTGTTGCGCACGCGCGCGCTCGGCGAGCCTGGTTGGGTCGGAGCCGTAGGGCGTGAACGCCAGTGTTACGGCCGGCGTCAATTTGGTGATGGCGTCAATCGTCTTTGCCGCGCCGACACCAAGTCCGCCCACAACAACGGCGACAACAGGCATTTTTGCCGCTTTGGCCTGATCGACTGGCGCGGCATAAGCCGCAAAGGGCTTGAGGTCCATTGCGGCGATCGGGATCATGCCGTAGCGGGTTTTTTCCAGCAGCTTCGAGTCGACCCCCGCCATAACAGCAAAGGCGCCGCCATCTCCATCCGCCTTGTCGGCAGGCGGCCTGTCCTGTGCCCCACCGCCAATCACCACGTCCTGCCGCTTGCCGCTGGAGCCATCGATTATGGTGACGGTGCGCTGCTCGGCGGCGGAGGTCGCTGGCTTCGGGGCCGACTTCGCGGCGTGCTCAGGAGCCATCATGCCCGCATCGGCCACCTTCTCATCTGCGCCCTTCGCGCGCAGGGAGAGATGGACGACGGGCTCACCGCCGAGTGGATTGTCGCCGAACAGGGCAAAGCCGGCAAAAACCACCAGAAATATACCCAGCAGGACGGCCAACGCCTGCATGGCGGTAAACGGCAACCGGAGGCGGCGTTTCCGCCGCGCGGTCTTCTGTCCAAGCGGTGCGCTCAGATCGTCAGCCGTATCAGCCATGCATGGTCCCGAATCAGCGCAACCGACGATACCACGGCGGGACCGGGCACCGGCAGGGGACACGCACCACCATGCGTCAAGGGCGGCCCCTGCCGGGACCGCCCTTGCTGGATCACACGCGCTCGGGTGCGGTCAGTTCGCCGCCTTGTTTCCCGCGGCCTTGTCGTTGGAGGCCTTGTCGCCCGTCGCACCTGCCGCGGCAGGCGCGGTCGCGCTGGACTTGATGCCGTGCAAGAGGTCAGCGGCCGTCTTCAGCGCCTTGTCGTCCTTGGCATCCGGCGGAACGTAGGATTGCGAGCCTGTCTTCTCGTCGCCATCCGATTTCAAATGGCCGCGCAGCGAGGCTTCGCCCTTGGTGTCGGTCCGCGCCTTCAACTCGTCAGGCACGTCCTGCAGCACTTCGATATCGGGCACGATTCCCTTGGCTTGAATCGATTTGCCTGACGGCGTGTAGTAGCGTGCGGTGGTCAGGCGCAGGGCGCCGTTGCCGCTGCCGAGCGGAATGATGGTCTGAACCGATCCCTTGCCGAACGAGCGGGTGCCGACCAGCGTCGCACGCTTGTGGTCTTGCAGGGCGCCGGCGACGATCTCGGATGCCGATGCCGAGCCGCCATTGATCAGCACGATTAGCGGCTTGCCTTTGCTGAGATCGCCCGGATGGGCCGAGCGGCGCTGCGTTTCCTCGGCGTTGCGCCCGCGCGTCGAGACGATCTCGCCGCGATCGAGGAAGGCGTCGGACACCGTCACCGCCTCTTCCAGCAATCCGCCGGGATTGTTGCGCAGATCGACGATGTAGCCCTTCAGCTTGTCGCCGATCTGGTTTTGCAGGTTGGCAATTTCCCTCTTGAGGCCCTCGGTGGTCTGCTCGTTGAAGGTGGTGATGCGGATGTAGCCGATATCGTCACCCTCGACATGGGCGCGCACGGAGCGGACGCGGATATTGTCGCGCACCAGCGTGACGTCGATCGGGTTGTCCACGCCCTTGCGGACGATCTTCAGCCGGATCTTGGTATTGACCGGCCCGCGCATCTTTTCGACCGCTTGGTTGAGGGTGAGGCCCTGCACTTGCTCGTCGTCGAGCATGGTGATGATGTCATTGGCCAGGATGCCGGCCTTGGAGGCGGGCGTGTCGTCGATCGGCGAGACGACCTTGATCAGGCCGTCCTCCATCGTGACCTCGATGCCAAGCCCGCCGAACTCGCCGCGGGTCTGCACCTGCATGTCACGGAAGCTCTTGGCATCCATGTAGCTGGAATGCGGGTCGAGGCCGGCCAGCATGCCGCTGATTGCCGATTCCACCAGCTTGCTGTCGTCAGGTTTTTCCACGTAATCGCTGCGGACCCGCTCGAACACGTCGCCGAACAGGTTCAACTGACGATAGGTGTCGGAAGTTGCGGCGCGCGCGCTCGACCCCATGAACACGGCGCGTGGTTGAGTTACGAGCAGCGTCAGTGCCGCACCCATGGCAGCGCTGAGCAGAATGACTGAAGTCTTGCGCATCATCCGCGAACCTTTTCGCCTTCTTTTGCGGCCCACCATGGGCCTGGATCGATGGGAGTGCCGTCCTTGCGGAACTCAACGTAGAGCACTGGTAGGCTTGCGTTGGCGGCGAGAATGGAGGCGACCTGGGACGTAGCTCCCATGGTCGCGACCGGCTCCCCCGCAAGTACAAACTGTCCGATGCCGACCGAAATGCGCTCCATCCCGGCAATCAAGACATGATACCCGCCCCCGGCATTGAGGATCAAGAGTTGTCCATAGCTGCGAAAGGGGCCAGCGTAAACAACCCAGCCATCACACGGTGTAGTGATCTGAGCGGCGGGTCTTGCTGCCAAAGAAATGCCTTTTTCTATGCCACCCGCGCCGTCGGACGCGCCAAAATCGCGAATTTTTGTGCCGTTCACCGGTAATTTCAGCAGGCCCTTGGCCGAGGCAAAGGCAATCGCCGGGCTCGTGCGGCCAGGGTTCTTGAGCGCGGCCGGGTCGGACTTTCCGGCACCGCCCTGCAGGGTTGCGGTGGCGGCGGCCTTCGCGGCGCTTTTGACCTCCTGTTCCATCCTCGCGACCAACCCTTGCAGGTCGTCCACCTGCCTGGCGAGAGCAACCGCGCGCGCGCTTTCCGCCTCCATGTCTCTTTCGACGCCGGCCTGCTGGCGTTGTCGCTCGTCGATCAGCGCCGCGAGGCGGGCCTGGTCGCCTTTCAGCTTGTCCCGGTCGTCGGCGAGACGATCGCGTTCGCCGGCGATCGTCTTGTGAAGCGTGATCAGTTCGCCGAGGTCGCTTGCAAGCCTGGCGGCGCGCGTGCGCAACTCCGGCACCACCGAGCCGAGCAGCATGGCGGTGCGCAGCGATTGCAGCGCATCCTCCGGCCTCACCAGCAACGCCGGCGGCGTGCGCCGGCCGGCCCGCTGCAAAGCCGCCAGCACCTCGACTACTTCCGAGCGGCGGGAATCCAGTGAGCCGCGAATCTGCTGCTCACGCGCGTCCAGCACGCGCAGCCGCGCCTCGGCTTCGCCGACCCGCTCTTCAGCGCGGCGCACCTGGTCGGCAATCTCGATCAATTGCTGATTGAGCCTGCTGCGGTCCTGGCCGATCACGGCGATCTCGGCCGTGAGTTTCGCCTGGGCTTCGTTGGCGCGGTTCTGTTCCGCCCGCGCCGACTCAAGCTCCTGCTCGCGTTGCTTGAGAGCCTCCGGCGAAGCGGCGTAAGTCTGCGAGGGCCTCGTCGTGGTCTGTGCCAAGGCGGGCACTAGATTCGTCCCGGCAACGAGGACGGCGAGCGGAAGGCAGGACAGCCGGCCACGGATACCACCGGAATGAAGTTGAAAGGTCCGCCCGCGTTGCATCGTCTCAAAATCACCGCTTGTCCGACCCGCCGCTCAGGCGTGGTGGTAGGGATGTCCCGCCAGGATTGTCGCGGCCCGGTAGAGTTGCTCGAGAAGCATGACTCGGACCAATTGGTGCGGCCAGGTCGCGGCCCCGAACGCGATCCCGAGCTTTTCCCTGCGCCGCAAATCGGGCGAAAGTCCGTCCGCTCCTCCGATAACAAAAACAGTGTTGGCGACCGATTGGTCGCGAAAGCGCCCAAGGTAACGCGACAAGCCGACACTGTCGATATTGTCGCCGTGCTCGTCGAGCGTGACAAGCACGGACTGTTCCGGGATTGATGCGATGATCGCCTCCGCTTCCGCCTCGATCCGCCTCGCCGCGTCGCGGGCGCGGCCTTCGGCGATCTCGTGGATATCGAGGCTGCGGAAACCCAGCCTGCGGCCGATGTCGTCAAAGCGCTTGCGATAGCGTTCGGCGAGTTCCCGTTCCGGCCCCTGCTTCAACCGACCGACGGCAATCACAAGGATTCGCATCAGCTTGTCCCAGAGCCTGTTCCGGCAAGATACGCGCGGAGCAGCCGGCACGCGGACCGGCCGATTTGCGCCGGCTTAAAGAAGCTAGATCGCCTTCGCCGCTGTCGGGCCTTGAGTCCACAATCTCTCGAGATTGTAGAACTCTCGGACCTCGGGTCTGAATACGTGCACGATCACGTCGCCGGAATCGATCAGCACCCAGTCGCAATTGGGCAAGCCTTCGACATGGAGATTCCTGATTCCGTGCTCCTTCAACGCCTTGGTGACGTTCTCCGCGATCGCACCGACGTGCCGATTGGCCCGGCCCGAAGTGACGATCATGTAGTCGGAAAATGCCGATTTGCCGCGAAGGTCGATTGTGACCGTTTCTTCCGCCTTCATATCGTCGAGGCGGGAGAGGATCATATTCAGCGTCCTGTCGGCGTCATTTTGCGCGATCAAAGACGCGGCTTGGGTCGATGTTTTACGCGTTGTCTTTTTAGACTTGGGTAAAACTGACTTGGACAATACAGATGTGGCCAGGGACCATTCCTTTCACTGTATCGCGGGCGCCGAATCCTTTGGCGCCGCGCGCCATACTACGCATGTGGGGTTAATGGTTTCAATATCCAGTACCCCCGAAGTTCGTGACTTTGTTGCAGCACCCCCGACACGAACTTCGAAAACGGTGGGTACCGGTATTCTCTGCCGCCATTCAGTTCCCCATCTTCCAGCTGCCGTCGGGATTCCGCAGGGTGGTGGAGGACAGGTTGATTTTCAGGCCGGTGAGAAACACCCAGGCCGGCGCGCGGGCGTCGGCGAGCCTGCCCGCCTGATTCTCGGGCAGACGGTAGCGTGCGAGTGCTTGTGCTGCAGGCGCGGTCAGCGCGCGAAAGCTCTGCGGAGGCCGGTCGATGACCGCGATCGGGACCAGCTCTGCTATACGCTGCCACTTTTGCCAGCGGTGAAATTGCGCGAGATTGTCGGAGCCCATGATCCAGACGAAGTGCAGGTGTGAAGCACGCCGGCGCAGATAGCTGATCGTGTCCACAGTGTAGCGCGTTCCGATGACGGATTCGAGACAGGTCACCTCGATCCGCGGATCGTCCGCCATTGCGCGCGCGGCCTCGAGGCGCTCGTTCAGCTCGTGCAGGCGAAAGTTGTCCTTCAGCGGGTTCCCCGGTGAGACAAGCCACCACACGCGGTCGAGCCGCAGTCGCTTGATCGCAAACAGGCTGATGGCACGGTGAGCGACATGCGGCGGGTTGAACGAGCCGCCGAGCAAGCCAATGCGCATGGCGTCGGTGTGAATCGGCAGGACGGCGACGTGCGAGGCGATTGGCGCGTCCTTCAATGGCTGCCCCGCGAGAAGTGACTACTCACGGTCGCGTTTGTCCGGTGCCGTGGATACGATATTTGAAGCTGGTCAGTTGATCGACCCCGACCGGACCGCGAGCATGGAACTTGCCCGTGGCAATTCCGATCTCCGCGCCGAAGCCGAATTCGCCGCCGTCGGCGAATTGCGTCGAGGCGTTATGCAGCACGATCGCCGAATCGACCTCCTTGAGGAATTTCTCCGCGGCCTTGGCATCATCGGTCACGATCGCATCGGTGTGATGCGATCCGTGGTTTTGAACATGCGCAATCGCGCCGTCGACGCCGTCGACCAACCTGGCTGCGATGATGGCGTCGAGATATTCGGCGTCCCAGTCCTCGTCGGTAGCCGGCCTCACCCTGGCATCGACACGCTGCACGGCCTCGTCGCCGCGGACCTCGCAGCCGGCGTCGATCAGCATTTCGACGAGAGGCTTCAAGCTAAAGCTTGCGCCGGCGCGGTCGACCAGCAACGTCTCCGCCGCGCCGCAGACGCCAACCCGGCGCATCTTTGCATTGAGGACGATCGACTTCGCCATCTCGAGGTCGGCGGCGCGATCGACATAGACGTGGTTGACGCCTTCGAGATGTGCGAACACGGGAACGCGTGCTTCCGCCTCGACGCGGGCGACGAGGCTCTTTCCTCCGCGCGGCACGATCACGTCGATGCCGCCGTTCAGTCCGCCAAGCAGGAGGCCGACTGCGGCACGGTCACGGGTCGGCACCAGCGTGATGGCTGCTTCGGGCAGGTCCGCCTCGCGCAAGCCCTGCACCAGGCAGTCATGGATGGCACGGCAGGAGCGGAAGCTGTCGGAGCCGCCGCGCAGGATCACGGCGTTGCCGGATTTCAGGCACAGCACGCCGGCGTCGGCGGCAACGTTGGGACGGCTCTCGAAGATCACGGCGACGACGCCGAGCGGCACGCGGACGCGTTCGATGGTCATTCCGTTCGGACGTTGCCAGCTCTCGGTGACGACGCCGACCGGATCGGATATGCCGCGCACGGTCGCAATACCGTCGGCCATGGCGTCAACGCGCGCCTGCGTCAGTGTCAGGCGATCGATGAAGGCGGCCGTAGCACCTGCGGCGCGCACCTCCGCCACGTCCTCACCGTTCGCAGCAAGAATCTGCGCGGCATGACCGCGGATCGCGCGCTCCATCGCTTCCAGCGCCCGGTTCTTCTGTTCGGGGGAGGCAAGCGCCAGCAAGCGCGCCGCGGCACGGGCACGCGAGGCGAGACCGTTCATCAGGGCCGGCAGATCGGCGTTGCCGTCGATTGCCTTCAGGGGGGCGGACATGTCAGTTCCAGGCTGCAATAAGGTGTTCTCCTAGCATGGAAATCCCGATCTTGCGAAGGGCCGCTAGCTCCATGAATGACCGGTGGTCGGCCAATGGCCGACCGGCCATTCCGCGTTAACGCTCCGGCGGAGCCGCTCCCATCACCAAATCGTCGCGATGGATCATTTCGGCGCGTCCGCTGACGCCCAGGATCGCCATGACGTCGGGCGAGGAGCGGCCCCTGATCTTCTCGGCGTCCTCCGCGTCATAGGCGACAAGCCCGCGGCCGATCTCATGGGTGTCCGGTCCGCGCACCACGACGGCATCGCCGCGGGCGAACTGTCCTTCGACCCGGATCACGCCGGCCGGCAGCAGGCTCTTGCCGGCGCGCAGCGCATTCACGGCGCCCGCATCGATCGTCAGTGTCCCCTTCGGCTCCAGCGAGCCCGCGATCCAGCGTTTGCGCGCGGTAACGGGATTGGCCGGAGTGAGAAACCAGGTACAGCGTCCGCCACCGGCGATCGCCGCAAGCGGATGCTCGATCTTGCCGGAGGCGATCAGCATATGCGTGCCGCCGGTGGTCGCGATCTTCGCGGCCTCGATCTTGGTGCGCATGCCGCCGCGCGACAGTTCGGATTCGGCCGCACCCGCCATTGCCTCGATGTCGGCGGTAACGGTCTTGACGACGGGCACGAGCTTGGCGTCCGCCTTTTGCGACGGTGGGGCGTCATAGAGGCCGTCGACGTCGGACAGCAAAATCAGAAGGTCGGCGCTCGCCATGGTGGCGACGCGCGCAGCGAGGCGGTCGTTGTCGCCGTAACGGATTTCGGAGGTGGCGACCGTGTCGTTCTCGTTGATGACCGGGACTGCGCGCCATTCCAAGAGCTTTGCGATGGTCGATCGCGCATTGAGGTAGCGGCGCCGCTCCTCGGTGTCCTGCAAGGTTACCAGCACTTGTCCTGTGCCGATGCCGTGGGCGCCGAGGACTTCCGACCAGATGCGCGCCAATGCGATCTGGCCAACGGCTGCCGCCGCCTGACTCTCTTCAAGTTTCAGCGTGCCGCGCGGCAATTTCAGCCTGCCGCGGCCGAGCGCGATCGAGCCTGAGGAGACAATCAAAAGCTCGCGGCCCTCGCGATGCAGGCTCGCAAGATCCGAGGCGAGCGCGGCCAGCCACGAAGTGCGCACCTCGCCGGCCTCCGAATCGACCAGCAGCGATGAGCCGACCTTGACGACAATGCGGCGGAATTTGTTCAGCGACGGGCGGGCCATGGGCGGAGAATAGAGAAACGAGGGAAGGGCGGTCGTCAAGTGACAGTGCAAGTGCGGTGCTAGGTCAGGGTTGGGTCTGCGGCGTGATCGGCTCCCAGGGCGCGGCTTCGGCCACATCCACGCTCGCTTTGGCGGCCTTTTCCGTGACCGGATGCTCGCCGATCACGTCAGCAAGCGCCCGCAACGCCTCCTTCACGCCTGCGCCGGTTGCGCCCGAAATCAGCAGGGGTGTCTTCCTGGCGGCGCGCTTCAACCGATCCTTCTGTTTCTTCAGCTCTTCAGGGCCGACCGCATCGATCTTGTTCAGCGCGACCAGCTCGATCTTTTCGGCGAGCTTTGCGTCGTAGGCTTCGAGTTCGCGCCGCACGGTTTTGTAGGCCTTGCCGGCGTGCTCACAGGTCGCCTCCACCAGATGCAGCAGCACGCGGCAACGCTCGATGTGGCCAAGGAAGCGGTCGCCGAGGCCGGCGCCGTCGTGTGCGCCCTCGATCAGGCCTGGAATATCGGCGAGCACGAATTCACGCCCGTCCGCGTTCACGACGCCGAGCTGCGGATGCAGCGTGGTGAAGGGATAATCGGCGATCTTGGGCCGCGCGGCGCTGACAGCCGCGAGGAAGGTCGACTTTCCGGCATTGGGCAGGCCAACCAAGCCCGCGTCCGCGATCAGTTTCAGCCGCAGCCAGATCCAGCGCTCTTCGCCGGCCTGGCCGGGATTGGCGTGACGCGGGGCGCGGTTGGTCGCCGACTTGAAATGGGCGTTGCCAAAACCGCCATTGCCGCCCGCGGCAAGCACGAATCTTTCGCCGAGCTTGGTAAAATCATGGATCAGCGTTTCCCTGTCCTCGTCATACACCTGTGTGCCGACGGGGACCTTGAGCACGATCGCCTTGCCAGTAGCGCCATGGCGATCCTTGCCCATCCCATTCTCGCCTCGCCCGGCCTTGAAGTGTTGCTGGTAGCGATAGTCGATCAACGTGTTCAGCCCATCGACGGCCTCGATGACGACGTCGCCACCGCGTCCGCCATTGCCGCCCGAGGGGCCGCCGAACTCGATGAACTTTTCGCGGCGAAACGCCACGCAGCCGTTGCCGCCGTCGCCGGAGCGAACATAGACCTTTGCTTCGTCGAGGAATTTCATGGGTTTTAGGTAGGCCGGCGAAGGCAGCACGGCAAGGTCGAAGGGAGCACCGCTACCACTTCTTGCCGATCATGCGTTAACCAGGCCGTCTCCTGATCAGAAACTTCTGCATCCCCTCCAGCACCAGCTCGGTTTTCTGGTTGTGTACGGTGCTGCGCAGGGTCACCACCCCGGTGGTGCGGCCCGGCGTCAGCTCCTTTACCTCCAGCGCGGCATAGAGAGTATCGCCGGCGTAGACGGGCTTCAGAAATCGGCTGGACTGCTCCAGAAAGCCGACCAGCGACGCCTCGACGAGAAACGGGAACAGCCCGGCGCCGGGCGCGGTGTGGATCAGCGTCTGGAAGCCATGCGCGAGCAGATCGGGCATGCCGCGCGCGCGGCAATATTCGACGTCGTAGTGGATAGGGTGGGTGTCGCCGCTCGCGGTCTGGAACGCGGCGAAGATTGCCGAAGTCTGGGTGCGGCTCGGCAGGACAAAGCGCTCGCCGAGCGAAAAGTCCTCAAACCAGCGCTGCTCGCTTACCATGCGATGGTTCTTGGGGTCGAAATCGGACATGGCGATAGTCCCTGCGTGTGACGTGTCATCCGTACAGCAGAGGCGCGCAAGCGGCAACGTAGCCCGTGACGATTGCGCATTGAAGCCGAGCCGCCGCTCGGGGCAAGTTGATAGTCGCGTGTCCAACAGCTATCCCGACAGGAATGCGCCTTCTCGCCCGAATCTCGCCCCATGTCGACGACCGTTCTGCGCGCCTTGCCGGCATCGCCTTGATGCTGCTTTCGGTGTTCATGTTCTCCTTCGGCGATGCGCTCGGCAAATACATCGTCGCGACCTATTCGGTCGGCCAGCTCTTGTGCCTGCGCGCGGTGGCGGCCCTCTTTGTGCTGTCGCCCGCGATCTGGCGTCAGCGCGACAAATTCGCCCACCTCGAGCGCCCCGTGTTGCAGGCCGTGCGTGTTCTGTTGTCCACAGTCGAAGTTGCGGCGTTCTTTCTGGCGACCGTCTATCTGCCGCTTGCCGACGTCACGACCTACTATCTCGCCTGTCCGATCTTTGTCACGGCGCTATCAGCGGTCGTCCTGCGCGAGGGTGTCGGCTGGCGGCGGTGGGTTGCGATCGTGATCGGTTTTTGCGGCGTCGTGATCGCGCTCAAGCCGTCCGCCCAAACGGTGAGCTGGCCTGCCATGATCGTGCTCGGCGGCAGCCTCTGTTTTTCGGTATTGATGCTGATCACGCGATTGCTGCGCGCTACTCCCGATATCGTGATGGCGACCTCCCAGTTCGTCGGCACCTTTGTGCTGGGCGCCATCATGGCGCCGTTCGGCTGGGTGACGCCGAGCGGAAGCCACCTTGCGCTGTTTGCAGCCGCGGGCTGCATCTCCGTGAGCGCGCTGCTTTGCGTCAACCGCGCGCTGAAGCTCGCGCCAGCGAGCATCGTCGTGCCCTATCAATATTCGATGATCGTCTGGGCCGTGATGTTCGGTCTGATTGTCTTTGGCGATGTGCCGTCGCGATCGGTCGTCCTGGGAGGTCTCATCATCATCGGCGCCGGACTTTACATCTTCCTGCGCGAACGCAAGCTCGGGCGGGAGGGCGTAGCCATCAGCCCGCCCGCATGAGGATTATCGCGCTTTCCTGGTCGAGCTCGCCCAGTGCTTGAGCGACGACCAAACGCTGCGCGACAAACGAAAGCAGTCGACCGGTGCAGACGATCCGAGAGCTTCGAAGCGATGCAGCTCGACGCCGCTCCACTGGAAACCGCATTTTTCCAGGATGTTGCGCGACCTTGGATTGGCGACACGCGCACCTGCAAAGAGCTGATCCTGATCGAACTCCTCGAAGAAATAATCGATCGTGGCACGAGCCGCCTCGGTGCCAAAGCCCTGGTCCCAATGCTCGAAGCCGAGCCAATAGCCGAGCTCCGGCGCATCGCTCCAGTTGATGCCGCTCATGCCGATCGGGACAAAATCACGCTCGATCAGGAAGGCGATGTCGTGTCTTGCTGTAGCCGCGGCGCGCACGAATTCGATCGCATGATCCTGTAAATAGGGATGCGGCAAACGGCGGGTATTCTCGGCGATGCGGCGGTCGTTGGCGAGCTCAGCGATTGCCTTGACGTCGGCAAGCGTCGGCCGGCGCAGCCTCAGCCGTTCGGTCTGGAGGACGCAGATGGGGGTCTCTTGTAAGGTCGGTGGCGGGAAGTCCTGCACCATAGTCTAGCTCCGTCAGCGCTTTTGCGCGTCAAACTAAAAGAGGAGGCCGGCGTCCCGCCTCCCCTGGAGCTTCCTTGTGCTCCGCCGGTTCAAGGGGACCGGCGGACTCGCATTGTCCACCGTCTATTCGGCCGTGGCATCCGTCATTGGACGGACCGATACCAGCGTGCGGCCGCCTGCTTTGGCATGAAACTCGACGTGACCCTCGACTTTGGCAAACAGAGTATGGTCGGTTCCCATGCCGACATTAAGGCCGGGATGCCAAGTGGTGCCGCGCTGGCGCGCAATGATGTTGCCGGGAACAACATGCTCGCCGCCATAGATCTTGATGCCAAGGCGCTTGCCCTTGGAATCACGTCCGTTGCGCGATGATCCGCCTGCTTTCTTGTGAGCCATTGCCCGTCTCCAACTTAACCGTTCTCTTACGTCGTTTCCTTGAAGGAAACATTTCACTTTTTGTCACGCGATCTTGTCCGCGTCACTTCTTGCCGCTTTTTCCCTTCGGAGCGGCCTTTTTTGCCGCCGGTTTCTTCGCATCGGCCTTGTCCGAACCGGCCTTGGCGCGCGGTTTCGCCGCAGCCTTTGCGGCCGGCTTTTTCGCGGGCGCCTTCTTTGCGGCCTTCGGCGCTTCGTCAACCTCGGCCCCCGTGACAGGCGCCGTCACCTTTTCCTTCTTTGGCCGCGGGCCGACGGAGGGCTTTGCGTTATCGGCGAGGATCTCGGTGATGCGAAGCAGCGTGAGCTCATCGCGATAGCCGCGCTTGCGGCGCGAATTCTGGCGCCGACGCTTCTTGAAGGCGATCACCTTCGGACCGCGCTTCTGTTGCAGCACCTCGGCCGCAACGGAGGCGCCCGGCACCGTGGGCGTGCCCAGGATCGGTGTCTCGCCACCGAGCACAAGGACCTCGCCAAGCTGCACGATGGTGCCGACCTGGCCTTCGATCCTGCCTATTTCGAGCACATCTTCCGGAACGACGCGGTACTGCCGGCCGCCGGTCTTGATGACTGCGAACATCGTTTGATTCCTTCGTGTGTTCGGTCCCGACCTCGCACCATGCGCGCGGGCCGGCTTCTTGTTCAGTCGGTCTGTTTGTCAGTCGGTCTGGGTATGTTTTTCGCGCGCCTTCCTTTCGGATTCCGCGCAAAAACAAGCGGCGCGAGAAATCCCGCGCCGGAATGGTGCGGACTTATAGCCGGTAAGCGGTCCAAGTCAAGGAAAAGGCGCCCAAAAACCGGCCGAAAGCGGCATTTTGCCCCTCTTCGCGGGCTTTGCGGGGAGCGGCCGCCGAGCAGAGCACATGCAAGGCCGTGGGGTAACCTTAAGATAGACATTGCATTGCCGCACCCGAGGCGGTTGCTAACCTCCGCGCTGCCGTCTCAGTTGACCGGCCAAGCCCCCGCTTTCCGGCCAACATTTCAAGGGACGGTTGGGACCGCCAAATGTTTCGCGTCTGGCGGTCCCACCTTGCCTTCGATCCAGAAAATCTTCAATCGATAGCGCCCGCATTTCTCGCGGCCTGCACCTCGTTGAATCAGAACCGAGGCTCTAATCTTGTATTTTTGACGCGTTTCCCGCACGCGAACCGCTATACACTTCGCTCGAAAACGCTATAGAACACGGCACCAAGTTCGGGACGGCGCATAAACCGTACCCAACTGGCGCGCCTTGGAGAGGTGGCAGAGTGGTTGAATGCACCGCACTCGAAATGCGGCATAGGTGCAAGCCTATCGGGGGTTCGAATCCCTCCCTCTCCGCCACAAGGTTGTGTGCAGCCGTGTCCAGACCGGGGACATAAGCGGGCGCTCAAAGTGGGCGACGCGCCGTATTGACTCCGCACTGAACTGCCGTGCGCGATGCGCACGCGCAACTTCCGCCAGTGACCCGTCTTGTGACACGGCAAATACCCGCCGAAAGAAGGGTGATAGGATGCCAGTCTCCGCAATTGAAAACTCGAAAATGAACATAGCGAGCACATGATGACCATCCGCAAGACCGTCACTCTCGTCGAGGAGATCAACAGCGAATACGGCGCGCCTGTCAGCCCGCCGCTGCGACGCGTCGCGATCGCCGCAGTCTTCGAGAACCCACTCGCCGGCAAGGCGACCCACGCTGACCTCAAGCCTCTGATCGACTATTCGCTCGAACTTGGGGCTTCGCTCACCAAAGTGGCGCTGGCGACGCTCGGCGTCAGCCCGGCGCAGCTGCGCGCCTACACCAAGGCGGCATTAGTCGGCATTGGCGGCGACCTCGAGCATGGTGCCGCGATGATCCACCCGAGACTCGGCATGGCGATGCGCAGCGCGATCAAACGCGGTCGCGTTATCATTCCAGGTCACGCCAAGGTGGGCCCACCGGGCACGACCGTGGATCTCATCTATGGGCCTCTCGACGAGGGTTGGGATCTCGATGCCTTCGATTCGACGCCGGTGCTGATCCATGACGCGCCGCGACCACACGAGATTGTACTTTGGATCGGGTATGCTGCAGGTCCGCGCGTCAACGCCCGATGCAAGGGTCCGGATCAGAAGGAGGTCGACGCGCTCGTCGCATCCTTCGCCAAAGGCTAGCTCGCTGAACGTTGGGCCTGCGAATGTCAGGATAGCTGACTGACATGTTGTCGCAGCCGGTTCTCTCGGCCGTGCGGCCTTCTGGCAACGCGCGACGTTGTTTGTTAGTCTCTCGCTGGAACTAATTGAAATTTTTGCGCGCAGTGACCGCGCTCACATTTTCCCCGGAACCGCCCTGATAAGTAACGCCCATGCCAGGGTTTCGCGATATTAATTCCGCCAAGAATGCAGGCAACTCCGATGCGTCGCGGCGCGGGTTGCCTCCACGACGTCTTGCGGCAATCGTGGCTGGTGACATCGCGGGCTACAGCCGTCTCATGGAGATCGATGAAGAAGGCACGCATTTGCGCGTCAAGCGAATCCAGCGCGACCTCATCGAGCCCAGCATCACGGAACATTACGGACGGCTCGTCAAGACCACTGGCGATGGTTTTATCGCGATATTTGACAGTCCTGTCGAGGCGGTGCGCTGCGGCATCGTCATCCAGCAAAACATGTCTGGACGCAACACGTCGCTGCCGCGGGATCATTGGATCGAGTATCGGATCGGCGTCAATTTAGGCGACGTGATCATCGAAGAGGACGACATCTATGGTGATGGCGTCAATGTTGCTTCGCGTCTCGAAGCTCTTGCGCAGCCCGGCCAGGTCTACATCTCCGGTGGGATTTACGAGCAAATCAAGAACAAGCTTGTTTGCGGTTACGAGTCGCTTGGCGATCGCAAGGTCAAGAACATCACCGATCCGGTGCGGGTCTATCGGGTGCTTCCGGATCCAGCCGCTTTGAAAACCCGAAGGCGCCGGGAGACCGCTCTGGTTCTTTCGATCAGCCTCATATGGATTGGGATCGCAGGCGCCGCGCTTTGGTATTGGCTGCCGTATGGAAAACTCCGGGATCAAACGGCAGAGCTGTCGAATACGTCATTGCCGCAGGTTGCGAAACAACCGGCACAGACGCCACCGTCTTCGCCTGCCGCAACGGCCCCAACCAAGGAAGCGCGGCCGCAGAGTCAGCTCGTTCCTCCAGCTGCTCCGGCCGGGAAACAGGCGGCGTTGCCGGGCCCGCCGGCAACGCCGACCTCGACTGTGCGAGAGCCTGAAATGAACATGCTCCGGGGCGGCACGTTCACGATGGGCAGCAATGAGGACACCTCGGAGAAACCGGTTCACCAGGTCGCCATCAAGCCGTTCGCGATCAGTCGGTATCCGATTTCCGTTCGGGAGTGGAACGAATGTGCCGCGGCGAAGGCCTGCGCGTTCGTCGCAACGGGCAATGACGATGCCCCCGTCGCGAATGTGAGTTGGAGCGACGTCAAGCAATTTATTGCTTGGCTCGCGGGCGCAACGCACAAGGCATATCGGCTCCCGACCGAAGCCGAGTGGGAATATGCCGCCCGCGGCGGCACGCAAACCAGATACTGGTGGGGCGACGAGCTTCAAGCGGGCATGGCCAATTGCAAGAATTGCACGAACTCCGCGACCGTCGAGCAGCCAATCAAGATCGGCAGTTTCAAGGCAAACCCATTCGGGCTCTACGATATGGGCGGCACGGTCGATCAGTGGGTCGAGGATTGCTGGCACAAGAACTATCAGGGCGCCCCGTCGGACGGTTCAGCGTGGGTTGAGACCGACTGCTCCTCGCATGTCATTCGGTCCGGGTCCTGGAAGAATGACGCGCGTTATGTGAGGCCGGCAAACCGCGACAGCTACGACACCAACGTTCGCTATCCAACGCATGGATTTCGTATAGCTCTCTCTCCTTGAAAATCTCGCGGGAGGTGCAATGAGGATCGTCCGGCTTGTTGTGCTCGCCGCGGCGCTGGCGGCCGTGCCGTGCGCCGTCCAGGCCCAGGGAAAGCCGGCGGCAAAGGACGCGCTTCTTTATTTCATTTGGCCGCAGAACGGGGCTACGATGAAAGGCGGGTTCTGGTGTCGTTTCGGTTTGCGCGGAATGGGCGTCACCCACGCCGGCGACGATTTTCAGAACAGCGGTCATCATCATTTGCTGATCGATGTGAACGAACCGCTGGATGCGAACGAGCCGATTCCACAAGACAAGAACCATGTTCATTTCGGCGCGGGCCAGACCGAGGCCCGTGTCGAATTGCCGCCCGGCAAGCACACACTGCAGCTGGTGCTGGGCGATGCGAAGCATTATCCGTTCAGCCCGCCGCTGGTGTCAGAAAAGATCACCGTCACGATCAAGTAGAAGAACGCGAGTTGCCTCGTCGCCTTTTGGCTCAAAGCGGACATTGCAAGTGGCGCGCTCAGCGATCCGCAAAATCCGATCTATCAATAAATCCCGCGCAGACTTTCCAGTATCTTTTGCGCAATCGGGTCGGAGGTCCGATACGCAATGGCTCTCGTGGTCGGCGGGACCCCACCCGCACTCGCGGAGATTCCGCGAGGTGGTTGTAGCGTGCCTGCCATAGGCGTCGAATCGATGCCAATTGGGCAAGGAGCGCTTGGATCAAAATCGCCCTCAACAGCAGGATTGAAAACATATCGTCGATCGCAAACGGCAACTCTCGGCGGTCGCTCCGTCGCCGAAAACGCGTCGCTGCCCGTCTTGAGCAGCTCCCAAAATGGCAGATTGGGATCACCCGCGTGGCCCGCGAGGTTCTGTGCCGTCATTGCAAATGGAAAAGCTTGCAACTGAACTTTTTCCTGCCCGCCCTTGAATGCTTCGTCAACGAGACCATAAATCTCTTCCATCGCGTAATCCGTCATGGCGTAACAGCCAACGGATCGACAACCTCCGTGCACCATAAGAAAACTGCCGGTTCGCCCAAGAGAGCGATCAAAGGCGTTGGGGAAACCCGTATTGAACGCAAGATACTCACTCGAATTGGGGTTCATTTGGTCTGGAGTGATGTCGTAAAAACCCTCGGGTGCCTGATGGTCTCCTTGCATAAGTTTCGGCCCAAGATTTCCTGAAAATTTGCAGATAGGATAAGAGTTGAGCAGCGCAAACTTTCCGCTCCGGTCCTGTTTCCATATCTCCAGCGTCCGTTCCTCCTTATAGATGCGGATGAGGATCGGCGCGGCACGATCCATATCGAGTGCTTCCATTTGCTTGATGGTCGAGCTGCGAACTGTGCCCGTCCTCACCGCGGGCTTCGGCGCATATACCATGCTCGAACAGTCACTCAGACCCGCAACGACGAGAGTAAGAAAGCAAGCTTTCGCGAAAACGCGTGGGATCTGACTCAAACGCGATGTCTTACCCGCCGTCTCGTCTGAGTGCGTCAACGGAGCCTCAAGAGTTGCCGGAATTTGGTCCATATGGGTACGAGCCGGGAGGCGGCTCGTATGGCGGCATGGCGGGAGGTGGCGCGGATGGGTACAAGGTGGGAGGTTGCCCATACGGCTGCAAGGCTGGACCTGAACCGTAGTCGACACCAGCAACTGGTCGCTGGGCGTAGACAGCCTCACAGTCTCGCATACAAGATGAGAGGAGAGTCGCAACTATCCCGACAAATACGCAAGTAACGGCCGGCGGCAACCTGGTCATGGAATTACCCCATCAGCTAAGTCGCCGCTCCCCATCACGCAGCGAGTCTCGACTAGAAGACTTTCTCAGAGGTGCGGAACTAAGACGGAGCCTTGCTGGCCAAAAAAATCGATGAAGTCTTGGTTAATGGGGCGTCTACAATTCACCGTCGCTTATTGGCCCAAAGCGTCCGCTTCCGGAGGTAGTGGCTAGGTCGCGACACGCTGGACCAACAGAACGGCAATCCAGGCTAGTCCAACCAGCCACCCCGCCATTGCGACGCCGACCGTGAGCATCCAAAGGCAGATGATCAGCCTTGAAGCGTGCCTATGCGTCATAGCTTTGCTCCACGGAAAAGAGCCGATCGCTCGGCACCGCTTTAAGCCATAGGGATCGGGGCATGCGAGCACCGTGATTTTCGTCACGGAGCCAGCGAAAATTGCTTCGTCGCCTTGCGGGAGATTGGGCCTAAGGCCGGACGTCAGCGCCGAAGTAACCCCTCGCGCTGATTCATCTGACTTGAAGATTGTCAACGATAGCCCATCACCGGCCTACGATTGTTACAAGAGATTAATCCAATGGCCAGCCTGCAGTAATACTTCGGAACCTATCTCCAGCAAGCGTTCGAACCCGCCGCGTTTTCACGCGCGGTTGGCTGGAGATTTTTCGTGACCCGAATTTTGAAATCCGCAATATCGAAGCTCGCGACCATCTACTTCTTGCTGGATGCTGTCTTCATGACTGTTGCGCGACCTTTCGCCAACCAGATTATCGCGCTCTCGGTGTTCGGAAGTCTTCGTGTCCGGATAGCTTCGCTAGGCCCTTATCCTACCCTGGCCGTGTTTATGGTGCCTCTGATGGTTCTTGAACCGGTTAAGCCGGTTGCTGCCTATTTGACTGCTACGGGCCACATCGCGATGGGCATGAGTGTCTTTGTCGTAGGCGAAGTGCTGAAGCTTGTGCTCGTCGAACGCCTCTTTAGCGTGAGCCGGGACAAGCTCATCTTGATACCTGCATTCGCCTGGGCATATGGAAGGTGCTTGCAAGCCAAGGAATGGCTGGAATCGTTCGAGGCATGGCAGACCGCGAGGCGCCAGCGACGTCTCGTTCGCTACGCCGTCCGCAGTTACGTTCGGGAAGCAAAAGTCTGCGAGAGGCTGGAACGCGCATCGTTCCAGCCCCGCTCACGCTACCATTGATGCGCTTTCTCGGACAGCGTACCTTTACTTGACGAGCTGGGCGCGAAGACGCGTAAATTCGGCGTCGCTGATCGTTCCTGCCTTCTTCAGCCGATCGAGCTTTTCGATTTCATCTGCAGCACTAAAGCCAACCGCGCGCCGAAGCTCCTCGCGCGCTTGCTGAGCTTGCTGCGCATTGCGCTCAGCCATGCCCCTTCCTTGCGTGATCAAATACACAAGGACGCCGATATACGGAATCAAGATCAAGACTATTATCCAGGCTGCCTTGCCCCAGCCAGAAATATCGGTGCGTCGGAAAAGGTCGCCGGCGATCGAAATGAGCAGCCAGAACCACATGATGAAGACAAATATCGTGAAGACATCCACGAAGAAATTTCGATAGGTAAAGCCCTCTTGAAAAAAGAACATGGCAATTCTCCCTTCGCCTTGTGATCGCAACTAGCAGTGTCTGCTTATGACCCGAAGCAGACGTGGCATGAGTTCAGTCTGGTCCGGGCGCCTTTCGCGGAAGAATCAGTGAAACGGTGGTCCCCGCGCCGGGCTCGCTCTCCAGGTTGAGCCGGCCGCCGAGCCGCTCCGTGACGGTGTTGTGGACGATGTGCAGCCCGAGCCCGGTTGCGCCGTAATGGCGGCGGGTGGTGAAGAACGGATCAAACGCCAGCCGCTTGATCTCGGGCGCCATGCCACAGCCATTGTCGGCAACGCGCAACTCGACATGATCGCGCCCGGCCGCGCTTGTCGCGATATCGATCGTTCCGTCGAGCCCGTCCGGGAATGCATGTGTCAGAGCGTTGACGACGAGATGCGTCAACACTTGTCCGAACGGGCCGGGATAGCTGTCCATCACAAGACCGGGTTCGCAGTGAAGGTTGAGCGCGACGGCATGCTGCTTCAAGTCCCGGGTGAGATGCCACAGCATCTGCTCGGTCAGCGCGCTCGCGTCGAAACTACGCCGATGCGACTGGCTCTGATCCAGCGCCACCTGCTTGAAGGATTGGATCCGGTCGGCGGAGCGGCCCAGATTGTTCACGAGCTGGGCGGTCGCGTCCTGCACGAGATCCAAAAACGCGTTCAGGCTCGAACGCCTGAGATCGCCGCGGGCGGCCTCCGCGGCAAACTGCGCGGCCTTGTGCTGCAGCGTCGAGGCGACCGTCAGGCTAATGCCGACGGGGCTGTTCACCTCGTGCGCGATGCCCGCCACCATTCGGCCGAGCGCTGCGAGCTTCTCGGCCTCGATCAACGAATCCTG
>Ga0306921_10001853_pt1 | contig 20874 bp, 30 predicted proteins | sample sta12Cox44000080_FD_203760 | JGI IMG/M metagenome (GOLD analysis project Ga0306921, IMG submission 203760) | Lab enrichment of tropical soil microbial communities from Luquillo Experimental Forest, Puerto Rico - statoxic.12C.oxic.44.000.080 (v2)... | ecosystem: Environmental > Terrestrial >...
CATCTCCGTGGATATTTCTGCACCCTTCACATACTGCTGCAGGACGTACTCTTTTACCTGCGTCTTCCGGAATAGCACGTCCATGAAGCGAATCATGTCCTCATGGGACTTGGAGACGTAGGTTACCGAGCAATCGTTCTCGCCGCAGGGCTTGAAAACAGTGCGCTTCTTGGTCTTTTTGAGGTAGCGGATACCTTCGGCGGGATCCGTGAACACCTCGTAGGGAGGAACGCTGATGCCGCACTTCTGCATATACTCCAGGCCGAATGTGCGGTTGTGCTCCAGCTCGTCTGCGAGAGTCGAGCCGCCTATGGTGGGAGAGATGGTGCGAGCGTGGTCTGCCGCTTTGCCCGCACCCGAAAGGTCGAACACGATAAGATCGTATAGCTCTGGGTAATATGCTTCGTTCTTTGCTACGATGATGGGTTCTGGGGCTATGCCTGCGAGGTAGCCTGCGTAGCGCTCGTCATACAGGGTGTAGTAGACATCATGGCCTTCGCGCTGGAACAGGGCAGCATACCATGCGCCATCCCCGTGAAGGCTCATGAGGCATAATTTCACCTGTGCGCCCCGTAAAGGCTACTCCATCTTGCGAGTAACACCCTCGCCCTGATTCGCCCGATTCTTGTTGTCTACGGAGCGGTCCTTGCGCTTGCGCTGCTCCATGACTTCGCCAGAGAGCTTGTTCGATGGCCCCGGCGAACTTCCGCCCATGAGTCCGGGCGAGGAGGCTTCCCGCGGAGCGTTGAAAGGTTCTACGGCTTGTGTGTCTGACTTCGCATTTTCGCGTGTTCCTAGATAGGACATAAATCCTCCTAAACGTGCGCTACAGTACTAGAACCGCTATTTGGTTGCAACAGAATTTGCAGTGGCTTGTTCTTGGATTCCTGATTTGACCATGCGGCGCAGATACGGGTACATATCTTCGAGTCCCCTGCTGATTTTGCGTGAAAGTGCCGGGTCTTCTATTCCTGAACGATTCAGAACCCACTTTTGAAACTTCCGACTCTTGACTATCTCAGGAACCTCGGAAGTCGAGAATGCGCGACCAAAATGGAAGAACCCGAACGTACTACCCTTAGCAAGTTGTACTAAGCCAATAACAGTTTGCATAAGCGCTCCAGGATGCGCGATTCCAGCCTTCCGCATGGCGTCCGCTTGCGCTCTCAACCTATCCCCTAAAAGTTGCTGATTAGTCAGTCCCGCTAACTCTGTAGAGGTTTTGCCTGGCACTATTTCACCTTTGGCTTCCGCTGCCGAGATTCTCTTTTTAGCCTCTGATTCCACGACTTGCTGTTTCGCTGTCGTTTCCGCCTTGGCTGTGCGCGCTTCTTCGGTTGCCGTCTTGCGCACCGCAGTCAATTCCTTGCCAGCTTGAGACTTTAGCTTGGATTCCCCAATCCTGCCTGCGGCTCCCTCCTTGGCCTCCAAGGTGGTGCGCTTGGGCACTTCCGAGAGTTTCTTTTCCGTGCCTTCAATCTGGTCCAGAATATCCATGAAGGGAGCAGTGTCTATTCCTGCTGCTTTCAGCACGTCGTGCAATGGGCTAGCCGTGGATTTGTTGGTGAACTGCGCGAGTTTGGAAGCGATGCCTTGCTCTTGCGCATCCCCCGCTTCGAGAAGCGATTCGACCATTGGGCTTCCCAGTTCACGCTTGAACTTCATAAAACCCTGTTTCGCCCCTTTCCATTCCGTACCCAGACCTTTGTGCTCCGCTGCCGCATCCTGCAAAGCCGTTACCTTCTGGTGAGCGTCTTCAAGCGCCTGTGTAACCCTACTATCCTTGCTCGCTTTCATCTGCTGCCACAAGTCTTCCCGAACCCGCGTGAGGTCGTTGAATGTGACTTTACCGCCTTCTTCGGGCAGGATTCCTGCCTCGCGCATCCTAGCTACATTCTCAGGCTTGGTTTGCTTGATAATCTTCTCCACGTCCATCGTCTTTCCAAACCATGAAACCTGGGAAGGTCCTGCTTCTGGACCAAGCGCCTTGAACACAGCTTTGGGTATTTCTTCCTCGTTTACTCCTGCTCTCTTGAATGAATTTTCGATGATTCCTTTTACTGAAGTAACATCTGTGAAAGGCTCCGTGATTTTATTGCCTACGTCTATGAATGGCTGTCGTGCCTTGATTCCTTCCTGATGCAAAGCCTGCGCCGTGTCAGCCAAGAGTTCGGAACCTTTGCGGATTTTTTTCGCTTCCAAGTGTTTCCCCTGCGCTTCGAGTTGCGCTGCTTCTTGTTCCGCTTGCTGCGTTACTCCACTGATGCGCGCCGAAGTGTGCGCACGCATGGCCGCGAGGTCATGTTCCAGAGCCAGTTCTACTCCCACCTCTGCTTGCGCTCTCTTTGAAGCAATCGTGCGCTGCGTCTGCTCGCCTTCTGCCTTCAGGCGCGTAAGGTCGGCTGCCGATTGCTGCTTGATGCTCTGAATCTTGTTTACGTTCGCAGATACCTTGGAAGCCAAATCGTCACTCATCCCCAGTTTCTTGCGAAAGGATTTGTGCAAGGCATCTCTTGTCGCTGCTGCGGCTCCCGCCGCGCCACCCACCGCTGCCGAGGCACCAAACAGCCTGCGCTCTAGCATCGAAGCTGTGTCTTCGCCTTCCTTGCGCGGGGTCATTGCCTCTACCGCGCCCTGCGTTCCGAACCCGAGTGCGGCAGCAAACTGTGGAACGCGCAGCAAGGATTGTAGTCCGGTCATTCCCGCCTTGCCTGCCAGCGATTCGCCGCCTGTCAGCGCAGCCAGTCCCAAACTCACAGGAGAAGTCAAAGAAGAAGCAATATCAGCAATGGACTTCTCCGCTCCCGTAGCAAAGGTGCCTAGTCCTGCGCGTATAGGATGCCCCGCTGCTATCTGCTTCTTGGTCCATTCCTGCGTGGACCTATAGGAAGGGTCGCCGCTAAGAATCTTTTCAGGAGAGACAAGCCCAGTATTTAGCTTGTCCCATAGCGACGGGTCAGATGGTTGCTGCTGCTCTTTAGCGACAGGAATAAAATCGGGCGCAGGAATGAAGTCAGGTTTGTTGTCTCCATTGGACATTTAGTAAGAGCCACCTGCACCAGTAGATTTTCCTTCCGCGCCAATCTTGTAATATCCGGTCCCCTGCGGACCATCTCTCAAAACGTATCCGGGAGGCGCAACAGGTCCGCCACTGGTAGGATAAATAGCGTTAGTAGCTTGTTCCGAAGAAATTTTCCCGCTTCTGATTCCATCCGATAGGCTTCGCATCATCTGCAAACGGCCTTCACGCTTCTTAACTTCAGCCTCAACATCAGCTTTGGTCATGCCGCCAAACCAGCCAGCCGTAGCCCTGCCAAAAGCGCTTTTTTTCTCCCAGTTGTCTTGCAAACTTTTGGCGTCTGACAAATATTTGGCTTCCTCGCGCATGGATTCATCCAACCACTTGGAGCGTTCCTTTTCCTCTCCGCTTATCATCAAATCCGCTATCTGCCGCTTCACACCCAATTCTCCCGCTCGTATATCGTTCATGTACTCGTTTTGCGCTACCCTATCTTGTTCTGTCACATTTCTCAGGTTAAGGGTTTGCTGAAATTCTAGCGCGTGCTCTCTGCCTTGAGCTATCTGCCTCTCCAAGTTGTCAACACGGTCCTCATGGCGCCACTCTGCTTCCTGTTTATGAATGCCTTCTTCAGCTTTCCAATGTTCTCGCTCACCCATGATGCGCACTAGTTCTAACAAGGTCTTAGGGTCTTCCTGCGCACCGCCCATCGGAGCCTTCGCCAGCATCTCCTTCTGCATGGCTTGCTGCTGCTCTGGCGAACCCATAACTCTCTGCAATGCCATTGCTTGCTGCTTATTCTTGTGCAGCAAGTTCCCGACCAGCGCCTTCATTCCTTGCGCCGCTTCGCCCTTTTGCTGTTGCTGCGCCATTACGTTCTTTAGCGCTTCGCGGTACACGTCCGTCTTTTCAGGATTCAGCCAGTCCTGGTTCAGCGCCTTAGCCATGTTCTTTAGCTTCTTGGAATCTTGCATGATCGCGTTGAGCGCAGCCTGGTTCCCCGACTGCATCGCAGTCACTAGCTGGTTCCAGTCCGCTTCCGCCTTCGCCATCTGCCCAGCCTTGTGCTGCGCTACCGCGTTCTGAATTCCCGTCGCAACGCCTGTAACTAGGTTATGCACTCCCGAACCTTTTCCCTGCCACATTTCTGCCTGCGGTGCTCGCTGGGGAAGCGGTGCGGGAACAGGCTGCGCAAGCTGCTGCTGCCGCTGCTGAAGAATATGCTGAATCAACTGTGTGGTTTGGTCATCCGGACCACCGCTGATGATAGGCACAGAAATGGGTGCTTGCCGGATGTTCGGCCCTCCCAGCATGTTGCGTAGATCAATTGGACCTTGAATAGCCATTTATTTAGCCAGCCAGCGTAGTCCCAGGCCCATATCCAGAGAATGGAATATCGCCCAGTATCCCGCCTTGGTCAATTCCCGCGTAATCTCCCATGCCACCATAGGTGCTCCCACCACCACCGCCGCCGATCTTACCTAAACTTGGCCCAAGGCCAAGCAGGGATGCTCCACCTGTAAACGGAGCGCCGATAATGCTTGCGGCCGCGCCTATCCCTCCCGCTATCTGGTCGAACAGACTAGGAGTGCTTTCCACGCGCTTTGCAGTCGGCGCAGCAAGCCCCATCATCACATTCATAAAGTCCTGTACTGACTGCTCGTACATCTGTGTCTCAAGTTCCCCCACCTGCAATTGCTGCTGGCTCGCTAGGTCGCCCAGTCCAATCTGAGCTCCGCTGCCGAACCTGTTCCCACCCGCGCTAAACTGTTGCAGAAGGTTCTGCGACTGCCGCTCGAATCCAGGCTGCAATCCAGCTACCAGGTTGTTTATCGCTTGCTGGTTGTAGCCCGCCCCACCCTGCAAGAAGCTGTAAATCAGCGGCCCGTAACCTTTGCCAAAAGTGTTATTGAGATTCTTTAGCAGCTTGTCTTGCTGGTTCGGAGTTAGGTTCCCTAGTCCTATTACTCCCCCAGGAGGACTAAACCCAGAACCTGTTCCTAAGGTACCAGTACCACCACCAGGTAATCCCGGAGGTGCTGCCCCAGGCGAAGATCCCGGCAGTGGCGCCGATGTATAGCCACCCAAGTTCGCGCTGAATCCGCCTGTGTTCGTGTTCGTAGGAAACGTAGATGGGAAGCCACTCGTTGCGCTCGTCGATACTGCGCTCTGCGGCATCATGGGAAATGAACTGTTTGTGCTTGTGTTGATGGACAGCAGCGGATTGATGTTGCCGCCAAGGGAGGCTTGCCCGCCCTGCTGAGCCTGATAGGGCACGGAAATACCCCACCCTCCCACATTCGAGCCTGGTACGAGTCCTGGAAAGCTGCCCATTAGTATTTCCCTACTACGGGAGTCATCTGCCTGCTGTGCATGCGCTCATCCATCTGTTGCTGATATACCCTACTCTTAATCAGCCCCGGATTCGAGGTGTCGTTCGGATCTCCGTAGATAAGCTGCCTCAGTTGCTGCGCGAAGTCCATCCAGCGCAATGGGCCAGCCGCCAACCGATACGCGGCACAGTATTCCACAATTTCGCTCCATTCAGGAGGCATATAAACAGGAGATGTTGCTAGGTTCGTGTCATTGAACTGATGCCTCTTCTGGTAGACCATGAACGCCGTGTATTGCTGGTTGGGCTGCGGCCCTATCCAGATGTTTTGCCCAAAACGCGTCCACTTCGCCGGCAACCCTCCCGGTATGAACAAGAGCGTCTGCATGGCCGTGGGCGTGTCGTAGTGCATGGGATAGGCTACGATATTCGTGTTCGGGTCAGTGAAGATGTTTAGCGCGTGAATCTGCGAATAGTCCTCTCCCGCATTCACGAAGAATGTAACCGGGTACTGGTACTGATTGACGGTCAATAACTGCCGCGGCCCTACCGTGCGCAACTCCTCGAAAGGGTAGGAAAGCGTAAGCTCCTCGATCGCCTTCTTGATGTACCCTGCCGGATTGTAGTTCACCACGTCCGAGCGGTTCTGCAGAATCAGCTGGACTTCGGGAATCATGTCCGCAATCGTCGTGGATGGAAGCGCAGGAATCATTTAGTACCCAAAGATAAATTCGTAAAGAACCGAGTTCGTAGCATCCCCCTGAATTACCAGAGCCTCAATACCAACGGCAGCAGGCGGGGGATAAATTGGCGCAAAGTAGGTGAATATTCCCCCCGGAGGCAGCGTAAGCGTGAAAGTAACCGCTGAAGCGTTGGTGATGGTTAGAGTTATGCTCCCCACCGTCCCTGCATTCCGAACGTACAGCACTACGATAGTGATAGCGCCGCCACCAAACACAGTTTGCGAGTTACCCGCAGCCAACCGCTGGTAGAACGCAGAAACGATCGAGTTCATCGAATTGAATACGAACTGAGGCACAATGCGGTTTACAGGTATGAGATTGGCGTTCAGGTCATCCTGAACCTGCATCTGCAAATTGGCGAGAAAGGTAGAATTAGCGCCCATTGGTTACCACGCAACATAGACTTCTGCGGGAGTTGTCGAGCCTGTGGAGGTCAAGGTGAGCGCCGTGATTCCGCCCGCACTTTCAGCTGTCTCATAGAGCATGAACACCCCGCCGAATCCTCCCGTTACCGGAGTAAGCACGCAAGATGCCGCCGAGCCTCCCGTTGGAGTATAGGCCACGGTTATGTTGTTACCTCCCAGGTTGCGCACGTACACCACAAACGCCTTGCCGCTAGGCAGCGTCACCGCTGAACCAGTAGTCAAGACTTGAAAGAACTGATTGTAGAAACATTCCGTGGTGGGCAGAGTGATGCCCTGCAGGGAGATGTTTACCGTAGTCTGGTTCTGCGCAACATTCACCCCAACTAGGGTGATTCCCAGAATTGAATTCAGGTTCGGCATCGGTCCTCCGCTCTTATAGTCCTAGTACACCCCAAAATCAATGAATAAAGAGAGAGATGGTCACGCTCGCCACATCACACTTCAGGAAAATCTGCGTCTTCGTCCAAGCTGTAGTGCCATCATAGATGTTTGCTGCTGCGTTCATGCGCTTCACATCGTAGGCAATCGCTATCCTGCCCTGCGGAAGCGAGTAAGGCACCGCAAACTCCATATTGGGCGTTCCGGGCGTAACCAACCCCACTACCCAGAACCCGTCGATATTCTTCTGCGGGTCGGTGTTCGTGCCATTACCGAAAGCTATGTTTCCCGCCAGGATGCGGTCATGGTTCGATAGCCTCTCCCCAGGTGGCAAAGTGAAGCGAGTCGGCCTCATAGCTCGTTTTCTTCCACTTCGCCAACCACAACTATCTGTACGATCGACAGTGGCCCTTCATTCTTTTCCCGAAAGACCGATACTTGCGGATTAAGCGCAGTGAGCAGCAAATTAACCGGAACAGTCATCAGCCGCCCCGTGGGTATCTTGTTCCCGAATCCCACAGGCGTAGAGGTTGACACAACTTGCTGCACGTCATTCGAGCCTGTAACCGTGAAAGTAGCCACCACCTGCCCCATATCCCTATAAGTGAGAATGATTCTGCGCACGGTGGCTTGCCGGTAGGGTGCAACCTGCTCCACGCGCCAGTGATACTCCGAATCCGCATAAGGGTCATTGAATCCCTGCGTAGGGTCAAAGGAATGAAACTCGACGCGGTTGTTCTGCACGCTGAAGCAGGGAAACAGAGCAATCTGCGCCTGCGCGAACACGCCCCCATTCGAAGTCGGAATATTGACGGAAGCCGCTTGTACGCTGGGTGTATTCGGGCCACTGCCGCCGCTAGGAGGACTTCCACCGCCACCCTTGGGAGAATAGGGAGGGAACCCGCCAGAAGGCTCCGTAGGGATAGGTTGAAGGAAGAATGGCGGACCAGGAAACAGGAAGTCAAGGAAACTCATCGCCACACCACATTGGGGCGCCCACTCACAATCAACCCAGGCGTCTCCTCCACGCTCCAGTTCTTGTCCTCAATCGAGTAAACATAGTGGCGCGTGAAGATATTTTTCAGCGGAATCGAGATGCGATAAGTCAAGTAGATGAAACCATAGGCGTAGTTGGGAATAATGGACGCTATCGGAGAGTTCGACGCTACCGCCAAGTCCGCCATGATTGCATCGCGAGCCGTGCCGCCTATTTCCTCAAACGCATTGATGCTCACCTTGTAAATCTGCTCCGTCGAGATGAACGCGCCCACTGAGCCATATTGCGCAATGGAGAAGGGATAGACGTTGCCAATGCCCTTGTCCGAGGCCCATAGATGGTCGAAGTAGTAGGGCGCTAGCGCGTTGCCCGTAATGGTCTGCTGCGTCACCCCATTGTTCCTGAACAGGTAGGCAATCTCGCCCAGTGCCATAACCCCAGTAAACTGGTCAGGCACATCCAGAAAGTCCACAAACCCCGCGCTGGTATTCACAGTCGGATCCCATACGTTGGGGATTCCGTTCGCGCTATACCACAACCGTTGCGGGAAGTTGGTGGTCGAGCCTGCGGGAACCGAACCAACCGCTGCCGCATTGAACACAAACACGTTCAGCAAGCACAGTTGAAAGTTAATCTCATAGAGAAACAGTCCGCCCACGCTCGACCCAGTGCCACCAAAGGAAGCATCGGTAAGTTGCGATACAACCACTGGCAAGGCAGCTATCCCATCCCAGGATTGCAGGTAGGGCACTCCATTCGTGTAGTAGAACAAACTGGCGAATGCCCGAGAGGATACAGGCGTGTTTACTTTAAGCGGCGAACCGCCGATAAATTGCCACGGATTCTGTGCTGGGAAGTTATTAAACGGAGAGAGTTGCCACAGTCCACGTGTAGTGAACGCGCAAGTGTGAATCGTAGAGTTTGCGTCCATGAAGCTATTCACACCTAGAACGGGATTCTGCGGTTCCGGGCCAAGGAACACTTGCGCGAAAGGAGGAGTCGAGCGTAATTCCTTGTTGCGAAACCAGAAGTTCCTTGTTGCGGGGGTTTCCGAAGATTCCAGGTAAATCTCAGGTGTCTGGACGTTTAGCCCTTTATACTCGCCGCCAAACGGAATCTCGAAGTATTTTGGCATCCCATTTTAATTAATCGTCACAGTTAGGGTTCCGCTCGATAGCTTCTGAAGCGAGAACCCAGAGATCCAATAGGGCTTCGAGCGCGAATAGTTTCCTGGCGCCCCGGTCGGCGCAATCGCGTCCCATACCAGGTTTCCGTTGCGGTCTAGTACTATAACTTCATCTCCCGCAGCGTTGGCATTCAGCCAGTACATATCCTCTGCGCGTACCATCTGCTGCCACTGATTTAGGATGACTGTTCCGCCCCCGGAAGCCGCCAGAATAGTGCTTGAATTTAGTAGCGATGGACTCAGCAAGTGCGCAGTCGTAGTCGTAGGAACGTCGAGCACCTTGTAAAAGCCCTTATAGGTTCCCAGCGTGGGATTGATGATGGTTATGAAGTTGCCCGCTACGAGACCATGCGCACCCGTGGTAGTCAGCAGGACCGCTCCGCCCGCGCTTGAGATGAGTCCTGCGGGAGACGCAGAAGGAGTCGCGGTCACTACATCGGCCGATGTGAAGCTCCAGGGATTCGATGCTAAATTCATTCAGTAGCCTCGGGCGAATAAGGAACTGTGTTCAAGTCCGCAGCCGGATCTTTCACGTTATACAGCTTCGGGTCAGGCTGCAATTCCTTGCGGTCTACGGTCATGGCTCGCGCCACAGCCAAATCGCGTGAACCGATTACCGCGGTGTCAATGCAATCAGACCACTGGCAAACGAGCAACCCATATTGCCAAACCATCTCCGAAAGGGGCATTCGTCTGTTGCACCTTCCACAGATGTGATAGACGTACTCCCTATCACCTCTCCAAAGTGGCACGTCACACCTTCTTTTTTGAGGCAGGCGCGGGAGGTGGCGGAGGCGCAGCAGACTTCGCAGGCTTCTTGTCTGTTTCGTCTGTGATGTTCGCGGAGTTCACACCCTTCTGGTTCATGGCGTGAAGCGAAGCGAACGAACGCGCTTCGGCCAAAACCACGAAGCGTCCCTCCACATGGCAGTTGCACATAACGTGGTACTGGTACTTCTCGGTCTTGTCTTCGTGAATCCGGATCTCGTGTATCACGAAACGGTCACTCCGTTGAGGCTCAACACGTACCAGGAAGCATTATACGCTTCAAGCGTAACCGAGTTTCCGGCCGCACCGCCGAAGGTGAGAATGTGGTTCGCGCCATTGATTCCATTTGCCGGCGTGGTCACTACGTGCGCAAAGGCGGTAGTCGAAATGATACGGATAATGCGCCCATCCTGGAATCCCTGCCCAGCTAGAGGCAGCGCGAGCGAGATAGCGTCAATGATGGCTGCCGTAATGATGTAGCTGCCAGTCGGTGCGAACAAGCCATTGGGCAGCTTGGTCTGCAGCACATCCCCAGACTCGATTGCCGTCACGTTGACTGTAAAGCCCGTGCCAACTCCAGGCTGCGCTCCCCCTACTGCCGTAGCCTGGCCTGTGGCAATTGAGTATCCTGAGCCACCAAAGGTAATCGAGAAGGTGGCTACCGCGCCCGTTGAAACAGTCAGCACCTTGTAGGTGGCATTGCCGTTTCCAGTGGTAATAGTACCTGTGTCGTTTGCCGCATATCCCGAACCTGCCGCCGTGATTCCCGCAGTCAGGATGATGCCTGTGGTCGCCCCGGCAAGGAGAGTTTGAATATCCGTCTCGCCCGAATAGACACCATACGGGAAATGAGTCAAGGTAAGGTTCGCTGACACGCTTCGTCCCCCTTACTTCTCCATCTTCACTTTAATTTTGGGCATCTTTCTGCCCTTTTTCTTCATTCCCTTCATTCCCTACCCCGCTTTCTATGGACCGTTAGATCCCCACACTCCAGGCCAGGAAGTAGCGCCAGAAGAGAATCGCTGGAAGCTGAGCATCTTGGTCGAGCGAGTATCAAAATCGTCGTCATAGTCCGTGTCGATTGGATGGCGGTCGAAGAACTTGACCTGGTGCGATTCCTTGTCCGTAGCCACGAACCACGCGCTCGCGCTGGTGAAGTAGTGGCAAATCTGGAACTGAAGATCCTCGCCCAGCAGGGAGTTTAGTTCGTTGTCCGCTGTGTAGGGACGCCCTGCACTGCCCAGAATCTCGCGGGCTATGAACTTCAGTTCCGGCGGAATCAGCACCCAGCGCGGCTTGAACCGGATAGGTATGCCCTGCGCGTCGATCAGGCGCTCAAACTGCGTAATCATGGTCTGAATGGCGGTAAATGACAGGTCAACGTCAGGAGTGGGACGGTTCGGATAGGTTCCGGTAGCGGTGATAACGCTCGCTACTCCCGGCCCTACGTTCGTGGCGTTCGCCCCGCCAAGCAAGGGATGCGCCGTATTGAACAGCGACAGGCCGTCTGTGGTGGTGACTGAGGAGAAGCCCAGGTTGAATACGTTCGCTGCTACCTGCTCGCGGATGAATAGAGCGGAGCGTGAATGCGCCTTTGGCGCCTGCTTGATGACTCCGTACTTGTCATCCTCGATCAGTTCCCAGGATGCCCGCGAACCGAGTCCATAGGAGAGGTGCAAGTACCGCTTGGTGCCGCCCTGGATCAGATCGTCGTAGATGATTGCGGAGCCTTCCGGCTTTTCCGGCATCACCCCGACACCCGCATACTCCACTTCATCCTCGAAGGCTTGCTCCGAGTTTTCCACGTTCATCCAGCGCGTGTACTCCTGCTCGCGCATCTGGTAATCGAGGAATTGAACGAGATTGTGGTGCACTCCTGAGGCTAGGAGTTGTGCAAATTGACCTCTCACCATTGGCACGGTAAGTTTCTCCTTATCTACAACTTAGGAACTTATCAGCTGCCCGGAATCTGCTGCGTAACGGGCAAGAAAGTGAAATGTACCTGCGTTCCGGCCGCAACCGTAGCGCGATTGTCCAGCGCCACAACCGTTGCCACTGCGGAGCCGCCCGTCTTAGCCTTGTCGATGTACCAGTACCCAGACGCGGTTTCCTTGGTCATCCCATAAGCCTTGCCCACATCCGTTACTAGCGGAGTGGTGGCTACTCCCGTGGTGCCGAAGGCGGCAGAGAATACCGTGTCTGCCACATTCTCAGAGAGTCCGCAGCGTCCATCGTTGAGCGGAGCACCGTGCGCGATGTTCTTCGCCGAGGACTGGTTAGGAACGGAGCCGAAGGTACCCGCTACCGCGCCCACCCCAGTAAAGGGAGCAAGCGGAACAGGAGCTCCCGAACCAGTCGAGCCAAGGTTCGAAGCTGCCTCATAGGAGATTCCCGCGATGCCGGCTGTGATAGTCGAACCGTCCCACACGGCCAACCCGCCATCCGTCGAGGAATCGACTTGTACGGGAGTCCCGGAAAGGAACGTCTGTCCAGCTTCTTCAATGATGCGGTTCTGCCTCCACTGATTGCCGCTGATCGTGGAGATAGGAAGAATCGGAACGGCAAATGCCATGATTATTTCCCTCCTACTGGATCTGCGCCCATTTTGGCGTCAAGTTCCGCCGCGGTGGGTTGATAGTGCCGCAAATATTTCGCGTCTCCCACTGACTGGTTCTGCGCATCGACCATTACGGGAGACTCATCGGAGTTCACATCCGGATTGGGAGTCTTGTCGAAGTAGGTCTTGGTGCGCCGCTGCAGGGCGAGTGCGCGTTCCATCTTGGCTTTCTCTCGCGCCATCCACTTCTCGACCGAAATCTTCATCAGAATCAGGTCGCCGTAGCGTATTTCACTCTGCCCCTTCTCGATCTCTACCGCCATTGGCTCAACATCATCCAGCGTGGCGTTGGTGTATCCCATCGACTTCAGCTGCGCGTAGCGTGCGCCCGCCCCCGCCAGCCGATTCCCCCAGTAATAGTGGAAAGAGAGGTTCTTGATGCGTATCTCCTCGAGCGCCGGCGCCCCAATGTCACGGGCCACAATCGACTTGTCGAACATGATTTGCGCTTCGGGAGAGAGCCACTGTCCGGAAGGGAGCCTTACGTTCTTGCCTGTGGCTATGGATTCTCTGAATTTGCCTTCTGTCTTCGCGCCCAGATCGAGGTCTTCTTGGAGGTTCGCCTGCGCGTCCCGCACCGTCTTGTTGGTAATAGTCATGCTAGTTCACTACCTGCACGGTCGCCCACGTTTCGCGCACCTTCTTCAGTTCTTCGGGATTGGATACGTCAATGCCAATGCGCTTCAGGTACTCCCCGCGGGTCACTACCTTGCCCTTGCCCGTAGTGACGTGGAAATTGAGGAAGTCTCTGTCTTCCTGAGACTGAGTACTAGAACCAGTGTTGTCCGATGAACTGGAACCATCTTCCAGAACAAAGCGTTGCTTGTCGCGCTTGAGGCCACCCTTGCGCGCTTCTCGGCCTACCACCATGTCCACCACGTTGCGCACATAGGCTTCGTAGTTGGGCATAGCCTTTACTTGCACGTTCGTGTTGGCTAGTTCCTTACGGATCTCGGGGAGAAATTCAGAGAAGCCTTCGAGTTCATCGAGCACTTCGCGTTCGATCATGCGCGAACGCAGATTCACCGTCTCAACGGCTAGGGGAGTAAGCCGCTGATTGAATGCGGCATCCTCGTTGTCCAGCACGGAGGGAATCTCTGTGTTTACTGGCTCTTTTGGCTTGCGGGCTTCTTCTGCGGCAGCAAGACGTTCTGCAAAGGAATCCATTTTTGCTGAGAGAGGTGAAAGCAACTCGCCCATTTTAGCGAGCAGTTCTTCGGCGGAAGGAGCCTGTGGCGGCTTCTCACCTTCCTGCTTCACGGCGGGAGGTTCTTCTTTCTTGTTGTTAGGCCACAACGGTTCTAGTACCTCTCAACGTCGGGTACTGTACGTACTACGAATTAGGCTGTCAAGAGAATTTTAGAAGGAAAGATTGGAGAGGATGTCAATAAATGTGATGACGCCCTGTATCTTGCCCAGTTCTTGCGCGTCAGGATGCCCGTGAATGAGGTTTTGTACCTGCTTAACGCGCCATTCCTGGAGGTCCGCCAGGAGGTCCGCCCATGCCGGGGACTTGAGCAGTTCCTTGGTCTGCGCCGGATGGGAGCGGAGGTTGGCCCATGGAGCTCCGTGCGGCAATGAGGGCTGCGGCCCGCGGGTCGATTTGCTGCGGCTGCGCTCCGCCATCTTGTTCTCCTTGCTGCGGCATAACTGTTTCTGTCGCATCGGGTATGAAGTCTTTGGGTTGGTCGTAGCCGAAATCGCGCATGATGCGGTAGATCAGCCTGTCTGCCCCGCCCAGCACTTTCAGCAAGTAATCCTTGGCTTGCGGCGGAATCATGGGATTGGTTATGGCCTGCATCAGCTGTGCTTGGGCGGTGTAGTGGCGCTGAATCAGGCCCACCATGAGCATATCGTTCTGCTTCTCGACTTCCTTGTTGATAGAAGCACTAGTACTGCGTATGGGGATGCGTGAACGGTGCGCAGCAAACTCCGCTAGCGCCTTGAGCAGATACTTCGCGTCCTTGCCGAATATTTCTTCCCTACCGCCTACCCCGAATTTAGCGTACATTGCAGTCAGCCGTGAGCCGACCAGCTGATGAGCGTGCCGAAAATCCGATGTGGCTAAGTTCGTTCGATGGTTCCCTTCTTGCATCATGGCGAGTGTGCCCATCGAACTGTACGGATTCCCTTTGCCTTTCGTCGGGCCACCTGTACCTGAGCCGCTTACCGCGGGAGCAATTCCGGAACGTTGGTCTGCGAGCTCCAGAATCATGGTTTCGTTTTGGAAACTAGACTGGTAGACATCCGCCATCTGCATGGCTTCTACTTCATCCTTGTTGGCCGTAATCGCCCCGGAAGGGAATATCTCCAGCTGCGAGCCTAAATTCACAGCGGAAGGCGAGAAGCGCCAGAAGCGGCAATTCGCCAGCGTCGAGTTGTCAATCCTGTTGTTGTGTATGTCTGTGGCTTCCTGCTGGTACTTTTCTAGGAGTTCGGCGAATCCGTGTCCGTAGGCGCCATCGTTGCGGTAGCCGAGTTTGGTTCTGACGATAGGTGTGAAGTTTCCGGGGAGGAAGTTGAACACTTTTCGCAGAACCGTGCGAGTGGATAGGTGGTAGCTGTAGATGAGTCTAAACTTCCGTCCTTGGTGAAACCACGGAAAGTAGCATTCATACACGTCCCATTCTGCGTTCACCGAAGACTGAATCGGCGTCACGCCTTGCTTTCTCTGTTCCTTGGCCGAATTGAGCGACGGTCCTTGCCGGTCGGGATTCCCGATGATCGCATCCACCGCTTCTTTGGAGTAGAACCCGTCGAAAACTCTTTCTTGCAGGTCGTAGCGCGTGAGCGGGCATTTCTTGGTCACCAGGCGCGAGGCTTCCACCGTCTGCGCCGCGGCATCCATCATCACATCTTCGTGCGATAGCTTGTCTACGGACGGCCCTTCGTACATCGTTTCTTCGTCGAAGTTGCGCTTCTTTTTGCCCTGCTTACTGGTGGTGTATCCGGTTGAAACGGCTTCAACCATGTTTTTCCAGTTGATGCCCACGAAACTGGTACCGAGTTTAGCTCCGTCAGTGAACCACTGTCCGTAGACGCGGTAGAGGTCGAGCTCTCCCGGTTCGTATCCCATGATATCCATGAAGTCTTCGAGGATTGAGCGTTTACGTTCGGCTTCCTGGGGGTTGGCTGTATTGGCGGGATACATATAATGCCAGAGCGGAGATGTGGCGAAAATATAACCGAGCACTCTTGCGGTAAGGGTGTCCACACGGTCACCGATAACCTGGATGACGATGTTCGAGCAGTTCGGCCAGGGGAACGACTTGGTTTCTGCTTGCGGCTGTCCAAGGTATAACCTCCGCCATTTAGGTATTTTGGACTTGTGCAGGTTTGCGTGCGCGTCCACGTAGCTGCGCAGCTTCTCGTAGAGCCACCCTTCGATTGCTTCATTCGTTTCGGGAGAGAAGTCTACATCCACCATTTCGAAGGAATCCGAGGGTGAAGAAGGTTCCCGAAAGCGCAGAGCTTCTTTAGCCATCAGTACACTCTCTCGAACAGGGCATGGGAGAAGGCAGCGAGCACCGTTACCGCTACTTCCCTATCGGGAGAGTCTTCCTTGTAACCGGCTTCGAGGAAAGCGTCAGAGTATATATCCAGGAATTTGGCGTAGTGCATGAACTCGTTGCGCGGCAGAGTAATCATTTTGAGGAGCGAGCGGCGGAAGTCTTCAGGCCTGACCAGCTTGGATATGTCGGCGCGTTCATAGCGCGTGGCGCTCACGGCGAGAATGTACCAGTACTACCTAGCTTCCGCAAGTGCTTGCTTGCGCCTTCGGTTCCAGCCGTCGATGGCGCCCACCACGTCCCGGTAACGAATGGACTCGAACATGGAGTTGGCGTAACCGAGTGTGTCCAGTATGTCGATGGTGCGCGAGGAGGGGTAAGTCCTGTACTCGTTATCGAACTGTGTGTGGTCCTTGCGCGACCAGAACTTTGAATTTCTGAATACAGGCTCCATCGCCCGGATACGCTCATCCTTGGCGTTTGCGCTCCGGGGCGCAACGAGGAAATTCACGGCCAGGTTAAACCCTTCGACTTTCCCGTGATACTCCAAGGGGTAGCGCAGGAGTTGCTGCGCCACGATCTTCTCGATGTAGACGGAATCGAGTTTCCAGCGTTTAGCGAACTTGTAGATAGTCGCCACCAGTTCATCATAGCTGGAGGATTTGGCCCAGGTGTCCAGCAGATACTGCATACCAGATTCTGAGTCATAGCCCACCACCACAATGGCGTGGTGCGCCCGCCCAGTCATTTCCGAGTGGTTGGGATCGCAAATCATTTTGCGGGTCAGGAGAGAGACAGGTATATCGCCAAGACTTTTCCCGTCATAGACGTTGTGCCGGATATATGCTGCTTTAACGCTGTTTCGATTGCCTTCGTATAGCTCGTAGTAGCGCAGCCATTCGGGTCGAAAGGGGCATTCTCCGGGGAGCACGGCAAGATTGCGATACTGATGCGAGTAATCTTCGACGGAAAGTCTTTCTTTAAACTGCGCAAGCAGTTCAGCAGTAAAGAAAATGGGGATTCCTGCGGGATGCTCCGCGCAGCAACCCCCTTCGGCATCGTGCGTTTCGAACGTCCAGTGCCCTTTTTTGTCATTTTCTCTTATCCATCCATTCAGATCGTAATAGCTCCAGCGGTTTCCCACCACCACTTCATCGCCCAATTCCTTTTCCACCACGTCCATATCGAATACGCCGCTCAAGAGGCGGTGATACTCGATGGTATCGTTAGCCACGAGTTCGGAGTTTTTCGCGTCGCGGCCGAAAATATCATCCTGAATGATGCGGTCATAGTGGCGGGACTGCACTGCGCCACCCACACCCAGGAAGTCATAAGTGCCTTCGCCAATACCAGAGGCAGTTCGTTTCTGAGTCTTACTCTTATCGTTCCAGGCGCAGTTTGCATCGGGAAGAATCTCCTTGAACACTTCGCGGAAGACGGCATTGGATGTGTAGTGGGAATCGATGCGCCGGCCAAAGCGGATAGCGTTCGGCTCGTTCTCACTGACTATGAGTGTTCTGTTGTTGGGGTTGTGCGCACGCTTCATCCAACGGATCCAGTCATCGCCGTAGCCGAGATCGCGCATCAGGGCTTCATCCATTTCGGTGAAGGGCAACGCCCACCACATGGAAAGAGATTCAGTAACCAGAGTGGTCTTCAGATGGTCCCGCGGTATCTCTAATACGAGGTGGATATGGTCGCGCTCGAGCGATTGCGCAATGCGCTTATGCAGGGAGGGAGAGAGACGGTCGCGCTTCAAGACCAGCTTGGCGAAGAAGAACAGGGAGCCCAGGGCATTCAGGCGCGTAGCCATGCTGTGCCCTTCGTCCGACTTGACGTTAGGGTGAATGAACTCCCAGCTATTCAGCATCGCCCATACGATACGCCAGGTGCCCGGAGACGCGGCAGAGAATTTCGGATTCGTGCAGGATGCGCAGCACAGTCGAATCAATGTCGACGACGTGGCCGGCAAAAGAGCCGTACATGACTTTATCGCCGCAATGGAAGGAAACCACCTTTTCGCCGATGGAAACAATTTCGCCAGTAGTGGGCCTGCGCTGAGACTTTTCGGGAACGATGAGCAGACCGCCCTTGCCTTCGCATGTTCTGCAGGGAGCTTTGCGCGTACCGTTGCAGGTTTTACACTGAATCTTGCTGTTCAGGCGCGAGGTGCCATCCTCGCAATCAGCGCAGATGAGCCAGCCGTGGCCTGCGCACTGTTTGCACTCATAGCCGGATACGAAAGGGTCTTCATGGACCAGCACGCGATCACCGGCAGCTTCAAACGAGACTACACCCACTTCAAAAGAGTTACTGGTTACTTGCATATGTCTCCTCAATGGGTGCTACTCCGATTGAACGCAGAAATTCCTTGTCTTCTTCCCTCTGGACATAGCGGGTAGCAAAAACCTCATCGGAAAGTTCTACCCATGTTTCGGGGCAATGATAATTCCAACCACCCCAACCAAAAACAAAAGAGTTGCTCATTCCTTCGCCTTCGCCTCCGCATCACTAACTATTTGCGCGGGGTCTGCCTGTTTTAACATCTCTGCATCGTCTTCACTAAGGCTGACTGTATTCTTCCATACCCACACCAACCCCATCCCCACGCCGCGCTCTAGCAACTCAACTCCAGTTGGCGTAAGAGGCCCCTCGCGCTCCCGCGTCTCACCGGATGTGCTGGCCGCAGAATCCGCAAACTTCTCCATATCAAAGTAACCGACGCCCCTGCCTGTGCCTTTGCACACGGGGCACACAGGCGTGGCCGCTGGCGCTGCGTAATAAAGACTATGGACTGCCTTCTCTAAACGCTCGACAGCAGGGAGAAGCGCTTCGAGTTCGTCTGCGCACGACTCGTGGCAAAAACAACGGTTGCTCTCATCGTGTCGGTCTACGTACTTCTTCTGTATTTCTCGCCACTTCGCAATCAGCTTCCGCAGTTCTTCCATCGCGCTCACTGGCCTAACTCCTGTCCTACCAAATACCACGCGCAACCTTCGGCCTCATCGCAAATATGCTGGTATATCTTTCCGCAACTACAAGCGCGCCGCTCGCCATCCTTGCAAAATCCCGTCATCGGAAATTCAGTTTCGCAGTTGTGTTTCCGCAGTTCTTCCATCGCGCTCATTGGCCTAGCTCCTCTGCGCCCAAACTAATGCAATCACAAAACCAACTAGTGTTGGGAATCCCGAACTATGGCTAAAATGTGGGGAGTCTAAACGCACAATGTCTAGCGCCATGAATGCGGCTATTACCAAACATCCTTTCCAAGGTTTGTAAGCCATTGGCCTAGCTCCTGTCCGCGAGTGCGCGGATTAAGTCGCAATTTGCATAATGATATTCCGGGTCAAAATTCTGCTCAAACCTGTAAATTGAACGCGCAGCACGCTGGCACCACAAGCACATGTCGCTATCCCGTCCGCCGCTGAAAGGGTCAACCGATTTGAGAAGCGCAATGTACTCCTGCCGCACGCGCTCACGCTCGGAGCGGATGACGGGCATTACATGACGTATCATGTATGCCGTTATGCAACGACAGCCTTCCAAGTCGTGACAATTCCCCTGCTGCCACTCGGTTAGTGCTTTTTCGAATGCTAATTCCAATTCATGCGTAATGGGGGCATTCGTGGCTATCCCCAAAACAATAGGCGCGTGATTTCGATAGTGAACCCGCTCGGCGTCAGTCATGCCTAACTCCTGTCCGCGAGTGCGCGGATGTCCTTGCGTACCATTTCATCTACTGATTCGCCCTCGGTTGTATCTACAGCTTGAGCACATTCCTCAATCGTCTCCTGCCGCACGCGCTCCATCTCGGAGCGGATAAGGCCCATAATTTTATCAATTCTCCATTGCATATTTCCGTAGTCCCCATCTACTATCGCTTCAAGCTGTGCCTTCAAATTCCAGTCCCGCTCGGCGCCAGTCACCGCTTCAGCCTCCACACGAATATCCAACGGCTGTGATTCGATACCCGCTTACTCTTAATGCGATGTACTGGCTCCCACTTGCCCCTTTCAAAGATCGAACCAGCTGCATTGCCCAAATCCTCAGGATAGATCCCGTAAACCTTCTCCAGCACTCCAAACACATCATCCGCAGATACGATTCCCCTCGTTTCCGCTATGTGCGCCGCCTCCACCCGCGCTATAACCAACATCTCCCGCCTGGAAAGCGCCGCCTTCTGCTTCCCTAACTCCTTCTGCCGCTCCCCTTCCTTCGCATCAAAGGTCAGTTGCTCCGTCATTTCCCGCTCCGCGCAATCTCCCGCATATACTTCTCCCACTTAGGCCCAAATTCCTCTCTCCGCTTCCTGATATACGCCGAAAACTCCTCATCCGCCATCAGCCGGCAAGGATTCGATGGCAGCATCGGATAATCCTCCATCGTCGTATACTCCCGCTTCCCTACCTCCCCTCCCGCTTCAACTGCGCCTCCACCAGCATCCGCAAAACTTTCGAGGGATACCCACCCCTCTCCTTCACCAACTTCACGAACCTTGCCCATACCCCCTCCTCTATCCTGAATATCACCCGTACCGTCTCCCCACTTCCTAACTTTTGAGTCATACAATACTGTATTACCGCATACAGTTCTGTATGTCAAGTACTTTCACCTCCCTGAAAAACTTTTCTTGGGCTTTATGTAAATATTTACCCGTACCCCCTCCCATTTCTGCCCTCGACCTAGGAACCCCGCACACCCGGATTGAAACATAATAAGTATTAGCAGACAGTACTAGTCTCTAGAAACAAAGGACTTAGCTAGTGAGTAGTTTGCTTGGAGTAACGTCTAGTACGCTCGTTTCGCCTGTGAGATGTACTTCTCTAGGGGGTTGAGAGTCTTTTAGTTCTTTCAGGATCTGGAGAGCGCGAAGCTTTTCGGATTCAGGTATAGCAAAGGT
>Ga0306921_10001854_pt1 | contig 20874 bp, 23 predicted proteins | sample sta12Cox44000080_FD_203760 | JGI IMG/M metagenome (GOLD analysis project Ga0306921, IMG submission 203760) | Lab enrichment of tropical soil microbial communities from Luquillo Experimental Forest, Puerto Rico - statoxic.12C.oxic.44.000.080 (v2)... | ecosystem: Environmental > Terrestrial >...
ATAGGAGGGCATTCCGTCGCTGACCTTCATGGGGAAGCGGGCCGACCGCTTCTCCAGAAAGGCCGTCACGCCCTCCTTCACGTCGGCCGATTTGCCGCGGGCGTAGATGCCTTTGGAATCGACCTTGTGCGCCTCCATCGGATGGTCGGCCCCCAGCATCTTCCAGAGCATCTGGCGATTGAGGGCGACCGACACCGGCGCGGTGTTGTCGGCGATCTCGCGGGCGAGCGCATAGGCCGCCGGCAGCAGCTCCTCCGGCTTGTGAATTGAACGCACCAGACGGCCGCGCAAGGCCTCGTCCGCCGGAAAGACCCGGCCGGTCATCACCCATTCCAGCGCCTGCTGCGGTCCGACCAGGCGCGGCAGGAACCAGCTCGAGCAGGCCTCCATGACGATGGCGCGGCGGGTGAAGACGAAGCCGTAGCGTGCCGCTTCCGACGCCAGCCGTACATCCATGGCAAGCTGCATGGTGACGCCGATGCCGACCGCCGGCCCGTTGCAGGCGGCAATGGTGGGCTTCAGGAGGTCGAACAGGCGCAGCGTGAACAGCCCGCCGCCATCGCGATGGCCGTCGAGGCCGGGATCGACCGGCCCGCGATCCTCTGCGTTGAAGGTGTTGGCGCCGCCCGACAAATCGGCGCCGGCACAAAAGCCGCGGCCGGCGCCGGTGAAGATGACGGCGCGCACATCGTCGTCGCGGTCGGCGCGGTCCATGGCGTCCAGCAACTCCGACAGCATCTTGCCGGTGAAGGCGTTGAGCTTGTCGGGACGATTGAGCGTGATGGTGAGGATGCCGTCCTTGGTGTCGTACTTGATCTGCTCGTAGGTCACGCTACTGCCCTCATGTCTGGTTGATCAGCACCACGCCGCCCATGATGAGGGCGATGCCGCCGATCTGCTTCAGGCCAAACGGCTCGCCGAACAGGAAATGGCCGAGCACGGCCACGATCGCATAGGAAAGCGACACGCTGGGGAAGGCGACCGACACCGGAATCTTCCGCAATGCGAAGATGTAAAGGAAGGCGGCCGAGCCATAGAGTGCGAGGCCCGCCAGGGTCGAGGGCCGCAGGATCTGGGCGACGAGAGTGGGCGCGTCGGCGCCCGCCTTCAGCAGCATCTGTCCTGCGATGCCAGCCAGGATGCCAACGCCCAGCACCACGTAATAGATCATCATCGTTCAGGACTCCGTTGAAGGCAGGCGATAAGGCTGGCCGGCCGCCCTGGTGTCGGCGGCGGGACGTTCGACCTCTAGCCCGTCAGCGCCGCGGGTAAAGACCTCGCGCACGAGATACTGCGGCTTGCGATTGACGGCGAGGAACATGCGGCCGAGATATTCGCCGATCAGGCCGACGACGATCAGCTGCACCCCGGCCAACACGAGGACGGCGACCATGAGCGACGCCCAACCCTGTGGTGGCTTGTTGTCTGAGATCGCCTCGACGACGACGATCACCGCCGTGAGCGCGCCCAGCGCGCCGAAGGCGATGCCGAACAGCGTGGCGAAGCGCAGCGGGATCACCGAGAAATTCGAGAACATCGAGAGCCACAGCCGGAACAGGCGGGCGATCGTATAGTTGGAGCGGCCTTCCACGCGCGCCAGGTGCTCGACCTGCAGGCGACTGACATTCTGCGTCACCTGGAACACCAGGCCGTCGATATAGGGAAACGGGCCTTCGTAGCCCGCCGTGATCTGCTCGCGCACGAAGGCCGACAGGCAGCGAAAGCTCGAGAGATAGAGACCTTTGGGCTTGTCGATCAGATGATCGGCGCACCAGTTGGTGAAGCGGCTGCCGAAATTGCGCCAGACAGCGTGCTTCTTCTCCTCGTAGTAGGTGTAGACCGCATCGTAGGCGCCGTCGCGCGCATACTCGAACAGGCGCTTCACTTCGCCGGGCGGGTTCTGCAGGTCGTCATCCATGGTGATGGCGTAGCTGCCACGAGCCCGCGCCAACCCCGCCATCACCGCATTGTGCTCACCGTAATTCCGGCTGAGGCTCAGCAATACGATCGGCGCGCCAGGCTCGCCGGCGAGCTTCTTGCAGACATCGAGGCTGTTGTCGGGGCTACCATCGACCACCAGCACGATCTCGAGCCCGCCGGCAACGTCGAGCGCGCGCAGCGCGTTGACCAGTTCGCCGATCGTGGCGGCGCCGTTATAGACCGGCACGACGACGGAAAGAGCCGGCATTTCAGCCATCGCGCCTCGCCACGATCATCAGGGAACCGCCAAACGGCAGGCTAAGGCCGGCCGAGATCGCCGCGCGCTCGATCGCCAGCGCCGCCGAGAACAGCGCATCGAGCCAGCGCGGGAACTCGCGCACGTCGCTCGCGGCGTCGTCGCGTTCAGTCAGGCGGTGCAGCAGCATCAGGGGAAACAGCAAGGTGTTCCAGTAGCTCGATTTCACGACCCGAAAACCATGACCGGCGAGCAGCGCGCGCGCCTGGCCACGGGTGAAGCGGCGGACATTGTGCACGCGCATGTCATGCGCCGACAACAGCCAGCCGTAGGCCGGCAAGTTGAACAAGGCGACCGCTCCCGGCTTCAGGCAGCGCCTGGCTTCCCGCACGGCCCGCTCGGGCTCCACGCCGCCATGGCAGAGAACATCGAGCGACAGATAGCCTGCCAGCACGCCGTCGCCGAGCGGCATTTCGTTGACCGAGCCGGCCGCGACTGGACGCCCACTCTTGGCCACAGCAAGGCCGGCCGCGACAGTGTCGAATTCGAGGCCGAAGGTTGGCCGGCCGGCGATCACCGGCCCGAGCAGCGCCAGCATGCCGCCGGTTCCGCAGCCCGCGTCGAGCACCGGCCCCTCGCCCGCCGAGCGGCCGAGCGCGCGGGCGAGTTCGCTCGCGGCCAGCTGGCGCAGGCCGCGATACCACCACATGCGGTCTTCGACCGCATGCATGCGCTGGTATTCGGCACGGTCCATGTGGCGAGCTTCCCCTTCCGCTTATGATATCTTCATTGCGCCTTGCCAACCGCCACGACCAAACCACCGAAGCTCTCGCCGCTTATCGAGCGGCTGCTGCTGATCCCGCTCTTCGCCCTCCCGGTGCTGTGGCTGGCGGGCTATTTCTTCCCGCCGCTCAATCACGACGTCGCCGCCATCCTCTATGTCTCGGACCGCTGGGTGGGCGGCGACAGGCTCTACGTCGACATCATCGACGAGAACCTTCCGCTCACCTTCATCGTCCACACCTTGCCGGTCCTGACGGCCAGGATCCTGCCCGGCACCGTGCCGTTCTGGTTCACGACCTGGGTAGTGGCGGGCATCTTCGCCTCCTTCTTCGCCTGCCGGCGGTTGGTGCGGCTCGTGCCGTCGGCCGACCACGCGCTGACCGAAGGCCTGTTGCCGCCGGTCCTGTTGTTTTTGTTCACGGTGCTGCCCAACGAGCATTTCGGCCAGCGCGAGCACATCATGTTCGTGGCCACCGCGCCCTACCTGTTCGCGGCGATGGCGCGCGCCGAGGGCGTGCAGCTGCGGCTCGGCAGCGCGCTCGCCATCGGGCTGGTGGCGGGCGTGGCCTTTGCGCTGAAGCCCTACTTCCTTGCCATCCCGGCGGCGGTCGAGCTCTACCTGCTGATCCATCGCGGCTGGCGGGCAAGCCTGCGCGACGTGATCCCGTGGGCGATCTTCGCCGTCGCCGCGGCTCATCTGCTGTTGATGTTCACCGTCTTCGCGCAATACGGCCGGTTCGTCATGCCGCTGGCCCTCGAATCCTACGAGCCGATCGGCGATGCGAGCTGGCTGCAGGTGCTGCTGAGCAATGTCATGGGCCCGACCTTGCTGGCACTGCTGATCTTCGGCGGCTTCGCGGTGTTCCTGACACACACGCTGGCGGCGCGCGGGCTGCTCGCCTATGGCACCGGCGCGGCGGTGTCGGCCATCCTGCAGGCCAAGGGGTGGCCCTATCACGTGCTGCCGGCACTTTCGGCCGCCATCCTGCTGGCGGCGCTCACCTTGTCGCAAACCATCGACCGCTATCTGCCGATCAGCCGCAGCGGCCATCGTCTGCCGGTCGCGGTGATCTCGGCCACCTTGATGGTGCTGCTCTACTTCCAGGCGGCGCTCTACACCCCGCCCTTCTACAAGCAGCGCCAATACGAGGATTCGATCGGCGGTATCCTGTATCACATCGTCGAGCAGAACGCGCCGCACCGCACCGTCATGACGCTGTCGCCGGGCATCTATCCGTTCTGGCCGATGCTGAACTACATCCACGGCCGCATGACCATGCGCTTTCTCACGATGTGGGTGGTGCAGGGTGTCTATGCCGATTGCGAGGATTTCCCGGCGCTCTACAACGCGCCGGACACGATGGGCGACACCGAGAAGTTTGTGTTCGACGCCGTGTCCGATGACTTCGCCAAGGGCCAACCCGATCTGCTGATCCTCGACACCATTCCCGGCATGCCGCGCTGCCAGGGCAAGGTGTTCGACTATCTCGAATACTTCCAGCAGAACAAGACGTTCGCCGATGCCTTTGAGCACTACGAACACCTGATGGACGTCGACCGCTACAAGATCTACCGCAAGAAAAAGAAAAACGGCTAGGGATCGCCCCAGCGGCCCATGACCTTGGCGCGCATCGCCTCTGGGATCTTGTCGACCTCGGGAATCTTGAACACACCTGACGCGACCAGCACGATCTCGCCGCCGCACACCAGGTCACAGCTGCAGAAGCAGAAATTGATCGTACGACGGGCGATGCGCGCGGTGCCTTCGAGCCACTGGCCGAGCTTGGCGCCGCGCACGAACTCGGTGCTGAGCGACACCGTGGGATGAGGCCAGCGGATGCCGGTGACATGGACCGAGCCGGCGCCCATCACCATGTCGGCCACGGTCACGAGCAGGCCGCCATGCGCCCAGCCCATCGGATTGCCGTGACGCGGCTCAAGCGGCAGGCCGACACGCAACCGATCACCTTCAGCCTTGAACCATAGCGGTCCGATCAGGTCGACGAACTCGTCGGTGACGTTGAGCTTGCGAAAGCCTTCGGGGATCAGCGTGTTCATGCCGGCAATCCATCCTTGGAGGCAGCGAGCTTCTCCAGCGCCGAACGCACCACCGGATCGAACGCCATGGCGCGGTGCGTTTCCTCGTTGAGCGATACCATGGTCACCTTCTGCACCGCCGTGCACTGGCTCTCTCCATCGAACAGAGCCTGGCCGATCACGACCTTGCGCTGGTGCGCCTCGATGAGGCGCGCGCAGGCGGTCGCGGTGCCGGGAAAGAACATCTGCCGCTTGAAGTCGGCTTCGATGCGGCCGATCACCAGCCGGAAACGCGGCAGGCCACCCTTAACGCCATGAGGGCGGACGATCTGGCGCAGATAGGATACGCGCGCGTTCTCCATCAGCTCGATGAACGCGCCGTTGTTGACGTGGCCGTTGGCATCGACGTCGGCGAAGCGCAGGTGCTCGGAGGTAGCAAAGCCGTAGATGCCGCGATCGGCAAGATCGAAGCTCATTGCACGAATTCGAGGGTGAGATGAGCCGCCTCAGACGGCGGCACCAGCAGGCGGCCGGCATCGGGCTTCAGGAGCTTGACGCCGTTCTTGTTGAGGAGCGCCTCGCAAGCCACGAGGCTGTCGACTTGCACGCTCAGCAATGCCGGATGATCGCCGGGCCGCACCGGCGTGATGCCGGGATAGCGGGCGATGTAGTCCTTGCGCGCAAAATAACGGATCGGCTGGGTGCCGGTATCAACTACCAGCCCGTCGCCGTCGCGCCTGGCGGAGCCCGGCCCAAAATACTTCTCGAGCTCACCGATCCATCTGGTCGGCTGCTCGGCGATCACCGAGACGCCGCGAATACCGCGTGCACCGTTGGCATGCCTGGCCCATTCGCCGCGATAGACGAATTGCGGCGTCTGATGCTCGCAGACGAAGAAGCCGATCACCGGCATGTTGGTCTTGGGGATGCGCACGGTGCGGAACCGGGCGTGCTCAGTCTTGCCCAAAACCTCGACGGCGCGGTCGAAGGCGAGCGGCGCATCCGGGTTGAGTCCGGCCGCCTTGAAAGCCTCGAAGGCAAGATCGGCGCCATCGGTGGCGAGCGCCACATTGGCGAGCCCGCCGCCCTCCTTCAGCCATTCGCGCCGCTCGGCATTGAAGGGCGTGTTCTCGACGATGCCCAGGATCTCGAAATAGTCCTTGTCGAAGATCATCAGGTGGTTTGCGGTGCCGAGCTTCTTGTGAAAGCCGCGCGGCTGGACCTGGAAGCCGAGCCGCTCATAGGCGCGCTGGGCCACGTCGATGCCGTCGACCATGACCACGACATGGTCGAGGCCTTTCACCGCGCGCTTGCTCATACCGGCCTCCGGCGGACCATGTTGATGCCCTTGCTGGTCATCACCAGCTCGCCCTTCTGGTTGGTGACCTGCCAGTGCTCGTGGATGACGCCGAGCTGCGGCTTGCTCCTGGACGGCACCTTGGCCGCGCATTCGACCCAGCCGGTCAGCGTGTCGCCCGGCCGCACCGGCTTCAGCCAGCGCAGCTCATCGAGGCCGGGCGAGCCCAGCATCGTGCACCGATCGACGTAGTTGTCGACGAACAGCCGCATCATCTTGGCGGCGACATGCCAGCCCTAGGCGATCAGGCCGCCGAACATCGAGGCCTTGGCAGCCGGCTCATCGATGTGGAAGGGCTGCGGATCGAACTGGCGGGCGAACTCGATGATCTCCTGCTCGGTGAAGCTCGTGGAGCCCAACGGGAACTTCTGGCCGACCTCGTAGTCTTCCCAATAGCGCGGTTCGCTCATCGCCGGCCAAGATGCGGCGGGACGATCACTCTGACAAGGCCTGACCGAACCGCTTGGCGATCTCCTCCAGCATGACCTCGGAGGCGCCACCGCCGATCGCCTGCACACGCGCATCGCGCGACATGCGCTCGATCGCGGTCTCGCGGATGAAGCCCATGCCGCCGTGGAACTGGACGCAGTCGTAGAGCACCTCGTTCACCAGGTCACCGGCCAAAGCCTTGACCATCGAGACCTGGGCCACGCAATCGCGGCCCTCGGCATCGAGCCAGGCCGTGTGATGCACCAGTTGACGCGCCGCCTCGACCTCGGCCAGGCGACGGGACAGGCGCTGGCGGATGGTCTGCTTCTCCCACAACGGAGCGCCGAAGGCGGTGCGCTGGTTGACGTAGTCGAAGGTGAGCCGGATCGCCTCGCGCGCCTCGGCCATCGCCATGGCGCCGATCACCAGCCGCTCGGTCTGGAAATTGGCCATAATGGAATAGAAGCCGCGATTGGGCTCGCCCAGCACGTTCTCGGCCGGCACGCGGCAATCCTCGAACACCAGCTCGGCGGTGTCGGAACAGCGCCAGCCGGTTTTGTCGAGCGCACGGCCGACGCGGAAGCCGGGCGTACCCTTCTCGACCATGAACATGGTGATGGCGCGCGATCCCTTGGCCTCGGGATCGGTGCGGGCGGCGATGAAGTAGAGATCGCCATGCACGCCGTTGGTGATGAACATCTTGGCGCCGTTCAGCACGTAGTGATCGCCGTCGCGCACCGCGCGGGTGCGGAGGCCCGCGACATCGGAGCCGGCGCCCGGCTCGGTGACGCCGACGGCGGTGATGATCGTGCCGGCCATAATGCCCGGCAGATACTTCTCGAGCTGGCGCTTGCTGCCGAAACGAATGAGGTGCGGGCTTGCCATGTCGGTATGGACCAGCACAGTGATGGCAAAGCCGCCATGGGTGGAGCGCCCGACCTCCTCGGCCAGCACGACCGAGGCGCGGGCATCGAGACCGGCGCCGCCCAGCGCCTCAGGCACGCGCAGCGAGAAGAAGCCGAGCTCGCCCATCTGGCGCAGCACCTCGCGCGGCACGAAGCCCGCCTCCTCCCATTTTGGTCCCTCGGGCTTGACGCGCTCGTCGACAAAGCGATGCAGTTGGGCGCGGATCAGCTCGTGTTCTTCGGTGAAGATCGGATGTGTCATGGCGCGGAATGCTACCTGCGCCGATGTCACGCGACAAATAACGGTGGCGGTGACCGAAGCCGAACACGTAGCATCGAACATTGCAGCCCGTCTCTATCGAGTGTGAGGAGAGCCGTTGACGACTCGCCACGCCCTGACGAATGCCCTGCTATTGGTCTTCTCGATCGCGGTGGCGCTGGTTGCGGCAGAGGTTCTCTTCCGCACGATCGACGGCTACCGCCTCGACCGGCTGACTCTGGCAGCCGTCCTGGGCCACGGCGAACAGCCGGCTAAAGCGAGCCTGCCCGATGCGCGGAAAAGGACATTCGCGAAGGGCTTCGATGTCGCCTGGTACACCGAGGACCCGCCGCACTACGACCGGTCACCGAGGTTTGCCCCACCAGCCGACTGGGACGCCGCGGTCAAGAACTACAGGAAGGCGACGGGCCGGCAGGACTACGCCGAAGTCGAGCTGAAGTTCCTGTACAATGACAAGTGGCTGGAAGAGGCGTGCGCGGGAGCCAATTCTTCCGAAACCGAAAGCCTTCGGCTGTTCAAGCAGTATCCCGGGTTCGTCTATTCTTTTGCCAGTCCGGACGGCTCGGCCAAGCCGGAGTACCGGATCGTTCCGCGGGGGTGGGGCAGCGAGATCACCTACTATAATAATTTTGGTTTTCGCGGCCCGGACATCGTACCGCGAAAGCCGGACCGCGTGATCCGCGTCGCTTTCCTGGGGGCGTCGGTCGCTGCGAACGGCTGGCCCTACGCGTTTCCCGAGTATGCCATCCACTTCCTGCGGCTATGGGCCAAGTCGCAGCATCTCGATGTCGATTTCGACCTGGTCGACGGCGCCCGCGGCGGCATCAACTCGGCCGCTAGTGCCAAGATCATGCGCTATGAGGTGGCTCCGTTGCGGCCCGACATCGTGGTCTATTACGAAGGCGGCAAGGACGTTGACGCCAAGCACGTCAAGGAGCTTGTCCAGGATGTTGCCGGCAACGCCCTGACCAACCACGCTCCGGCCGAGCTTCGCTTGTCGATGGTGCCTGAGTACCTGCCGCTCGAGCAATATTCGGACGTGGCACGGCGCATCTATGAGCTGCTTTACCGGCGAGGCGGAGCGGTCGCCGAACCGGCCAAGCAGGCCCACAGATTGACGTTCGACCTCAAGCAGACCGACCCCGACCTCGGCGCCCAAGATCTTCCGTTCAGCCTCACTCGACAAGTTGCTGATCTGATGGACATGGCGGGCGATGCAAAGAGCGTTGGAGCACAATTCGTCGTCGCGTCGTTCATCGCCTTGGCGCAGGACGGACTCCGCCTCGATCCCGATCGGCATCGCTTCATCCTGTCGGCACTCAATGTCGACCTTGCGCCGCTGACCTACGCCGAGCTGCGCAATGCGATCGACTTCGAAAACGCTGTCTATCGCAAGCTGGCCAAAAGGGAGAGCTGGCCATTCCTCGAAATGGACGGCCATTTTCCGCAAGATCCGAACTACTTTCTCGACATGGTGCATCAGTGGGGCACCGGAGCGTTCAGGTTGCAGGGATGGATCATGGCGCAGTTGCTCGCTCCATACGTGCTGGAGGCGGTCTCGAATGGATCGCTGCCGCGGCCCGGACAGACGCCTGACCCTCGGTCGCTCGCCTGGGTGTCAGCGCCGCCGAAGAGATTCGACCTTGCTTGCCTTCCGGACCATTAAGCCGAATCGAACTGGAGAGCCATGTCACGCGACAAACGATTGCAGGATCGCTCGATCTACCCGCACTGGTGCTCCGACACGGTGCGCTTCTCCGACCAGGATGCAGCCGGCCACGTCAACAACGTGGCGCTGTGCGCCTACCTCGAGACCGCACGGCTCACCTTCATGCGCGACATGGGCATGTTCGCGCCCAAGGAGGACGGCGTGCGCGGGATCTCGGCCGGCATGACGGTGAGCTTCCTCGCCGAGTCGCACTGGCCGGGCCAGGTCGAGCTGGGCACTGGCGTCATCAAGATCGGCACCAGCTCGATCACCGTGGGATCGGCCGCCTTCAAAGACGGGCTGTGCATCGCCGCCGCCGAGATGACGGTGGTCCGGCTGAAGGGCAAGACGCCCCATCCGGTCGACGACGGCTTCCGAAAAGCGCTGGAAAAGTACCGTTTAAAGGGCTTTTAAGGCTCTTGACCTAGTTGCGAATGCCTCTTATCTTCGCTCGTGACCTGCGAGTAAGTCGCAACTGCATAGAGAAACGCCAGCGCATGTTCATCTGCATCTGCCGGGCCATTCGCGAACGTGAAGTCGACGCTGCCGTGCGTGCGGGTGCCCGTCGTCCGGTCGATGTGTTCCGGGCCTGTGGCAAGAGCCCCCAATGCGGCAGCTGCGCTTGCGACATGCGCCAGCGCATCGACGAAACAATCAAGAACGAGCGGGCAGCGGCCCCGACGGTACTTGCGGCCGATTAGCGGCTGAGCCGCGCCAAGCCATCAAACAGGGAGAAGAAGCCATGAACCGACTGATCATTGCCGGGGCACTTTGCATGTCTGCGCTCATCGTCGGCGCCGCCTGGGCGGGCGCCAACTGCAAGGCCTATCCCAAGGCCGAATGGATGAGCGAGGCCGACGCCAAGACCAAGATCACGGCGATGGGCTACGCGATCAATGTCTTCAAGGTCGACGGCAACTGCTACGAGATCTACGGCCGCAACAAGGACGGCAAGAAGGTCGAAATCTACTTCGACGCCAAGACGCTCGACGTCGTGAAGTCCGAAATCGAGAAGTAGCTTGTCCGCGCGCCCCGAGGTGCGCGCCTGGAGCGTGACGGTCAGGCTGCTGCACTGGACGCTGGCAGCGCTTGTTCTCGTCGACTTCGTGCACGACGACGGCGATCGCACGCATCGCCTGGTGGGCTATGCCGCCGCCGCGGTCGTCATGCTGCGGCTGGCTTGGGCCGTTGCAACGGGCGGCCTGGCCGAGCTTCGCCCTTCTCTTTCGGCAACGCTCGTCTATTTGCGGTTGCTGGTGCGCGGCCGCCCGCCGCGCTCGGCGGGTCACGATCCGCTCGGTCTCTGGATGGTGTGGCTGCTCTGGCTGCTGGTGCTGCTGCTCGGCATCACCGGCTGGATGACGCGGCTCGACGCCTTCTGGGGCGACCAGCAATTGCATGATGTGCACGCGCTGCTGGCCGACATCCTGATGGTCTCAGTCGCCTGCCATCTCATCGCTGTCGGCGCGATGAGCTGGCTGTGGAAGGAGAACCTGCCGGCCGCGATGGTGACCGGCCGCAAGCGCGAGCTCTAGCTCTCCTCCTTGCCCTCGCCGATCTGGCTCTGCAGGTAGTTCTGCAGCCCCACCTTGCCGATCAGCTCGATCTCGGTCTCGAGGAAGTCGATGTGCTCCTCGGCGTCCTCGAGAATGTCTTCGACGATTTCGCGGCTGATGAAGTCCTTGGCGGTCTCGCAGTGCGCCACCGCCGCAACCAGCGCAGTGCGCGCCGCGGTCTCGAGCTTGAGGTCGGCATTGAGGCATTCCGGCACGGTCTCGCCGACGCCAAGCTTGCCGAGATCCTGCAGGTTGGGCAGACCTTCGAGGAACAGGATGCGCTGGGTGAGCTTGTCGGCGTGCTTCATCTCGCCGATCGATTCCTCGTAGACCTTCTTGGCCAAGCGCTCGAAGCCCCAGTGCTTCATCATGCGCGCGTGCAGGAAGTACTGGTTGATCGCCGTCAGCTCGTTCTTCAGGAGTTTGTTCAGCTCGGCGATGATTTGCGGATTGCCTTTCACGTCGAACCTCCTAGGCGATACTCCTTCCTACTTACGCCTTGCGAGATTCAACGCAACCCAAGAGCGCGCGAGTGAGAACTGTTCGCGGGATAAATCGCATCACCAGAAGCGCGCGGTGCCGAACAGGCGAAGCTCGGTCTGCTCATCGCGATGGCGGCCGCCAACACCTGCAGCAGCGCAAGCTGCTGCACATCCGACCGCGAGAGTCGCCGCGGCAAGAAAGGCGGCAAGAGCCGTTGCCTTGCGTGCCTTGTCGGCGGCCAATCGCGCCTTGGTCTCGGCGTTCTTGGCTTCGGCGAACGCCTCGTCGACGCGCTTCTCCGCATCGGCCTGCGCCAGGCCGGTCTGCGCCGACACCAGCGAGGCAAGATAGGCGCGCTCGCGCGGCGGCAGGCTACCCGCACCGAGATTGTCGGCAAAGATGCGCATGAGGGCAGGCCGCAGTTCGCTCAGGTTGACGGCACTGTTGGCGACTGGCGCGCCGGCCGTCCCCGGCCTCAGCAGATAGTCGACGCCGTAGTCGGCGGGCGTGACCGCCGGCGGCGTCTGGCGTGCCACCATTCCCGCGGCCGCGATGGGTGCGGCGGCCTGGGCGCCGCCGCGGATGAGGTTGCCGGCGGCCGAGACGGCGAAGGCGCTGCCGATCAGCAGGGCGAGCGCCCAGGCAATGAAGCCGTGCATGCCGTCACGAAACCGCTGCTCGTGCGGTGATACGGAACGCCAGCTGTTGCGGACACGACCGGCGACGTAGCCGGCCGTGCCGAAACCCACGACCTGTACGATGGCAACCCAGAGGGCTGCGATGACCGCCAGCACGACCGGCGAAAGCCCCATATGGGGCCATGGCGACACCGCCGTCAGGCCGATCGCCGAGCCGAAGGCGAACAGCAGGAGAGAAATGGCCGCGCCGCAAACGGCGCCGGCGATGATCGCGCCCCAGCTCAGGAAGTGACCGGGCAGATGGGCGCCTTCGTGGGGCGTAATGACACGCTCCTCGGCGATGATGGTTGTGCTGGACATGACGTTCCTCAGTGGAGGCCGAAGAACGACAGGATCGCCATGACGACCACGACCAGTCCGACCAGGTAGATGATTGCATCCATGTGCGCCTCCGTAAGCAGGCTGCACGGTCAACGCCCACATTTCCGCCAAGGTTGCGCCGCCGGAACATCCTCCCCGACGGGGGCGTTACCCGACAAGTTCCGGGGAGCTTTCAGGAGTACGCGTCATGCCACTCGACAAGCCCAAAGCCCACTTTGCCCTAGCTGCCTTGCCTTACGCCGAGAATGCGCTGGAACCAGCGATTTCGGCGAAAACCGTCTCTTTACATCACGGTAAGCACCACAAGGCCTATATCGACAAGCTGAACGAGCTGGTCGCCGGCACGCCCTACGAAGGCATGCCGCTGGAAGAGATCGTCAAGCGCAGCGCCACGTCGGAGAAGGACAAGGCGATCTTCAACAACGCCGGCCAGGCCTGGAACCACGATTTCTACTGGCACAGCATGTCTCCCAAGGGCGGCGAGCCGACCGGCAAGCTCAAGGACGCGCTGCAGTCGAGCTTCGGCGGCGTGAAGGAATTCAAGGAGGCCTTCACCAAGGCCGCGGTCGCGCAATTCGGCAGCGGCTGGGCGTGGCTGGTGAAGGGCAAGGACGGCAAGCTCAAAATCACCACGACGTCGAACGCCGACACGCCGATCGCCCATGGCGAGACGCCGCTGCTGACCGCCGACGTGTGGGAGCATGCCTACTACCTCGACTATCAGAATCGCCGGCCGGACCACCTCAAGGCTTGGCTGGACAAACTCGCGAACTGGTCGTTCGCCGAGAAAAACTGCGGCTAGAAACCGCCGCTAGAACAGGAGAAGCGACATGCTGGGCACCATCCTACTCATCATTCTGATTCTCTTGTTGCTCGGTGCCCTGCCGACCTGGCCCCACAGCAGCGGCTGGGGCTACTACCCCAGCGGCGGCCTCGGCGTGGTGTTGATTATCGTCGTCGTGCTGCTGCTGATGGGGCGCATCTAGCCTTTAGTATCTGAACGTGACGCTGACCGAGCCGAACTGATCGAAGCGGTTTTGTTCGAAGAATTCCGGCGTGCGCACGACTTGGGTGTAGCTGACGCGCACGCCGTCGAAGAAGACGGCGAGGCCGGCCTGGGCCTCGCCGACGAACGGCCGGTGGGTGACGCGCAGACTGTTGCCGTCGGTGTTGCCGTCGAGAAAGATGTTGCGCGCCACCACCTCTCCGTCGAAGCCGACGAAGACATACCAGCCCACGCCATGACCGACGAAGCCCTCCGTCCCGGGCAGGGCCGGCCGCGAGCGCGGCGGCCCGAAATCGTTGCGTAGATCCTTGCCGATACGCAGCGTACCGCCGGCGCTGGCATAGGCGGCGACGTTGCCCGCGGCGGCGCCGATGCGCGGAACGATGTCGACTTCGAGTTTCGGCTCCTCGAACAGGACGTGGCGGCCGGTCCGCCAGCGGCGTTCGAAAGTGAGGCCAAATGTCGGCTCGTTGTGCAGCTGGTTGGCCCAGCCCATTGCGGGCGTGTCGTTGATCAACCGGTGAAAGTTGTTCTGCACGAACTCGCCGCCCGCCGCCGGCCCGATCAGGCCGAGGTCAAACTGCAGGACGTCCATCCGCACCGGTTCGTCATCATGGGTCTTGGGATCCTCGCGCTTGTAGATCGACTGCAGGGCGAAGCTGGCATAGAGCCAGGCGGCATAGGGCCGATCGTTGAAGATTGGCGCCGAGGTGGCGGTGTCGGCCGGTGTGTAGAGGTTCTGGCCGACCGAAATGCCGAACCGCCGCGTCACCGAAGATGCCGGCGCCTCACCGAAGAATGTCGGCAGCGTGACGAGCGCAGATAGGCCATCCGGCAGCTGCGGCAAGGCCGGTGACAGCCAGCCGAGGCGTATGCCGTTGGTATAGTCGCGGTCCGACTTGCCGATCGGGTTGAAGACGTCGTTCTCGACCTGGATCGAGAAGATGCTGCGCAGTTCATCGGGATCGGGGGTGGTATCGATGGGCATCCGCTGCGCTGCGGCGGAGACGGCGCCTGCCAGCAAGACGGCAATCGCCAGGACAGCCGACTTTGCAGGGTTCCTTCCCATTGGGCCCCAACGCGTGGAGCCGTCGGAAGTTCCCCTTTACCGTGTGTTGGCGGGCGAGCCCGGATGCCAGAGGTGCCGGCGCCACAGGCCCGCGATCAGCAGCGTGAAGGCGATGCCGATCAGGCTGTAGAGCGAACCGGTCAGCGCAAAGCCCATGCGCTCGATCAAGGGCCCGCTCAACAGCAGGCCGAGCGGCAGGCCATAGACGGCGAGCATGCGCACGCCCATGACGCGGCCGCGGAAGGCGGGGTCTGAGGTGCGCAGCAGGATCACCGCCATGGGCACCATGCAGAAGCTCTGAACGAAGCCGGTGACGAACAGCATCGCCTCGCCGAGTCGCGGCGTGCCGATCCATGAGAAGCCGAGATTGAGCGCAAACCACAGAAGCGCGCAGGCCACCATCGTGCGCGCCGGCCGGATCCAGATGCCCCAGGTGGAGAGAGCAATCGAGCCCAGCAGGGCGCCGCCCGAGAAGAAGGCGATCAGCCAGCCCAGCCCTTCCTGGTTGATGCCGTAGATCTCCTTGGCGACATAGGGCAGCAGCTGGCCGACCACCGGGTAAGCGGCGAAGTTCATCAGGAAGGCGAGCAGCGTGGCTGCCCGCACATCCGGCGTCGACCACACATAGGCGAAGCCCTGGCGCAGGGCCTTGAGCGGCGACAGCGCTTCGGCCTCCTCGCCGAGCACGCGCAATCGCTTGATGCCGACGTTGAGCGACAGCAAGAGGCTAACGACATAGACCGCGCAGACCGCTACGTAGGCCAGCCCCGAGCCCAGCGCCGCCACCAGGGCCGCGCCGGACAGCGCGCCCACGACGCGAGCGCTGTCGGCCGTCGTGCGCGAAACGCCCATGGCGCGCATCAGAAGCTCGGTCGGCATGGTCTCTCCGACCAGAAGGTTACGCATCGTGATGTCGGACGGCCGCACCAGCCCCATGATCGTCGCCAGCACGAAGATCGGCCCGGGCGCCGCGAGGCCGAGCAGGAAGAGCAGCATCAACGCCGCCGCCACCACGACATAGGTGAGCCGCATCAGGCAAAGCAGGTTGCGATTGCCCATGCGATCGCCCGCCATGCCGAAGAACGGCGAAATCAGGGTGCCAAGAAATTGCAGTGAACCGAAGACCGCGAGCGCCAGCACCGAGCCGGTCGATACCAGCACGAACCAGCCGAGAATCACGCCTTCCATTTCGAACGCCCAGGAGGCCAGGAGATCGGCGGGCCACTGGAAACGGAAGCTGCGGACCCTGAACGGCGCCAGCGCCGGCACGCGCGAGATGACACTCACGTCTTGTTCGTTTCCTTCCCTCATCCGGCCAGCGCGACCGAATCGACCAATTATCGGTTATTCTACTGTTAACATTCACCTTTTTGCTCTAAGGTCCACTGCGACAACGTCTTTTCGCCTATGCACCGGGCGGGGCTTGTGTCAGGAGTGGGCCCAGAGCAGTGTGGCTCGGTTATGCCCGTCTCGTGCCCGCAGTGGGGGCCGCATGCGGAGTTTGGTGGGGAACGTCCGCAAAATGGGCGATGCAGTGAAAAGAACGACCTTTCAGCTGATTCTGATCAAGCCGACACATTACGACGACGACGGCTATCCGATCACTTGGCTGCGCTCGCATATCCCGTCGAACACGCTCGCGGCGCTCTATGGCTTGGCTGAAGATTGCCGCAGCCGGCAGGTGCTCGGCCCGGACGTCGACATCGTCGTCAAGCCGATCGACGAGACCAACACCCGTGTTCGCATCGATCGCATCGTGCAGGATGTGAAGCGCGGCGGTGGCAAAGGTCTCATTTGCCTGGTCGGCGTGCAGAGCAATCAGTTCCCCCGCGCGACGGACATTGCCCGGCAGTTTCTCAGGGCCGGGCTCCCGGTCGCGCTGGGCGGCTTCCATGCCGCTGGCTGCCTTTCGATGCTTCCGGTCGTGCCCCCTGAAATCCAGGCGGTCATGGATATGGGCGTCGCGATCTTCGCCGGCGAAGCCGAGGAAGGTCGGTTCGACGAAATTCTCAAGGACGCTTGGAACGGCTCCTTGAAGTCGCTCTACAACTACATGGATGATTTGCCGGGCATCGAGAACGCGCCGACGCCGCGACTGCCGCCAGCAGCGCTCGCCCGCAATGAAGGCCACAAGTCGAGCTTCGACCTCGGTCGCGGTTGTCCATTCCAGTGCTCGTTCTGCACCATCATCAACGTGCAGGGGCGCAAGAGCCGGTTCCGCAACCCCGACGATCTCGAGGCGATCGTGCGCGAGAACTATCGTCAGGGTATCAAATCGTTCTTCATCACTGACGACAACATGGCGCGCAATCGTCATTGGGAAGACTTCTTCGACCGGCTGATCGAGCTCAAGGAGAACGAAGGCATCGCGGTGCAGCTGATCATCCAGGTCGACACCCAGTGCCACCGCATCCCGAATTTCATTCACAAGGCGCGCTGGGCGGGCGTGTACCGGGTCTTCATCGGCTTGGAGAACATCAACCCCGACAACCTGCTGGCGGCCAAGAAGCGGCAGAACAAGATCACCGAATACCGCAAGATGCTGCAGGCCTGGCACGTCTCGGGCGCATCGACCTGGGCGGGCTATATTCTGGGTTTCCCGGGCGACACGCGCGAATCGATCCTGCGCGACATGGAGATCATCAAGAAGGAGCTGCCGCTCGACATCCTGGAGCTTTTCATCCTGACGCCGCTGCCCGGCTCCGAAGACCATCAGAAGCTCTGGAAGCAGGGCGTGTGGATGGATCCAGACCTCAACAAGTTCGACTTGCACCATCGCGTCGTCCATCACCCGAAGATGAGCGACGAGGAGTTCGATCGGACTTACCGCGATGCCTGGAAGACCTACTACACGCCCGAGCACATCGAGACGGTGGCCCGCCGTCACGGATCGATTAAGGGCCGCAATCCCGCCGAGCCCGCCCATTTCATGACGATGTTCAAGATCATGTTCGAGGCCGAGGGTATCCACCCGCTCGAAGGCGGCGTGATCCGCATGAAGTACCGCCGCGACCGGCGCTATGGCATGCCGATAGAATCGCTTGGCGCTTTCTATCTGAAGCTCGCGACCGAGACCTGGACCAAGCTCAGGATCTACGGAAGGCTGGCCTGGCAGAGCTATCGCATCGGACGGAAGGTCAAGAACGATCCCAAGCGCTACGAGTATACCGACCTCGCTCTGGAGCCGGTGATCGAGGACGAACTCAACAAGCTGTCGCTGTTCGCCGAGACCGCGGGCGGCGAGGCCGCCGTCAGCAAGAAGCGTGGCGAGGACCTCGCCCGCGCCCGCGTCGTCGCCGCCCACAATCAGCGCCTGGCCGCCGCCGAGTAGAGCCGCGGCCCTCCGCCGGGGTATGATGGCGGCATGGACGACGATATCGCCAAGCGCGTCTATAGCGATCCCGTGGCCCGCTGGTTCGTCACCGAAGCCTATCGCATCGTCGACACGGCGGAGCTGGTGAAGGCCGCCGGCGAGCAGCTCGTGCTGGCCGGCATCCCGCTCTATCGCCTGGCCTATTTCCAGCTGATCCCGCATCCGGAATTCGCCGGCAAAGGCTATGTGTGGCGGCGCGACAAGGGCGTCGAGGTCGGCATCCGTCCTCACGGCGACAACCAGGACACGGAATACCGCGACAATCCGCTGCCGGTCGTCTTCGAGCAGCAGAAGACCGTCCGCGTCCGGCTGCAGCAGGTCGAGCCAGAGGCGCCGCTGCTGAAGGAGCTCAAGGCCGAGGGCGCCACCGACTACGTCGCCCTGCCGCTCATCTTCTCAACCGGCCATGTCGATGCCCTGAGCGTCGTGTCGGACCATCCCGACGGCTTCTCGATGAGCGACCTCGACCGCATGTTCCTGCTGCAGTTCGCCTTCACCCGCATCGTCGAAACCCATTCGCTGCGCGACATGGCGGTGAACCTGCTCAACGCCTATGTCGGCCGCGCCGCCGGCGAGCGCATCCTGGCCGGCGAGGTCCGGCGCGGCGAAGGCCAGACCATCGACGCCGTGATCTGGATTTGCGACCTGCGCGGCTTCACGCGCGCCTCCGATGCGCTGCCGCGCGACACCATCATCGCCCTGCTCAACGACTATTTCGACACCATGGGCGCGATCGTCACCGATGCCGGCGGCGAGATCCTGAAATTCATGGGCGACGGCATGCTGGCGATCTTCCCCGTGCCGGACGGCGACGACGCCGGCGAAACCGCCCGCCGTGCGTCACGGGCCGCCGCCTCGGTCTCCGACGCCATGCTGGTGCTGAACCGCATCCGCTCGGCCGCGGGAGAACCGACGGTGCGCTTCGGCCTCGCGCTCCATATCGGCGAGGTGATGTTCGGCAACATCGGCGCCAGCCAGCGCCTGGACTTCACGGTGATCGGCCCGGCGGTGAACCACGCCGCCCGCCTGGAAAAGCTCTGCAGTGCGCTCGACCGCCCGGTGATCCTGTCCGGCGCCATAGCGAGCCTGCTGTCCGAGGGCGAACTCCAGCCGCTCGGCAAGCATACGCTGAAGGACATCGACGAGCCGCAGGCGGTTTACGGCCTGCGCACCACTACCGCCTGAACGTCCTTAGTGCAGGACGGGCGGCTTGACCTCGCTGAGCCCGTCGGCGTCGGTAGCGGAGATCGTGGTGCGCACCATGGTGCGCTCCTGGGCGTAGTCCCACGGCCGGCCCCGGTGCAGCATGGCGCGGTTGTCCCACATCACCGCATCGCCCTGGCGCCATTTGTGGCTGTAGACGAACTCGCGCCGCGTCGCCTCGTCGAGCAGCTGGGCCAGGAGCTGGCGCGCGTCGCGGTCGTCCATGCCGTCGATCGCGTAGGCGTGGCTCGCGACGTAGAGCGCGCGCCGGTCGTTGCTCGGGTTGCGCCAGTTCAGCCGCCAGCGTACCGGCGGCAGCGCCTTGCGCTCGATCTCGGTGGCGAGGTCGGGATGAATCTGGTCGCGGCTGTTGGCATAGGAATGGGTCGCCACCGCTTCCTTGAGCCGGCCCTGCAGGTCGGCGGGCAGGCGCTCCCAGGCGAGCCGCGTCGAGGTGAACTCGGTCTCACCGCCGTCGCCCGGCAGCACGCGCGCCGTCAGCACCGAGGCGAGCGCCGGCGTCTTCTTGAACGAGGAGTCGGTGTGCCAGAGCGCGTTGGCCTTGGCGACCAGGATCTGGCGATCGTCGGGCGGGACGATCTTGCCCTTCATGTTGTTGGTCAGCCGCGAGTAGAAGGTGTTCTGGCCGAGCGATGACACTTTGGTGAGCTCGAGCGGGCCGAAGGCGCGGCTGTAGGCCGCCTGCACGTCGTCGGCGATGTCCTGGTCGCGGAAGACCAGCAGCGAGTGCTCCTCGAACGCGCCGCGCACCGCCTTGTAGGCCTCGGCATCGGACGCGACATCGAGCAGGCTCACGCCCCGGACTTCGACGCCGAATCCCGGTCCCAGCGGCACCAACTCCATCGCGTTCCTCCTCGCGGTCCCTATTGTGGGCCGGATTTTATCGCAACCCGGCTGGCGGCCGCTATAGTACGATTCTTGCACCGTCTGCATCGCAGAGTCCCGATGGCCACCCGTTCCAACTCCACCCCGCGCCTTGCCTTCGTCGCCGCCGCAACGCCCGCGGCACGCATCGCGCGCAAGGCCCTCGAGCGGCGCTACGGCGCCGTCGCGCCGGCCCAGGCCGACGTCGTCGTGGCGCTGGGCGGCGATGGACTGATGCTGCAGGCGCTCCATCGCAACATGCGGCGCAAGACGCCGATCTTCGGCATGAACCTCGGCACCGTCGGCTTCCTGCTGAACCAGTACCGCGCCGCCGGATTGCCGGCGCGGATCAGGAATGCGCGCCAGGTGATGCTGACGCCGCTGCGCATGCTCGCGGTCAACGGCCGCGGCGGACGCCACGAGGTGACGGCGATCAACGAAGTCTCGCTGTTGCGCTCCAGCCGGCAGACCGCCCGCATCGCCGTGGCGGTCGACGGCAAGATGCGCATTCCCGACCTCTATTGCGACGGCGCCTTGATCGCGACGCCGGCGGGCTCGACCGCCTACAATCTCTCCGCCCATGGCCCGATCATTCCCCTGGATGC
>Ga0306921_10001858_pt1 | contig 20862 bp, 19 predicted proteins | sample sta12Cox44000080_FD_203760 | JGI IMG/M metagenome (GOLD analysis project Ga0306921, IMG submission 203760) | Lab enrichment of tropical soil microbial communities from Luquillo Experimental Forest, Puerto Rico - statoxic.12C.oxic.44.000.080 (v2)... | ecosystem: Environmental > Terrestrial >...
CGCCTCTGCTGCCAGGCAAGCGCAGGTCAAAGCATTACCGACCGGCCACGGAAGTCCTCCTGGAACAGCCTCGACCCGGCCACCACCAGCGTCTCAGCTGCCTATAATGCCGCGGCGGCGCTCGTCAGCTTGATGTCAGCCCTGAGGGCCTCTCATGACTACACGCCTTCGTCCGTCATGCTCGCCCGCGCGATGAGGCCCTATTGACCAACGTCGAACTCACGGACGGACGCCCTCGGGCGACCCGACCTAACGAACCGCGGCAGTGCGTTCGGTGGCAGGGCCGTTCGTAAGGCTTGTAGGACAGCCGACGCTGAGGTGCTCTACACCAGCGGCGCGGACGGCCCCGGCTCGCGGCGCGGGTTCTACCTCCGCTACGGCTTCACCGACACGGGCCGGGTCATGTAGGGCGAGAACGTGCTCGCGGTTAGCCTCGCCACGAGGCTGACCGGGAGATCGCCTCGAGCACCTCCACCGGCGTGGACAGGCGCAAAGCAGCCACATCTGCGTGCGTCCCGGACGTGGTTGACAACACTCCACTCGCCGTGCAGAACGGCGGATCTTCGCGCGTCCGCCGTAGGGATACCAGCTACGCTGCGCGACCGGTCTGCCTGGCACAGGCGTTTGATGGCTTGTAATGTCCTATACCGGCCCCTTGATGTTATCGGCTGCGCCTTATCTTCGTGGTCGGCGCGGCTCCACCGGAATGCCGGTTCCCGTGCTTACAGTCCGAATCATGAAGCACGTTATCAGCCCGGGGGATAAATTCGGCAGGCTCACCGTCATCGCCGAAGTGCACAAGGCCGCGGCGGACGGCAAACGCTACCGCGCCGCGGTGTGCCGGTGTGACTGCGGGCGGCAAACAACCTCACACATTAGCTCGCTTATCTCCGGCGGTGCCCGGTCGTGCGGATGCTCGCGCGGCCCGCCCAAATACCAGGAAAAGCACTGCCCGGTGTGCGGGACGCTCGCGCTCATCCGGCGCGACCGCAAAAGCTGCTCCCGGGCGTGCGGATACCAGCTGGCCCGGGCCGCCCGGCAGGCCACCAACCCCTCCTATGACGTGTGGCACCGCCGCGTGACCAAAGCCCGCGGACCGGCCAGCGGCTACCCTTGCGCCGATTGCGGCAACCCCGCCCAGGACTGGTCGACGGCCGATCCGTCCAGCACCGACCTGCACGCCCGATTCCAGCCACGCTGCCGCCGATGCCACCGCTCTTATGACGGCGCCGTCGGCGAGGGCAACCCGCGGGCCAAGCTGACCAGCGGACAAGTAAGGCAACTGCGGGCACGCCGAGCCGACGGCCTGACCTACCGGCAACTCGCCGCCGAATTCGGCATCAGCGACATGACCGCCCGCGCGGCCGCCAACCGCAAAACATGGGCACACGTAACCTGACCCCGCCATCCAAGACCACCAGCCCAGCCACACTCGACAGCCGGGTACGGCGGGATAAGCGATAGCCGCCGATCTGTGCCGTTGGTGGCTCCTCGTGGCTCCTAGATTAATAAACGCAGATCAGGTGGGTCTGCGTCGGGGCGTCTGGACCGGTGTTTAGCTGGCCGCAATACAGTGTGGCGGTGCATGGCGCAATTCCCCCCTCGACGTTTCCGGCGCCGACGGCGCCGGGAAACGATGAGCCGCGGCAAACGCATCTGGGCCGGGATGCTGCGCTTTGACGTCAATCGTGTGCAACTTTTCCAGGACGGGTGCGAACACGGGCTGCGGTGGCGGCTGGCTGCCGCTGGCGGCGTTCCTCAGTTCCCAGCTCGGCGAGCAGTTGGCCAACGGCGTCGTCGAGGGCGTGCAGTGCGCGGATCACCTCCTGCTCGGGGAGGGGCAGTGCCTGTCGTAGACGGTTGCTTACCTTGGCGAAGCTGACCCGGGCGGCGCGGTGGGCGGCTAGGCCCTCGTCGGTGAGCGCGACGAGGACGGATCGGCTATCTATGGGATTACCCCAGCGGCGCGCATGGCCGCGGCTGCTCATGGTCTGGACATAGTCCGACACAGTGGTCAGCGGCATGCCAACGACGGCCGCCAGTTCGCTGACAGTCAACGGCCCGGCCTTGAATACCGCGCTGTAGATCGCGTACTCATCGGGCCGCAAGCCGGCGTTGGCCATCGCTTGGCGGAGCAGGACGCGAACGCGGTTGCTGACCGCGAACAGGTCAAACAGCAGCGAGATCCGGCGGTGCCGGTCAGCCTGATGGGGCATCGGCCCAGTGTGCCCGGTCAAGGTCTGGTGCGCCAATCACAAGCCGTATCCCAAAGACGGAGCGATTTACTCCGGGCTCGGAGCGAATAACTCCGAATCCGGAGTATAGTCTGCCTGCGTGGCAGCGTGCTCAGCATGTCTGTGGCCGGTACTGCTCGCGGCCGGCCCCTGGGCATCGCGCTGCGCCGCGGGCACACCTGAGGGGCTGGGGACATGACTCGCAGGTCACCGCTGAAGTGGCTCAGTGTCCTTGGCTGCCCACTTGCCGCGATCGTGGCCGCCGGATCCGGCTGCTCGCACCCATCCGCGCCGTCTCGCGCAACCAGCGCCGCCGCTACGGCAGCCAGCCCGCAGCCCTCCCCGGCCGGGCCGTCTTGCGGCGTGACGATCACCGGCCGGCGCCGGTACCTCGCCTCACCGCCAGGCCGCAACGCGGTACTTCTCCTGGGCGCCGGCCCGCGGGGGATTGTGCTCGGCGCGCAGGCGAACGGGGGCATCTGCCAGGTCCTGCCCATCGCACAGCAGTTCGCCAGGCACGGGTATCACGTCGCGGCCTTCGACTGGAATACCGGCAATAGCGGCTATGGCGCGGACATGACCCGGGCAACACGCGCTTTGCTGGCGGACGGCGGGCGCCGGGTGGTACTGGCAGGCTTCTCCCGGGGCGCCCTGGTCGCGCTGGGGGTCGCGGCCAAACTCGGGCCGCGGATCGTGGGCGTGATCTCGATCAGCGGCGGGCCATCGCCGAGCGAAGGATTCCCCACGATCCGGTCCCTGGCCGCCTTCCGCGGGCCGGTACTGCTGGTCAGCAGCAAAGACGATCCGGTCTTCCCACCCGGAACCAGCGCCGCGATCGCGGCAGCACACCACGGGCCCGACACCCTGCTCGTGGTGCCCGGCTACGAACACGCGCTCCAGCTTCTCGACGGGCCGTACTCGCACCGCATCAACACTGCCATCGACGCATTCCTCGCCAGGCTGCTGTGAACTTGACCGGCTCGATGGAATCCAGGAATGAGCTGATGGGCGACGGAAAAGGCATGCGACGCGACCGACCACAGCGGCCCAGCGCCGGGTACACCCCGCCATCCTCATCCCGCCCCCGTCAAAAGCGAGCGGGACTTAGCGCACAGATATCCCCGGCACCGCCGGCATCGCAGCTGACTCAGAAGGCAACCGGCAACGCCCAACAACAGACGATCTGCGCCCCGTTTCCCCTCCGGCCGACATCCCAATCCGCCGCGCAAAATCGGCGATCGGCGCAGTCGATACTCACAGTTCGTGACACCCGGCGTAAACGGGTCGCAACGCGAGGCTGCCCTGCCAGCCACCGGGCACAGGACACGTCACCCAGCGTCACCAACTCGGCGCCTCGACGCCAGCCGCGATCCCAGGGCGGCAGCGCCCACGAGCCCCATTCTGTCGCTTGCCAGCGTGATGGGACCGCTGTCGATCATCCAGATTTCAGCCACGCGATGACCGTGTCCACGGTGGCACCGGCCCTGGCCATGATGATCGGGCTGGGCGTCGGCGTCGACTGCGCGCCGTTCATCGTGACCAGCCGGTGACAGTGGCATGACAGTCCGGTCATGAACATCGGGCGGTCTGCCCACCGGTGTTTACCATACGGCTGCTCGAACCCCGCGCAGCTAAACGATCAGGGACCGCTTGTGTAGCTAAGCAAAAGGGGGAACGTGATGGCCACTCCGGTCACGCGGGGAGCATCCCAGCTAACAACGGGCGTCGAACGGCATGTGGTGCGGCGGGGCATCGCCGCGGTCGGCCTGGTCAGCGTTGCCCTCATCCACCTGTTGGATGTGCCTGGCAAGTTCGACGAATTGCCGTACGTCGGGTGCTCTTTGTCGGGCTCATCATCACGGCCCTGCTTCTGGCCGAGGCGATGATCCGAGCTGACGACCTGCGCGTGTGGCTTGTTGCGGGCGCGGTCTCCGCGGTAACGATCCTCGGCTATGCCATCAGCCGCACCTCGGGCCTGCCCGGGGACAACGGCGGCGGCGCCGGCAACTGGACCGAGCCACTCGGCCTGGCCTCCCTGCTGGTGGAGGGCGTCGTCGTGCTGCTCGTCCTGGGGCGGCTCGCAGATCGCCGCACCGGCGTATCTCATTGACGACGACGGCGACTCCGAAAGGGGCAGAAAGCTCATGAACGAGACACTCCGGCGACGTCGTGTCGCTTGTGCCGTGCTCGCCGGGGTGCTGGGGCTCGCGGGGGCCGTGATCGCAGGCCAGCAGCCGGCGGCGGCCGCCGGCGGCCCGATCATCGCCGGGCTGACCCCCAGCTCGGCTACCACGACGGTCGGGACGCCTGTGACGCTCGTCGGTTCGGCCACCAACACGACCAACGCGGCCCAGCGGGTGTCGATGGGGGTGGGCTTCCCGACGGCTGTCAGCTACGCCGGAGCCGTGGGCGGCAACGGGTGCCACCCCCGCCACACGGTCAACCTGGTCTACTGCGGGCTCAACCTGCCGGCGGGCGCCACGGCCACGATCACCCTCACCGTCGTCCCCAAGGCGGCCGGCACGTCGACCCTCCACTCATACGCCCGGATCACCTACACCACCGACGACACACTCGCCTACGCGACCATCACCGCCTCCCAGGGTCGCCACGAGAGGGGAAAGGATCATGGATGAGAGGACTTCTTGCCGGCGGGTGATCACCGCCCTGCTGGCGGGCGTGCTGGTGATCGCGGGGCTGCTCGCGGTCGCCTCGCAACCGGCGACGGCGGCCACCGGCCCGATCACGGCGGGGCTGACCATCACCCCGTCCAGCACCACGGTCGGCACGGGTGTGACGGTCACCGGTTCGGCCAAGAACACCACGTCCACCACCCAAATGGTGTCGATGGGGGTGGACATCCCGGCGAATATCACCTCGACGAATGTCAAGGGCAGCAACTGCACCCCCCGGCACCTCACGAGGCTGATCTACTGCGGGTTCGGGCTGCCGGCCGGCGCCACGGCCACGATCACCTTCACCGCCACCCCCAAGGTGAGCGGGACGTTCAGTTTCCGCTCGTATGCCCGGATCACCTACACCACCGACGACACGTTCGCCTACGCGACCATCACCGCCTCCTAGCCCTGGCCTGCCATGGGCTAGTGGCCGGCGCGGCAATCAGCGGTACTTGAGCCGCTTGGTGGCTGGCGGGTGTCCCAGCGATAGCGCTTGCGCGCGCTGGATGACCGGAAAGGGGAGAACGATGGGTCATACCGCAGGCAGGTTCGGATCACGCGGCATCCGGCGAGGACGGCGCGCCGCCCGGCTGGCTGGCGCGGCTGCGCTCGCCGCTGCCGCGCTGCTGGCCGTCGCGCCATCGGCCCAGGCCGCCGACGGGGACTTCACCGGCGCGCTGGCGGCCTCGGCCTCCACGGTGAAGATGGGGTCCACCTTCACCGTGACCGAGAGCGCCATCAACCTGGGCAACACCCAGGTGCCCGGGATCACCGTGGGCATCCGCCGGCTGGGCTTCGCCGTGGTCAGCTCCACGCCGCCGCGCACCGGGTTCTGCCGCATCGCGGGCTCGGCGACGTGCAGCTTCCTCTTGCTCGCCGGGCACGAGACGCAGACCTACACCCTGACCCTGAGCCCTCAGGCGCCCGGCACCTACACCCTCCAGGGCTGGACCAGACAACCGTCGACCGGGCGCGGGTTCGGCGCCTCGGTGACCGTTACAGTGACCTCCTGAGCGGAGCCAAGATCTATGAGGCCCCCGGCGATGCGGCGTGATCGGTCGCGCAGCGAGCTCAGCCGGTGCCATCGACCCTCGAAGAAGATCGCGTCGTAGTCGCCGTGCCGGTCGAAGGCCTGCTCCACAAAGCGGCCGACGTGGCTGTCAGACGTCGGCGTTGTCGGCGGCGGGGGAGGCATGCGCGCATTATCTGCCGAACCCGCCAGCGCGGCTAGCGGGTACCCGCAGAGTACCCCCGGCCGGGGGAACTGCGAAGACTCGCCAAACGGGAGCCCGCTGGACCGTTTTCCCGGGCTAGCTGTTCGGATAGTCGATGATGCCGCCGGCCTCCAGCACCTCCGAGGCACCCGGATTGACCGTTTGGTTGCAGCGCAAGGGCATGCCGGGTGGGCAGGTGGCATGCCCGGCCGGCACGGTGCCGTGGGGCGGGGGCGCCGGCTTCACCGGAGGTGTCGCCGGCGCCGGTAACGGCATCAACACTTCCGCGCCTACCGGCAACGGATGGGAAGGGCGGTACAACAACAGCAGCACCCGGCTCGATGATCACTTCGCGGTCGATGCGATCTGCGCCAGGCAGCCTGCGGGCTACACGACCACATTCACCACGGTCGATAACCCCGCGGGCGCCCGGCCCGCCGCGGTTGCCGTGTGCCCCGCTGGCACGCGGTTGTTCAGCGGTGGCACGCTCTCGACCGCCGACACGACAGATGTCCAGCTCTTGAGCGCCTGGCCGCTGGGCCCGCAGCGGTTCAAGAGTGTCATGTGGAACGGCTCAGCTACCGGCCAGCGGCTGACCACCTTCGCGGTATGCGGCCATCGGCCCGCCGGGTACGCCATCACCTCAGCGATCGGCAGCGATACCGGAGGACCTGACACGCTGGCCGGCGGCGCGCAATGCCCAGCGGGGACATCAATACTGGGCGGCGGCATCCACGTGACCAGCCCGCGGCCGGCCGTCACGCTCGGGGCTTCGCTCGACGAGCCCAGCACCCAGTGGCTATCCGAAGTGGTTAACTCCGCAACGGAACCAGCGACCGTGACCATTTCCGCGATCTGTGCCGCCTGACACCGATCCGCCGCTGACACCCGCAAGGCCTCTCCCGGCCAGGCTACGACGACCCAGGGCTACCGCATTGACGGCGGCGGCGCAGCCACGCACACCAAAGCTGCGCCGCCGCATGCCGGACGACAACGGCAATCAGCACGGCATGAGGAGCCCTGGCAGCGCCGGGGGTACGCGCCATAGCCATCCGGGCAGAACAGCAACAGGTGACCGAGACCCAGAGTGGTTGGCGGCTTCCGGCGCGGCGGCGCATCGCCAAGGCCGCCACCTACGAACAAGACGGCAGGTCAGGAACCCGGGGTTGGCGTTTGCGGATCAATAATTTCGGCTGCCTGCCGAAGCGCCCAAGCTATCCGGTCCCGTGGCCTTAGCCTCCGAAGCTCTTGCACCAGCTCGGCAAGCAGCTCCCGCAAGGGGGTCAAGTCCAGGACCCCCGGCTCGTTCTCGCTGTTCGTCAGCCTTCCGGCCTTGGCGGCATTGGCCGTAGAGCGCGCTTGCTCTGTGAGGTGGCCGACGATGGTTTCGGTAAGGCGGGTGGCGTCGGCAAGTCTGAGGTCTTGGCGGTTGGGATTGACACCAGAACTGCCAGGCGTATTGGGGGTGCTACTTGGTGGCAGGTCCTCAGACACCATAATCATCCCTTTCCCGGAAGCGTGAGCATAGTATCCCCCACAGGCGCGATCGCCCTGGGTTACTACCGTCGCAATCGCGCTGGTGGGCGTACACAGATCGCCCGCTATGGCCTCGTTTCCGGCAGCGCACGACGCCGGCTGTGGCGGCGGGCGGTAACGCGGCTCTCATGCTTGTGCGCTTATTGGTGCCCTTCGGTGAGCCGGGCGGTTTCCAGGTCCAGGTTTCGTTGCAGGCGTCGGCGGGTGGCGGCGCTGATGGAGCCGGCGTCGTAGAGCCGCGTCAGCTCGGCACTTTCGGCGGTAATGAGATCGCCGCGCAATTCCTGCTCGTTCAAGGCTGTTCCCGCAGCATCGGGACTAGGGTCGATGCGGGCACGGGCGGTGCCGATGCGGGCCTGCATGGTGGCGCGGAGCCTGTCGATCACCGCGTCGGGGGCGGCACCGTCCTCAGCCAGTTCCTCCAGGCGGGCCAGGCCGGCCTCGGCCATGTGCAGCCGGGCGACCGTCTCTTCGTGCAGCGGGCTGGCGGTGACCGGGCCGAATCCGGCGAGGCGGGCCAGCGGTTCCAGGGTGAAGCCCTGCACGATCAGCGAGATCACGATCGTGGCGGCTGCCAGCACCAGGACCAGATCCCGCTGCGGCAGCGGCGCCCCGCTCGTCGTGGTGAGGGGAATGGACAAGGCGGCTGCCAGCGGCACCACACCGCGGGTGCCGGCCCACGACACCACGGCAGGGACTGGCCAAGACGGGCGGCGCGTGCCGCGGCGCCAGCTGGAGATGGCAAACACGGGGAAGACCCACGCCATGCGGGTGGCGATCAGGGTCGCGGTCACCGCCAGCGCTGCCAGCGGCCATCGCCCGGTCTGGCCCAGGTCGCGGACCAGCGTGGGCAGTTCCAGCCCGATGAGGGCGAAGACTACGGCCTCCAGCACGAAGATGACGGTCTGGTACACCGAGTGCAGCTGCAGCCGCGTCTGCGCGGTCGTGATCTTCGCACGCCACGCGCCGATCGCCAGCCCGGCCACGATCACCGCGGTCACTCCCGAAACATGAAGCGTCTCGCCGAGCAGGTACACCACATACGGGGTGAGCAGGGCCGCAACCGTCTCCAGCACCGGGTCGGTGATCCGGCGGCGTACCACGATCGCGCCGACCGCCACCACGGCCCCGGCCGCCGCGCCGCCGCCGGCCAGCACGGCGAACTGGCCTGCCCCGTGCAGCAGCATCCCGGCGGGGTTCATCGCGGCGGTGCCGCCGACGGCCAGGGAGACCGCGATCTGGAACAGTACCAGGCTGGTGCCGTCATTGAACAGGCTCTCCGCCTGCACCAGCGCCTGAACCCGGGCAGGCAGCCGAAGCCGCCGCCCCAGCGCGCTGACCGCCACCGGGTCGGTGCTGGCCAGTACCGCACCGAGCACGAACGCCATGCTCGCCGACAGCGAGGCCACCGCCCCGGCCACCGCAGCGACCGCGGCCGCTGAAGCCAGCACTAGGCCGACCGCCAGCACCGCCACCGGGCGCCAGGTGGCCCGCAGGTCACGCCAGGCCAGTTCCTCGCTGGCCGCGTACAACAGCGGCGGCAATACCACCAGGCTCACCACCGCCGGCGGCACATGAACCGCTGGCGCGCCCGGCACCAGGCCCACTCCCAGGCCGGCGGCCACCAGCAGGGAAGGAGCCGGCACCCGCAGCCGCCCGGCGAACGCTGCCACCACGGTCGCCACCGCGACCAGCAGCACCACGATCTCAACAGTGCGCACGCCGTCGGCACCGCCTCTCCACCACGGGATAAGCCACTGCCGACCAGACTTCCCGGCGCTCCGCATACCCACTCTAGCGAGGAGCCCTTCAAGCGGGTTTGCTGGCGTCGAGGCGAGCAAGGCGCCTTGCTGCGATGCGCAGTGACCGGCCGGCTGCTTAGGCCGTCGGCTGGTCGCGAAGGATCTGTTCAGGCGTCAGTGGCCCGTGCCAGAACAGCCACGCGAGGCGGCGATGCCGCAGTTTGCGGGCGAGCGCGGGTGGTGGGATGGCCAGGATTGGGCACTGGGCGTGGGCCAGGCAGTAGCAGCTCACCCTGGAACAGGCCATCCGCGCCAGCTTGGCGCGGCGACCGGCCCCCACGATCAGTACATCGCCGGGGCGGCAGGCAAGGTTCACCAGGACCCGGCCTGCCGGGCCGCGGGCAATGCGCGGCTGCACCAGCGGACTGGTGGGGATTTCACCCCACACCGCGATGAGCGCGTCGCGGAGCCGCTGGCAGGCGATGTCCTGGCAGGCCAGGCGCAGATACCCGGAATTCTGGAAGCGCTCGTCGTGGTTGCCGCCGGGCGGTTCCCAGGCAATCACCGGGATCAAGACCGCGCCGTGGGCGCGGGCCAGGGCCTCGCCGTAGCGCAGTGCCTGCAGGCTGCCTGGGGAGCCGCTGGCCCCGACGATCGGCCGGTCAACGCCGAACACCGCGCTGTCCCGATGCCTTGTTGCTACCGGCCGCTGGAGGCCGGTGTCCCGGCTGCTAGTGCGCGTCCCGCCTGATCGGCCAGGGTGACCGCCACCAAGCGTGCCTGCAGGGACGGCCGCGAGCCCGGTTTCGGGCTCAGCATGAACCGCCCGTAGTACTGGCCGCCGGCGAACACGCGCAGCTCTATCTCCCCAGCAGGCCAACCCGCTGTCTCCACGTCCCAGCGGCCACGGCCAGCCAGCACCGTGCCGTCCGGCTCCAGCCGCGGCGGATGACCGAGCAGGCTCCCGTACTCAAAGCGGCACTGCTGCAGATCCAGCACAGCGATCAGCTGCTCCCGGACGCGATCGGCCACATCGCCGGGGTTTTTCGCGGTCTGCGTCAGCGAGGCAGTCTCGTGGATCTGCGCAAGGTACCCGGCGTCGGTGATCGCGACCACCTTCAGGCGGCGGGCATAAGCAGCAAGCTGCGACACGATCGCGCCGACCACCAGCAGCAGGACGAACGTGGTGATATCTGCCGAGCTGCGGATGGTGAACCGCTCATAGGGCAAGGTGAAGAAGAAATCGAACCAGACCGCCGCCCCGACCGCCGCGATCGCGCCCGCGACCCGATTACCGATCGCGGCGACCGCGACGACGACCACCACCATCAGCAGTGCCACGTTCGTGTTCGACCAGCTCGCGCGGAACGGCAGCAGAATTGCGGCCGCCGCGAGCGGGGCTATCACGGCGGCGGCGAGCGCTGCCCGGTCCCTGGTCAGGTAGCGGGTCATCAGCTCACACCTTCTCCTGCGCTTGAGATTGTTCCGGCAAGGAACAGCGCTGCCCGCCGCCACGGCCAGCTCGGCGGAGCTGGAGGAGTTACGACCGTGGGCGCGGCTGCGCTTGTCTCGGGTGAACCGTGCGGCGCTGCGCTGTTAATGGTCATCGAGAGCCTCCGTCCACGAGTCCGAAGATCACGAACATCGCCGACCAGGCTTCCCGGCGCACCTGAAATGAGCGTAAACCGCTCCAGAGAAACTGTCCAAGAATGCTGCGCCAGCACAGCTGGCCCGCGACCGATGCCTGCGGCAGGGGCTGCAGTGGTCAGCGGCAACGATCGGGTACGGGCCGAAAGAGCCATTCGTGCAAGTCAGAGGCACCGCGCAAGGCAATGTGATACTTCCGCCATCAGCACCACAGACAGCGCCCGTGCCGTTCGGGAAGGGTGTACCTGGCGGCCGGCCATAGCTTGGGTTAACGATCTTGACGAAACCTTAACGGCTACCCCCTCAGTCCTAACAGCTCTCATGCAGCGGGGCCAAGCGGAGATACCTAACGTCGAAAGTGATCAAACCGCTGCTCATCGGTGGGTCGGCCAGGCGGCATGCCGGGCCTGGTTGGTGGCCCGGGGTCGGAGGTGGCGCGCCGTGGCCCTGCGCAAGGCGGCCAGCCTGCCCGGCATTGGTGGGGCCACCGACCTGCCGGAGAGTTCCTGGTACGCGGTCAAGCGGCGGCTGCTCGGGCCGCCGCTGGTCAACGAGCAGTTGCGGGTGGAGCGGCTGTCCAAGCCGCTTGGCCTGGGCGTGCTGTCGTGTGATGGGATCTCGTCGGCGAACTACGGCTCTGAGCTGATCTTGCACGAGTTGCTGCCTTTTTTCGGCCTGGCGGCGTTTTCGCTGCTGCTGCCGATGACCGGCGTGATCTTGCTCGGCGTCGGACTTGTGGTGCTGTCTTACCGCGAGGTGGTGACGGTCTACACCCGGGCGGGCGGCTCGTACGTGGTCGCCCGGGAGAACTTCGGCCCGCGCGTCGCGCAGGTGGCGGCGGTAGCGCTGATGGTGGACTACGTGGTGACCGTCGCGGTGCAGACCGCCGCCGGCAGCGCCGCGATCTTGTCCACGTTCCCGGCGCTGGCCCGGCCGCTGGGTGACACGACGACGCTGCTGCTCATCGCGGTGACCGCGACCTTGGTCATGTGCTACGTGAACCTGCTGGGGGTCCGGGAGAACGGCAAGACATTCGCGGTCCCGACCTATCTATTCTCCGCCTCGGTGGGCCTGATGATCATCGCCGGGCTGTACCGGGAGGCGTTCGGCGGCGGGCTGCCACATGCGAGCTGGCAGCGGGGGACGGTGCCGGTCGGGCACCACCCCAGCGGCCTGTTTACCTTCATGGCGATCTACATCCTGGGGCGGGCGTTCGCCAATGGCGGTTCCTCGCTGACCGGGATCGAGGCGGTCTCCAACGCGGTCAGCGCGCTGCGCCCGCCCGAAGGCCGCAACGCCCGCCAACTGCTGGTGACCCAGGGCGCCATCGTCGCCTTTTTGATCGCCGGGATCTCCTGGCTGGCGCACATCACCCACGCGGTCCCCTACATCAACGGTTTCCCGACTGTGCTGTCCCAGGAGGCCAAGCTCATCTTCGGGCCCTCCACACCTGGCCGGGTGCTGTATTTCCTGGTCCAGGCCGGGGCCATCTCGATCCTGTTCACCGGCGGCAACACCAGCTTCAGCGGCTTCCCGTTCCTGACCAGCTTCGTCGCCGAAGACTCCTTCCTGCCCCGCTGGCTGTCCAAGCGCGGCCACCGGCTGGTCTTCTCCAACGGGATCATCGTGCTGACCGTACTGGCGCTGGCGCTGCTGCTGGCGGTCGGCGCCAACACCAACAACCTGGTCCCGTTCTACGCGATCGGCGTGTTCACCGGGTTCGCCATGGCCGGGTTCGGCATGGCCAGGTACCACCGCAAGACCAAAGAGCCTGCCTGGCGGCGTCGGCGGGTGATCAACTTCACCGCCGGGGTATACACCGCGCTGGTGGTGGTGATCTTCGCGGTCGTCAAGTTCACCGAGGGCGCCTGGCTGGTCGTGGCGGTTTTCCCGGTCATGGTGTTCCTGCTCATCCGGCTCAACCGGCAATACCGCAAAGAAGCAGGCGTCGTCGAGACCGTCAGTGCCGGCAAGCCGCCCGATCCGCCGAACTTCGCCCGCCGGACCGTGCTCGTCCTGGTGGACGACTTCGACCTGGCGGCGATCGCCGCGCTACGTTACGCGCGCAGCCTGCGCCCCACCTCACTGCGGGCGGTGCACTTCGTCATCGACCAGCCCAAAGCCGACCACCTGCTAGCCCAATGGCAGCGCGCCCACCGGGGCATTCCCCTCGACCTGGTGGACTGCCCCCACCGGCGGATCGACCGGGCGGCCGGCGAACTTGCCGCCAAAGAGGCCTGCCAGCCCGGCAGCCAAGTCACCGTGCTGCTGCCGCGGCGCAGCACCCGGCCGCTGCTCGGCCGGCTGCTGCACGACCGGACCGCCGACAAGATCGCCGGGGCGGTGAGCCGGATACCGCGCTCGGCAGCCATGATCATCCCCTTCGACGTCACCGCCCGGATCGAAGTCCTGCACGACCATCAGGCCAGCCCCAACGGGGAAGCCAAGCCCGCCCAGGCCGGGCCGGCGAGCGGCGGCGTTCGCCGGGCCGCCGAGCCGCCAGGTGTCATCCCGATCTCCGCACTGACCAGCAACCGCCGGGTTACCGTGGCCGGCCGGGTGCACACCGTCGAATTCCGGCCCGTGGAAGGCAGCTCCGTCCTGGCCTGCGTGGTCACCGACAGCAGCGGCGAACTCACCGCCCTGTTCTACGGCCGCAGCCACATCACCGGCCTCCGGCCCGGCAGCAACATCCGGCTCCGCGGCGCCGTCGGCATCACCAGCACCGGCGCCGTCATGACCAACCCCGCCTACGAACTACTCGACTGATATCGGTCGTCCGACTCGTCCGCACCGTCGGCGGCTTGGCGTGACTCGAGCCGGTTCTCGGCTACCGTTTGGCGCACTGACTCCACCCCGGCGTGGACGAGGGCGAGATCGGCCGGCTGTGCGACCTCTCGCTCAGCGTCGGCGAGGATGATGCGCGCTTGTTCTTCGATAGCTGCGCAGCGGTCGGGATCGTCGCCGGCCACGGCAGCGCAGTTGCCTAGCAAGCGAAGCAGCGCGTGAGCGACGGTGGGCTCGCGGGCACCGTAACGGCGGATGAGCCCGCACATGACGGCGAGGTAGTCGGTGAACCGCCGCCCTGGGACGATCACTGCGGCGCCGTGATCACCCCGGAGGACATGATTTCCCAGCGGGCGCCTGGCAAGCGCACAAAAGATCACCGACAAGTGATCGACGGCCTGAACCGCGGTATAGGGATCATTAACCGCCGGGGACAGCGCCTTGCACGCGACGTCGACCAGCTGCCGGATGCCGAGCGCGGCATCTTGCTCCAGGGTTCGCTCGAAGCCGACCCGGACCGCGGCATCCAGGATCGGCGAGAAGACCCGCCAGTCGGGAGCGGGATCGCGTGGCGAGTCGTGCCAGATCCATGCCAGCGTCGTGCCCGCCACCACGTGCTCACCGACCCGGGGCCGCAGCCGCAGGCAGACCCCGTGCTCGGCAGCGCAGGCGAGCAGCTGGCGAGGGCGCACCTTCTGCACATAACCCGAATGCGGGGACATAACCGGCACCGCCCACGCGGGGGTTTCGGGTGCATCCTGGCCGCCGGTGAACAGCCCGTCCCGGATCACCGAAAGGGTGCTCCGCTCCACCACGTGCATGATCGCATCGACCTGGATGGAGTGCACTAGGTGGTCGGCGAAGTACACCAGCAAGCCGAGGCTGACGAACAGCAGGACAAGCGCACCGCTGACCGCCAGCCGGGGAAAGCTGGCGGTGTCGTGACCACCCGAGATCCCCACGGTGTACAGCCCGGCCGCGCTGTAGGCAAACGTCGCCACAAAAGCGCTGAGCACCATCTGATTCGGCCGGTCCCGCAGAAAATTGCGCAACAGCCGCGGCGAGTACTGGGTCGACGACAATTGCAGCGCCACCACCGTCAAGCCCAGCAGCAGCGCGATAACCGTCACCATCGTCCCGGCAATCCCGATCAGCAAGGTCCGGGCGTCGCCAACAGTCCCCTGAAATGCCAACGGCGACCGTGGGCCGACGCTCACAAGAGACAACAGGGAACCGGCGGCCAAGGCGGCCAGCACCGACAACGTGGGCAGCACCCACAGCGACCCGCGAGCGTACTCCGACAACGCATCACGACGGATCATGTCCAGCCTCCCGCGCGCCGGTGCCCGCCAACCGGCCGCACAACCCAGTCTCCGCCAGCATCAGGCCGAGGGCTAACAACGGCCCTGAATTGCCACCGAGCCGCGCAAGATCGTCTACGTGCTGGCTGGCTCGACCCTGGCCCAGCTGCTGGTCGTCCTGGCCCTCGGCGCGTCACTACACGCGGTCGGTCAGCGGGCCAGCTTCGCGACACTGATCGCCGTTAATTCGCTGGCCGCCCTCATCGGCACGGCCGTGCCCGTGCCCGGCGGCGCCGGCGTCGTTGAGGCCGGCCTGATCGCCGGGCTCACCGCCGCGGGCATCCTCCAGGATCAGGCCGTCGCGGCCGTGCTCATCCAGCGGTTCTTCACCGCCTACCTGCCCCCGGTCTGGGGCTGGTTCACCTTGGCCTGGATGCGCCGCCGCGAATACGTATGAGCATCCTGGCAGTGGGCATCCGGAAGGCCGGTGGCCGGGCAGGCTGGGGTGCATGGACGTGGACGGCTTGAGCGGCCTGGTGGGCCGGGTCATCGGCTGGGCGGACCGGCTGCAGCGCGAGCATAGTGTGCTGGGGTTCCCGTATGCGGTGGTGAAGAAGTACGGCAATGATGAGGGCGGCCGGCAGGCGGCGCTGATCACCTACTACGGATTCCTGAGCCTCTTCCCGCTGCTCCTGCTCGGGGTGGCGGTCTTGTCCCGGGTCCTGGCCGATCACCCGGACCTGCGCAAACGGCTGATCAACGAGATCGTGCCGGCGGCGCTGCGGCCCACGATCGAGCACTCGCTGGCCACCTTGCCGACCTCGACCATCCCGCTGGTGGCCGGCCTGATCGGCTTGCTGTTCGCCGGCACTGGCGTGGTGTTCTCCGCCTACCAGACGCTGAACCATGTGGCGGCGGTCCGGCACCGCCGCCGGGCCAGTTTCCTCTCCCGGTACGTCCGGGTATTCGCGGTGCTGGCGGCGCTCATGGCCGGCGCGCTGGCCACCGGGGCGCTCACCGTGGTGGCCACCGCGCTACCCGGCCAGCCCGCCGTGCAACGCGCCGCCTCGGTGCTCGGGTCGGCGCTGGTCGTCTTCGCCGTCTTGCTGCTCGGCGCGAAGGTGCTGCTGGCGCGGCCCGCGCCGGTGCGGGCCCTGTGGCCGGGCGCCGCCGTCGGCGCGGTAGCGGTGACCATAGTGCTCACCGTAGGGACGCCGTTGCTGGCCAGGCTGGTGGCCAAGGCCGGGCCCGTCTACGGCAGCTTCGCCACCGTGGCAGGCATATTCACCCTGCTCTATCTGGTCGGTCAGGCGCTGGTATACGCCGCCGAAGTCGCCGCCGTCCGCTATGCCCGGCTGTGGCCACGCGCCCTTGACCTGACTCGCCCGACCCCGGCCGACGCCCGCGCGCTGACCCTACTGGCCCGTGAGCAAGAACGCATTCCCGCCGCACGCATCGGGTTCCGCCTCGCGGCACCGGCCTCCCCGTCGGCACCGGGTGGCACGCCGCCGGCCAGCGACGGCCCCGGGTAACGCAAGATCACCCTCATTTGCTCCCAACCCCGGCCGGTCTGTCAGCCCAGCTTCACCGCCGCCCCGGAGACGCTGACCATCAGCTCGTTGTCCCTACGCTCTCGTGGTCGATGTCGGCCCTGGCAACCGCATCGGCGCCCAGCCTGGCCGCCTGCCGCGCTATCTCGGCCAGCACATCGCTGACCCGCTAGCCGATTCGTTCTCCACCTCAGGTCGGGGAAGCGTGCGGGTTGTCGGCAAATGCTTGCGCCGCTGTCATGGCAGCGCCGCGCCGCCCGCGAGACGCCGGTCCGATGCGCCTGCCTGATCACGCGCACGCGGGTTCCGCCGGACAGATGGTCCCCTTACATGACCCTAACCGCTCCAGGCTGGATCACCCGGCCATCAGACCGCCCGGCCGGGCCGCTAGAAGCGCGAGACCGACGGCCGGGGAGTTTGACTGGTCGTCGTGGGTACCGCCCGGATAAGAAGGGGCGCCGGGCAATCACTTATCCAGGCAAGGTTGCGCCTGATACCGCCGCCGCGCGGCCATACTGGGGAGCCGCGTAGGGGTGTTCGGGGCGGGCGTGATTCACTCTCGGCGGATGATGCGGGTCAGGCCGTGGCGCGGGCAGGGTTGGGCGTGTCCGGCCGACGGTGACGGGGGGCAAGGGTGATGCGCGCTCGCTGGCTTGCCCGGGCCGCTTTCGTGCTGATGTTTGCCGCGGCAGCGGTCTTGATCGGGTTCCCGGAACGGCATGCCCGGGGCGCCTTGGCCACGGTGGCGATCGGGGCGGTCGCGGCCTGCTTGATAGCGGCGGGCGGGTACTGGTACCTGGCCCACCGCGGGGTGGTGCGGCAGCTGGCGCTGGGGCTGGTAGTCCTGGTTCCGATCGCGGTGCTGGTGGTGTTCGCCTGGCGTCATGTGATCTGGGTCGCGGTGGTGGCGGTGGTGCTGCTGGCGCTGGCTGTCGGCGCCGCCCGGCTGGCGCTGGCCCCGGCCGCCGCGGACCCGGGGATGCCGGTCCGCGAGGTCCCGCCGCCCCAGCGCGCGTTCCTGATCATGAATCCGCGGTCGGGCGGCGGGAAGGTCGCCAGGTTCGGCCTGAAGGACAAGGCCGAGGCGCTGGGCGCCGAGGTGGCGCTGCTGGAGGGCCCCGGCGAGGTGGATGTGGCGGCCCTGGCCCGGCGGGCGGTCGCTGACGGCGCGGACCTGCTCGGGGTGGCCGGGGGCGATGGGACGCAGGCGCTGGTCGCCGGGATCGCCGCCGAGCACGGCCTGCCGTTTCTGGTGATCAGCGCGGGCACCCGCAACCATTTTGCGATGGACCTGGGGCTGGACCGGGACAATCCGGCCGCCTGCCTGGACGCGCTCACCGACGGTGTGGAGCAGCGGATCGACCTGGGTGTCATCGGCGGGCGCACGTTTGTGAACAACGCCTCGTTCGGCGCCTACGCCGAGGTGGTGGAAAGCCCTGCCTACCGGGACGACAAGCGGGGCACCACGCTGCAGATGCTGCCCGACATCCTGACCGGCCACCGCGGCGCCAAGCTGACTGCTCGCGCTGGTGAGATCACGGTCACCGGTCCGCAGGCCCTGCTGGTGAGCAACAACCCCTACCAGGGCGGCGACATCGCCGGGCTCAGCCGCCGGGCGCGGCTGGATGCCGGGACGCTTGGCGTCGTCGCGGTCACGGTGAACAACGCGCTGCAGGCCGCCGCGCTGCTGCGGGGCGCGCGCGGTCAGGGTCTGAGCACGCTCACCGCCGAGGAGGTGGTGGTGGACGCCGACGTGCCGGAGATCCCGGTCGGTATCGACGGCGAGACCGTCATGATGCCAACGCCAGTCCGCTGCACTATCCAGCCCCGGGCGCTGCGGGTCCGGGTGCCCAGAGACCGGCCGGGCACCCGGGCATCCAAGCCCGCGCTCGACTGGTCCACGCTGTGGCACCTGGCTTCATTCCGCTCCACCCCGGCACACACCTGACACCCGGGTGGGGCCAGGTCCCAGCGGCGGCGGAGGGTGATGATGGATGCGTTGATTGACCAGGGGGAGTATGCGGCGCTTGGCTATTGCACCTATCTGAATCAGGCCTCGCTGGGGCTGATACCTCGCGCCTCGGTTGAGGCGAGCGTCCGGTTCTTGACCGAGGTGGCCCAGCATGGCAACCTCCGCCTGTCCGACCAGGCCGAGGCAACGGTTTTGGACGGGCTGCGCGCGGCCGCAGCCGAGCTACTCGGCGCGCCGGTGGCCTCGGTCGCGGTGGTGGGCGGGGCGAGCGAGGGCCTGGGCCAGCTTGCCGCGCTGCTGTCCAGCGCCGCGGGTGAAGTGGTCTTGGTACCGACCGACTTCCCCAGTGTCACTTACCCGTGGCTGGCCGCCCGTGACCGGTTGGGCCTGCGCATCCGCTGGGTTCGCGATACCCCGGACCGCGACCTCACGCTCTCACTGGCCGATGCAATCAGTGAACGCACGACGGTGGTGTGTGTCAGCGCCGTTCAATTCGCCACCGGCAGCCAGGTCGATGTTGCGGCTCTGGCGGCGCGCGCCCGAGACGCCGGTGCCCGGGTGGTGGTGGACGTGACCCAGATGGCTGGCGCTGCTCCGGTCACGATGACGCACTGGGGCGTGGACGCGCTGGTGTGCAGCGGCTACAAGTGGCTGTCCGCGCCGGCCGGGGTTGCGCTGCTCGCCGTTACCGAGAACCTGGCGGCGGCCATCCCGGTGATCGTGGGCTGGAAAGGCAGCGCCACACCGTTCGATTTCACCCCGCGGGAACTGTCTCTCGCCGCGGACGCCCGCAGGTTCGAGCTGTCCACCATGTCCTACAGCGCCGCCATCGGCCTGCTCACCTCGATCAAGCTGCTCACCGGCATCGGCCTGACCGCGATCAGCGAGCACGCCAGCCGGCTAGCGGCCGAGCTTGCCGAGCAGACCGCGCCGCTGGGATGGGCGCCTTACCGGGCACTTGGCGACCGGTCCGCAAGCGGGCACATCGTCTCACTCAGGCACCCAGCCGCCGCAACAGACGAGGTGCAGGCCGTGCTGGCGAACCAGCACAACATCAACACCAGTTCCCGCGCCGGCGGTATCCGGGTATCCCTGCACGCCTACAACAACAGCGACGACATCCGCGCCCTCACCCAAGCGCTCGGCTCCATCGGCCCGCGCTAGACAGTCGGCACCGGGAAGATAGCTACAGTCATGGCAGTTCGTCCGAAGGCATTTCTCATGCCTGCAGCCTTCGCGTCCAAGACGGCGTGGGCAGGCCGGGCGTGAGCGCCCCGGCCTGCCAGTCCGGCAGCTACTGAAGCCCGGTGTACGTCCGGCTTGCAGTTAGCCGGTGCAGCCGGGGATGGTGCCCGCCGGTTCGCAGCTGACGGAGTCACCGTTCAGCTCCGAGGTGGCTCAGCGATCTTGGACCCCTTGACTGCCGGTTTCGCCGGCTCTGCGGGTTTGGCAAATGCCCTGGTAGGAGGCCTGGGTACGTAATCGGCGCGCGCCTCTGGAGAGCCATTTCGAACACACCGGGCAGTGCCGGGCAGTTGTATGTGCCGGGCGGCGGGAGGCTGGCGGAAATGGGCTTGCCAGGAGCTCGTGCTCGCCCGGTACCGTCGGAGCGGAGGCGGATAGGCGATGACGCAGGCTGGCATGCGCCCGCCGGGCACGGAGGGCGCCGGCGGCGATCGCGGGCGGGACCGGGCACCGTGGGCGGGCGGGCCGGTCGGGCCCTATGTGGAGGTGCTGCGCCTGCCGGGCGCCCTGGGGTTTTCCGGTGCTGGTTTCATCGCCCGGATGCCGATGTCGATGTTCGGCCTTGGCACGGTGTTGCTGATCGCCGCGCTTACGGGCCGGTACGGGCTGGCCGGGGTGGTGGCCGCGGCCGGATCGGTGGGGTACGCGGTGGCGGCGCCGCAGTTCGCCAAGCTCACCGACCGCTACGGTCAGCGACGGGTACTCCGGCCGCAGGTGATGGTGTTCACCGCTGCGACGGCCGCGCTGATGGTGCTGGCCGAGGCGCGGGCGCCGCTGGCGGTGGTGGTGGTCTCCAGCCTGCTCGCGGGGGCGACCATGCCTTCCATGGGCCCGATGGTCAGGGCCCGGTGGAGTGCGCTGCTCGCGGGCACGCCGCGGCTGCACACCGCGTTCTCGCTGGAGTCGGTTGCGGACGAGATCATCTTCATGGTCGGCCCGGTCGTCGTTGCGTTGCT
>Ga0306921_10001860_pt1 | contig 20856 bp, 25 predicted proteins | sample sta12Cox44000080_FD_203760 | JGI IMG/M metagenome (GOLD analysis project Ga0306921, IMG submission 203760) | Lab enrichment of tropical soil microbial communities from Luquillo Experimental Forest, Puerto Rico - statoxic.12C.oxic.44.000.080 (v2)... | ecosystem: Environmental > Terrestrial >...
GGAACGCCGGTCATTTCGAATCCGTTGAGGAGTGCGGGCAATGGCGTGGTGGCCACTACCCAGATAACCGCAAGCGCCGACAAATAGCTCTTCGCCAGCAATCGAAGCCCCAGAGCCGGTTCGCCTGCAAACCAGCAGATCAAGGCGAACACACCCGTAAAGGGGACTACCAGCGCAGCTCGCACCAGAGCTCCGGTGAGGGGCAACTTCGCCAGGACTAAGCCCGCCAACAGCAGCAGGAGCAAACCCGGCGCCAGCCACGCGAGCGCGCGGTGGGCGGTGGCGACGACGGCCAGGAAGGTGATCAGGGCGACAATCTTGGCTCGCGGGTCGCGACGGTGCACGCAGCTTTCACCGCGGCTCCAGCGCTCCAAGACCACGTGCCGCAACTCAGACGCTCCTGTTGCGCGAGACGGTGCGCCCGATGGCCAGGCACACGCCATAAATGAGCGCCAATCCGGCAAGCCCAGTCCCGGCTTGCCTCAGCCAACCGAACGACCGGGGGCCCGCATGGTCGGTCAGCTGCTCGATTGCGTCGGGAGCTTGCGACGCGAACAGGACCCCCACCGAGGCCAATAGGACGGCCGCTACAGCAATGAATAGAAGAGCCGGCGACTTGTGCGGAGGCGAGTCCTGGAGCAATGTCGGCTGAATCCGTTCCAGGCTCCGGACGACGCCGAGCGTAATTACTCCTTCGAGAATCGCCGAGACCAGGAACACGGCGAGCGAAATCCCAACCAGGGACCTCTGCATTTTCACCCCCGAGATCAGGAGTTCGGAAAGAGCCAGGCACCCGGCGACAACGACCGAAAGCGATGCGCCGGCGAAAATCGAAAACCGCCGCCATTCGCCGGCGCCACCCAACCGATAGGGCAGGTACCCGGCTAGTACACCGACAAGCGCCATGTTCACGATGTTGGCGCCCAGTGCGAGCAGTCCTCCGTCCTGGAAAACCAGCGCCTGGATCCCGAGTATTGCGGTCATTACGACACTGGCCGCCGCCGGACCCAAAGTGAACGCCAGCAAGGCGGCGCCCACCAGATGCCCGCTCGTGCCTGCACCCACTGGAAAATTGATCAACTGAGCGGCGAACACAAACGCGCCCATCAATCCCAGCAGCGGAGCCTGGCGATCGTCGAAACCCCTCTGCGCGCGCCGGGCGACCCAGGCGACCGCCGGCACGGCGGCCGTGTCCAGCGCGGCCCAAACCGGAGTAGACAGAAAGCCATCGGGAATGTGCACGGCCCTCCCACCGTAGCACGATTTCAAGAATCGTGCCACCCGCCGCCGCCCGGTCTTCGGCCGGAGTCGAAAGAGCCCTTTGCTAAGATGTGTAGCGATGAGCGGCCTCAGCCGAATCGGTGTGGCGATCGATTCCGATTTGCTCCGTAAGTTCGACCGCCTGATCGCCCAGCGCGGCTATTCCAACCGGTCCGAAGCGTTCCGCGACTTGATTCGCGACGAGCTGGTGGAGAAGACCTGGGAATCCCCCGATAGTCCGGTCGTGGGCACTGTCACGTTAGTCTACGATCATCATGTGCGTCTGCTGAACGAAAAGTTGACAGACATCCAGCACGATTTTCACCGGTCCATCTTGTCGACGCTGCACGTGCACCTGGATCACGATAACTGTCTGGAGGTGCTAGTGGTGCGGGGCCGAGCGTCGGAAGTCCGCAAAGTCGCCGACGCGCTGATCAGCACCAAAGGCGTCAAACACGGCCGCCTGACCCTCAGTACCTCGGGATCCGATCTCAAATGATTCTGGGGACGGGCGTGGATCTGGCGGAAGTGCCGCGTATCCGGGCAGCCATCGAACGCCACGGCGGCCGCTTTATCGAACGGATCTACACGCCGCCGGAGATCGCCTACGTCGAGCGCAAGGCCAACCGCTTCGAGCGTTATGCAGCGCGCTTCGCCGCCAAAGAGGCCGGGATGAAGGCCATCGGAACCGGCTGGAGGCGGGGCGTGACGTGGCGGGATTTCGAGGTGGTGAACCTGCCCTCCGGCAGGCCGACGCTCCGGCTACACGGGGTGGCATCCGAGATTGCTCAGCAACTGGGGGTTCGCCAGATCTGGCTTTCGCTCACGCATACGGCGGAGCTGGGGATGGCGCACGTGATTCTGGAGGGTTAGACACGGCGCGCAGCTGGGCGTCTTCCAGACGCCGCGCCTCCTGCCAGGTATAAATCATCCGATGAATCACGGTAAGGTTCGCAAGCACCGCAATCACCCACAACACCTGAGCCATGCGGCCGAACAGCGCTCCGATAATGATCAACACGACGCGCTCCGGCCGCTCGAGAAAGCCGACCTTACACCGGGGGATATAGTTCTGGGCGCTGGCGCGGGTGTAGCTAACCATGACCGAACCGGCCATCACGATGGCTGTCAGTACGATGTAGAAGAAACGGTTGATCGAGGCATAGTAGACCAACAGACCCACCAGCAAAGCGAGGTCCGAGTAGCGGTCTAGTACGGAATCGAAGAAACCGCCGAATTTCGTGACCCGATCGGTAGCGCGAGCCACGCGGCCGTCCACCATGTCGAACAGACCCGCGCCAATCACTACCGCGGCAGCCGCCCGGAACCGCCCCTCCGCAAACAGAAACGCGGCCCAGGCGTTAATTACCAGACCCAGAAAGGTCAGTACGTTCGGGTGGATCCGCGAGAGGGCCAGCCAGCGCACGATGCGGTCGACAATCGCACCGCAGATTTCTCCGATCAGCCGGGTGAACGTCATAATATCATTCCGCGTCGTGAATGGTCGTCAGCTTCAGGATTTCCATTTCCTTGACGCCTCCCGGACTCTGCACGCGCGCCACATCCCCTACTTCTTTGCCTAGCAAAGCCCGCCCGATGGGCGACGTGGTGGAGATTTTCCCCTTCGCCGCATCCGCTTCTTCGCTGGTAACTAAATTGTAAGTGATTTCTTCCTCGCGTCTTACATCCAGCACGACAACCGTGGAGCCGAGTCCGACTTTGTCGTGGGGAATCTTGCCCAAATTAACCATCGACATGTCGGCAAGCCGCTTTTTGAGATGATTCAGACGGGCGTTGACGAGGCCCTGTCGGTCCTTAGCGGCGTGATATTCCGCATTTTCGCTCAGGTCTCCATGGGCCCGAGCCTTGAGAATCTCTTTCGGTAACTCGTTGCGCAACTCGTACTCGAGCGCCGCAATTTCCTCCTGAAGTTTCTTCTTAATGTCGTTCATTGGTCGGGGAAGGCCCCCGGGTCACATTATAACGAAGAGGGCAGGACGGGGAATGGCGCGGGATTTGCTGGAGGCGGGGAGTCAGATCGTAGTGGCGCGAAGGATCTCGTCGGCCACATTGGCTGCCGCGCGCATTTCCCGCACCTGGTGTACCCGTACCAGATGTGCGCCGGAGAGGACGGCTGCTGCTACTGCGGCTGCCGTGGCGAAGTCGGTCTCCTCCACGCTGGGGTGCGCCAGAAAGGCCTTGCGGGAGGGTCCGATGAGAATCGGCAGATCGAGCGCCGCCAGCTGTCCGAGGCGCCCCAGGATGAAGGAATTCTGCTCTTTTCGTTTGCCGAACCCGAGGCCGGGGTCAATGGCGAGCTTGCTTTTGTCGATGCCCACGTGACGCGCCCGGCTGACGGCCGCATCCAGGTCACGGGTGATAGCGCCCATCGGATCGGGCATAGGGCCGAGTTTCGCCCAAGTCTCGGGCCGCCCACGCATGTGGTTGAGGATCAGGCCGGCATCGTGATTGGAAACGGCGCGCGCCAATTGCGGCTCGAAGGTGAGGCCGGATGGGTCGTTGATGATTTCGACTCCCAGGTCGAGAGCGCGCTCGGCGACCTCGGCTTTGTAGGTGTCCACCGAGACCGGAACGCTCAGCCGCCCCTTCAGGCGTTTCAGGACCGGGATCAGGCGGCGCACCTCCTCGGCCACCGAGATGCGTTCGGAACCGGGACGAGTGGATTCGGCGCCGACATCAATGATGTCGGCACCCTGCTCCTCCAGCTCGAGCGCACGGGCGAACGCGCGGTCGGGATCGGAATACTTGCCGCCATCGGAAAACGAATCGGGTGTTACGTTGAGGACCCCCATTAAGCGCGTCCGGTCGCCGAGTTGGATCTCCCGATGCTTGAGCCTCCAGTAGAAGATTTTTCTCACGGTACGGGCTCGCTACTCGATCACGACCAGGTGGTAGTTGCGTTTGCCCGCGCGCAACAAGATGGCGCCCGGCCACTCGAGGTCTGCCGCGGAGACGGTTTTGCGCACGTCGCTCTGCCGGCGATTGTTGATGTAAACGCCGCCTCCCTCCATCAATTTGCGGGCGGCACCCTTGCTGTCTCCCAAGCCTGTGCGGACCAGCAGATCGACCAGCGCCACGCCGGCGTCCAATTCGCGGCGCGCCAATTGTGTCACCGGAACTTCGCGCGCGAGCTGAGCCACGGTTTCCGCGCCGGGTATCTCGTCGGATTGGGAGAACAGAATACGGCTGGCGGCTGCGACGGCCCGGCCGATAACCGGGCCGTGAATGATTGCCGTCGACTCGGCCGCCAGAACCTGCTGCGCCTCCCGCTGCTCCGGGCGCGTCGCCACGCCCTGCGCCAGCTCCTCAATCCGGTCGGGACCGAGGAACGTGAACAACCTTAAGTATCGGATAACGTCGGCGTCGGAGGTTTGCAACCAGTATTGATACATCTGATAGGGGCTCGTGCGTTTTGGATCGAGCCACACGGCGCCTTCCTCTGTTTTGCCGAATTTTTTTCCGGCGGAGGTGGCGAGCAGCCGGAAAGTGATTCCTTCGCTGCGCATTCCCAGCACTCTGCGGATGAGTTCGCGTCCGGACAAGATGTTGCCCCACTGGTCGCTGCCGCCCATCTGGATGGTGCACTCGTAGTGCCGGCATAGGTGGAAGAAATCGTACGCCTGGAGCAACATGTAGCTGAACTCGGTATAGGAGATGCCCTGATCACGCTCTTCGAGGCGGATACGGACCGAATCGCGTTTGATCATCTCGTTGACCGAGAAATGCTTGCCAATATCCCGGAGAAACTCGATGAGATTCAGCCGGCCCAGCCACTCGGCGTTATTCAGCATGAGGGCCTTTTCGTCCGTAGAGAGATCGAAGAAACGCTTCAATTGGGCCCGGATAGCAAGAGCGTTCCGCTCGGTCTGCTCCTTGGTCAGCAGTGTTCTCTCGGAGGTCTTGCCGCTCGGATCGCCGATCATTCCGGTGCCCCCGCCCACGAGGACGAGCGGGCGATGGCCGCACCGCTGCGTATGCGCCAGCGCCATGACAGGAATGAGGTTTCCCAGATGGAGGCTGTCCGCGCTCGGGTCGAAGCCCACGTAGAGAGTCCGCCGGGCCTCGGCCAGATAGGCGTCCAGATCCTCGCTGGTCGCGGCCTCCAGAAAGCCGCGCCAACGCAATTCCTCCAAAAGCTGGCTCTTACCGCTGTGCATGAGGAGTCGGGAGACGAAGCAGACTGCCTCCCACCAACTTAGCATGCAGGTGCGGGTAAAGCGGCCGAGAAAAGACGCCGTGGGGAACGAAGGTGGCCTTTTCGGAGAGCGGTCGCGGGAAGGTCGATCGTCCGCCCCCCGCGGAAGCCGTGCGTTTACGTGGTGGTGGGAGCGGTGGAGGCACCCACACGAAGTGCGAAACGCCGATGATCAGATCGGTGCGCCTCCTGTTGGTACCGAAGATCTCGAGCGTTGGGATGAGATTGCAGGGCAACGCGATCGGAATGGCGGAGCCGGCCGGCGGAACCACGGGCGGGACTTCAACCGTCGCCCGGATCTCAGCGCGTGAGTCGGACCAGACGAGGTCGTAGGGAAGGCTCTGTCCCGGCTGGACCGAGACGGTGCTCGACTGGATTACGGCGCCCGCCGCGTCAACGAGCGCCACTGCCGCCGAGCACAAGGCGGCGGCGGTGGCCGTGGGCTGGACCAGCGGATTTGAAAAGGTTCAATCGTGCCGTCTGTCCACTGGCGATCTGGGCGGTCAGGCCCAGGCTATCAGCAGGAAGATACACGTCCCCGCAGCGGTTTCAATACCATTTTTCTTCTCATCCTGCGTTTCGAAATCTGGGATTGGACGGGTCTTCATCCCTGGGGTGAAAACAAGGCGGAGCCGGGAAAAGTTGCTAGATTTTGTTCCTGAAATCACATCTTGTAGCGGCCGAAGTCCTCGTCGTTGAGGCCCTCGAGCATGCGGCGCAGTTCGTCGTTGCTGGCCTTGTCGGAAACCGAGGAGGCGAGCTTGGAAGATTTGAGGACGCTCTCTTCGACGTAGATCGGGCAATCCAGCCGCAGCGCCAACGCCAGCGCATCGCTCGGGCGGGAATCGACGCTAATCAGATCGCCGTCGCGATCCAGCCAGATCACCGCGTAAAAGGTGTCATCCTTGAGCTCGCTCACCACCACTTTGCGGAGTCCGGTATTCAACCCGAGAAGCAGACTCTTGATCAGGTCGTGAGTCATGGGCCGGGGTGTCGAGACCTTTTCGATCTCCAGGGCAATGGCGTTGGCCTCATAGACGCCAACCCAAATGGGAAGCACCATACTGCCCTGCACATCCTTCAGGATGACGATGGGCATGTTGGTGACGGGGTCCATCATGAGACCGCGAATTTTCATCTCGACTTCCATGACACACCCTCCCGCTCTTCATTACACCACAGAAGCCGATTCGCCCACCAACGAGTTCGGGCCCGAGCGCGTGACACGCACGGCGAGATACCGGCCGAGGAGATTCTCGGCCGCCGGGTCTGAGTGCGTGAAGTTGAGTATATGGTTGTCGGTCGTCCGGCCGATCCATTGCCCGAGCGCCTGATTCCGGCCTTCCACCAAGACCTCTTGTACCGCGCCGATCCGCTCCGCGTTGCGCCGGATCTGGATGCCGCGCTGCTTCTCCTGAACGATGGCGAGGCGGCGCTGCTTCTCCTCGTCCGGAACCGCGTCCGGCATGGCCAGCGCCGCGGTGTTGGGACGCGGTGAGTATTTGAAGCTGAACAGCGCGTCGTACTGGACTCGATCGAGTAGGTCCAGGGTCTGTTGAAAATCCTCCTCGGTCTCGCCAGGAAACCCGACGATGATATCGGTGGTGATCGAGTAGGGGCGCTTGGCGGTCTTGAGCAACTCGATCCTCGCGAGGTATTCGTCGCGCGTGTAAAGGCGGTTCATGGCGCCGAGTATCCGGGTCGAACCGGATTGCACCGGCAGGTGCACGTGGTCGCATAAAACCGGGTTTCGATCCATCGCCTCGACAATGGCCTTGACGAAATCCCGCGGGTGCGACGTGGTGTAACGCACTCGGCGGATGCCAGTCACTTCGGCAACTCGGGCTAAGAGGGTGGCGAAGTCCCACGCGGCGGCAGACGGATCACGGTAACTGTTGACATTCTGGCCTAGCAGTTGGATCTCGCCAAAACCCTGATCGGCGAGACGCCGCGCTTCGGCCATCACGCTTTCGCTCGTCCGGCTGCGCTCCGGCCCTCGCGTGAAAGGAACCACGCAATACGCGCACGACTTGTCGCAACCTTCGATGATCGTAATGTAGGCGCGGTGCGGATTGTCGCGGCGGGCAAGAGGCGTGTCGAAGGTTTCGTTGGTCTCGAGCTGGAGGCCCGTGACACGCCGGTTACCGGCTTCGAGCTGCACCAGCATCTCGGGTAGCCGTGTATAGCTAGCCGAACCGGCCACCAGGCTGACGTGGGGGGCGCGCTCGAAAATCCGCTCGCCTTCCTGCTGCGCCACGCAACCCAGGACTCCGAACACCTTGCCGTTGCCGAGGTCACGCTTGAAGTTTGAGAGCCGCGTAAAGACTTTCTGTTCCGCCCGATCGCGGATACTGCAAGTGTTATACAGCACCAAGTGAGCCGCTTCGGGAGTTTCGACTCGGGTATAGCCCCGAGCGATGAGTGTGCCGATCACTTTTTCCGAATCGTGCGCATTCATCTGGCAGCCGAACGTCTCGATATAAAAGGTTTTCGCGGGCACCATCTCTCATTCTAGTCGAGCCGATGTTATAATTCAGGGAGTCCCTGGAGGGCCCGAGTGTGAAGTTTTTTCTCGACACCGCCAATCTGGATGAGTTGCGGAAAGGTGCGAGCTGGGGCATCGTGGACGGAGTAACGACGAACCCTACTTTGATTGCCAAAGAAGGCCGGGCGCTCGAGGAGCAGGTCCGGAAAATCTGCGACATCGTGGACGGGGACATCAGCGCCGAAGTCGTGGCCACCGAATTCGCCGCCATCGTCGAGGAGGGCAGGCGGCTGGCCAAGATCCACAAAAACGTCGTCGTGAAATGTCCCCTCACCCGGGACGGAATCCGGGGCACGGCAGCCCTCAGCAAAGAAGGAATCCGCGTTAACGTGACGCTCTGCTTTTCACCTGGCCAAGCCCTTCTGGCGGCCAAAGCGGGCGCATACTTTATCAGTCCGTTTGTGGGAAGGCTGGACGATGTTGGTTCGACGGGAATGGATCTGGTGCGCAGCATCATCGAGATCTATAAGAATTACGGGTTCAAGACGCAGGTGTTGGCGGCTTCGCTGCGCTCTCCGACTCACGTTATCGACGCGGCGCTCGCAGGAGCGCACATCGGAACCATGCCGTTCAAGGTCTTGGATATGCTCTTTAACCATCCGCTGACGGATAAAGGGCTGGACCAATTCCTAAAAGACTACAACAAAGTATTTCAAGAAACTCCGGTTGCTGGGTAACGAATTTTCTGAATGTGGGGCGGGATGTTGTTCGAAAGTTCGTCGGAAATCGTTCTCGTTCTCGTGGGCCTCGGGGTGGTGGTCTGCGCGATCGTCTTTTACCGGATATGGAAGATTTCGAGCGTAACGCCTGAGGAGCGGGAACGGCGGCGCCGGGCCGCGCTGGTGGCCCACGGGAAAATGGGCGACGCTACCCTCACCGATCTGCTCGGAGATTTTCTCTTCTATTCCTACGACGTGCGCGGCGTGGAATACACCGCCTCGCAGGACCTTTCGATGCTGAAGGAGTACCTCCCCCCTGATTTCGATGCGTTCGTGGGTGCGGTTTCGGTGCGATACGATCCCAAGATTCCGGCTAACTCGATCGTCGTGGCGGAGGCGTGGAGCGGGCTTCGGAGTTATTCCAAATCGAACGAGGCAAAAGCTCGCAAGCCTGGGGCCCAAGATCCGCAACCGGTCGAGGAGAAGGCCCGCAAGGCCGCGCCTCAGCATCCGCTCTAAGCAAGAGGAAACGCGGGTTACTGGGCCGATCGCGCCCTCTGAATCGCCGGTCTGTTCCCCCAACTGCCGTCGCCACGTTATCATGGGAACAATTCCTATGATTCAAGACGCACTCCCTGAAGGCCTCACTTTCGACGATGTTTTGCTCGAACCGGCCCGCAGCGAGGTTCTGCCTTCCGAGGTCGACACGCGCACCTGCTTCACTCGCCAGATCGGATTGAACATTCCGATTGTCTCCGCCGCCATGGACACGGTGACCGAGTCGCACCTGGCCATCGCACTGGCGCAGCAGGGCGGCATAGGCATCATTCACCGCAACATGTCCATCGAACGCCAGGCCGAAGAGGTGGACCGGGTCAAACGCAGCGAGAGCGGCATGATCGTCGACCCGATCACCATCCGGCCGGACCAGCCGATTTCCGACGCCCAAGAGCTGATGCGGCGGTATCGCATTTCGGGAGTCCCAGTCACCAAGAACCAAAAGCTGGTCGGCATCTTGACGAACCGCGACCTGCGTTTTGAAAACCGTTTTGATTTGCCGATCTCCGAGGTCATGACCAAGGACAACCTGGTCACGGTTCCGGTGGGCACGACGCTCGAGGAGGCCGAAGCCATTCTGCATCAGCACCGCGTCGAGAAGCTTCTGGTGGTGGACGACCACTACAACCTGAAGGGCTTGATCACGGTCAAGGATATCCAGAAGAAACTGAAGTATCCGAGCTCAGCCAAGGACAGCCAGGGCCGCTTGCGAGTGGGCGCAGCGATCGGTGCCACGGGCGACTTTTTGGAGCGCGCCCAGGAACTGGTAGCTCGCAAAGTGGATGTGCTCGCCATCGACACTGCGCATGGCCACAGTGCCCGTGTTATGGACGCCGTGAAGACCATCAAGTGCAAGTTCCCCGAGGTCCAGCTGATCACCGGCAACGTAGCCACCCACGAAGGGGCGCGCGAGCTGATCTCGCTCGGTGTGGACGGCATTAAAGTCGGCATCGGCCCGGGCTCGATCTGCACCACGCGTGTGGTGTCCGGTGCAGGCGTTCCGCAAATCACCGCGATATCCGAGTGTGCGCGCGCCACCCGAGACGCGGGCGTGCCTCTGATCGCCGACGGAGGCATCAAGTACTCCGGCGACATCACCAAGGCGATCGCGGCCGGCGCGGACTGTGTCATGATCGGCGGTCTGCTGGCCGGCACTGACGAAAGCCCGGGCGAGACTATTCTCTACCAGGGCCGGACCTTCAAAACCTACCGGGGCATGGGCTCGATGGGCGCGATGTCGCAGGGTAGCTCCGAACGCTATGCCCAGGACTCAGGTTCCAAGCTGGTTCCAGAAGGCATCGAAGGTCGCGTGGCTTCCAAGGGCCCGCTCGCCGAGCTGGTCTACCAGTTGGTCGGCGGGCTGCGATCGGGGATGGGCTATTGTGGTTCGCGCAGCATCCGCGAATTACAGTGCGAATCGCACTTCCTGCGCGTATCGCCGGCCGGTCTGCGCGAAAGCCACGTCCACGACGTGATCATCACCAAAGAAGCTCCCAACTATCGCGTCGAATAACCGCCCGGGAGAGGGAGCTCGGCGGAACCCAAGATAAGATGGGCTTGGGCTGAGCGCGGTCTGCCCCGTCCCGACGTCGCGAAATCCCAGGGTCTCTTCTCTCGTCGAGAAGCGATTGCAACCCGACCATACGAGTATCGGCGAGCGATGAGCGCTTGGTGAAGCGATTGGTGAGCGCGACCAGCTGCTACTGGCGGTTGGCCGCAACTACCGCAGTCTGACATGCGAGACCAAAAAGAGCTCGCCCGGGCTCGGCCAGCGACCGGAACGTAAGTTCAGGGCTTCCATCATTGGCTTCCCTTGAGCCAACGGCCGCCACTCGAGCAACCGTCCTGGGTCAGTTCGCGCGGGCGTAATCCTTGAAATCCGCAACCGTCGCCCGTTCCATGCGGTGCGCCGCTTCCAGCAGCCAGCCGGCGGGCCTCTTCCTAAAATCCGCAGCGAGCGTGCGCGCCTTCAGGGTGCCGAGGTGAACGTTAGCCGTTTCAAAGCCCATGGCGTGCAAGAGGCGGACTTCGTCGCGATCCTTGGGAAGCGCGGCCAGCTCGATGCGCGAGCAATCGGGCGCCAGGCGGCGCACGATCCAGCGCTTGCGCAGGCGCACAAACGGATCGGGGCAGCGCACGGAACGGTCGAGGATCTCTTGATAATGAATCGGAGCGCTGCCCTTTCGCCGTTTCGCCCAGACACAGGCGGAAGGCGCCAGGGCCTTGGCCTCACGCGCCACGAAGCCGCCGCGCCACTCGGCCAGCGCGACAAAGCGTTCCCGACCCAGGCTCCCTAACCCGGCAACTCGGTGCACCACGCGGCACCGTAGACCCCGCTCGGGCATCATCTTCTCAATCGCTTTGAGCGCGCCGGCCGGAGGCTCCTCCTTTACCTCGGGGAAGGCCTGCAGCTTTTCCCAGTACTTTTCGGGCTCGTGCAGGCGCGCGGTCGCCATCGAGCGCAGAACAGCATGCTGCTCAGCCAGCGCATACGGACGCCCGCCGGCTGCGAGCGCGTCGCTGTATCCCTTGAGGATCGCGTTCACGCCGGCGTTGCCACCGCAAGGCATCTCGGCCAGCAGGGCGCTCGTGGCCAAACGGATGAGGTCGTTGGTGTAGGGCAGCGGCCACGCCTCGTCGAAATCGTTGATGCCCCAGATCAGCCGGCCTTCGATATCCCGCCAGGTGCCGAAGTTTTCCACGTGCAGATCGCCGACTGCAAGTACCTCGGGCGCGCCTGCCGCCGCACCGCAGATTCCAGCCCAGGTTTCGGCCCACCGGTAGTAGGTGGCGCGCAGGAAGGGAAACACCGCGGAGCGCATCTGCTGGTGCTTGAGTTGGAGGTCGACGCCGATGATCCGCAGGTGCCGTCCGAGCCAGGCTTCGTATTGCGCGGTAGTTGGTGCGATGTGCATCTACACTCCGGCTGTGGCGGGAGTCAGCAGCCACTTCAGAACCGCCTCGGGTTCCGGATCGAGCCGCTCGCAGTCCACGCGCGCGAGGGCGGCCTTTTTCATATCCACCTGCATGGCCGGATTTCCCAGGAGAAACGCCATTAACGCGCTCATCAAAGGTTCGTGGCTCGACAACAGAACGGAGCTCTGGCGGTTTCGCCGCCGGATCTCCTCCCACGCCTCGAACGGGGACGCGTGCGGAGCCAACGCCGGAGTCTGAACGATCTTGCCCCGGTAGGCGAGGGCAGCGGCCGCGAGGTCAGCTGTCTCAGTCGCGCGACGATAAGGGCTGGAAAGGATCAGGTCCGGCTCCACGCCGGCTTCTTTGGCACGTTTGAGGACCCGCCGCAACTTGACGCGGCCTTCCTCCGTCAGAGCCCTTTCGGTATCCATCATACCCGGTCGCGCGGTCTCCGCGATTCCGTGCCGGAGAAGATAGAGCTCCATCCGCTTCAGGCCTTTCGCACCGCTAGGCGTCGGCCAGGAGCCCGCCCCAGTTGAAGACGGACCATACGCCGCTGCAGTTCTCGGAAAATCCGTTCCACCGGCTGGCTGGCGTCGATCACCGTGAATTCATAAGGCTCGACCATGGCGTCCAGGGCCTTCATCAGCTTCTTTTGATAGCGGACAAAACTCTCATACATGTCCGGACCGAACCGCAGGTCCATGCCGCTTTCCCAGTAGTCGAAAGCTCCACGTCCCAGCACCACGCGCGATACCAGGTGGTCCACGTCCGTGCGCAGATAGTAAACCGCGTGAGGGACCAGGGCAAACCCGGCGACTTGCTCGATCCATCGCCGGTCCTCCCCGCGGGCGATGGCGCGTGCCATGATCGAGAAGATGTAACGGTCGATCAGCACGACGAAGCCGGCGCGCAAGGCAGGAACGATCTCGTTCTCCAGCCGATCCGCAAAATCGGTGGTGTAAAACAGCGTCATCGTGATGGGTCCCAGAGTGTTGCCTTCCTTGGCCATCTGGATTCCCTTGCCGGCCAGTGCGGAGCGCGCCATGCCGCTATCGATCACGGCGTGACCTTCCTGTTCCAACCACTGGCGCAATAGAGCGATTTGAGTACTGCGGCCGACTGCGTCCGGTCCCTCGACGACGATGAGCTTGCCTTGAAGCTCGGCCGTATTCACGTCTGGCAACGGTTCGCTATAAAACTGCAGGGGTGGTCGCTTGGCCATTGAATTCTCGGGCGGCGGGCTGGTGCAATACTCCGTTTTTCAGGCTTTCTCCTAGTTCGCGGATGACTATGTCGCGCATGATTTGCTGCTGCTCTTCGATCGACAGCGTGGCGTCGATGACGTGGAACCCCATTTCGTCGATCATGGCTTCGTACTCGTCCAGAATGCGGCCTTGAAAGATGCGGAAACTCTCTTCGACGTCGCGAGCCAGCCCCAGATCCATGCCGGCTTCATAATGCTTCAGTGCGTCGCGACCGCCCAAAATGCGACCAAGTGCAACGTCAAGGGGCACGCGAAAATAGAAGCTGAGATTGGGGTGCAGGGCAAACCGGTACAGGTTGCGCACCCAGCGGCGGCCGACACCGCGCGCCACATCGCGCGCGAACGCCGTGCCGGCGTAGCGGTCGGCGCACACGATCGCGCCCGACTTCACCAGTGGGAAAATGTAGCTCTCCATGCGGTCGGCAAAATCCGTGGCGTGGATCAAGCTGAAGGTGGTGGGTGTGAACATCTCCTTCCGCTTGCCGCGGCGCGTCGTCTGTCGCACCAAAGGCGACGAATTCCACTCGCTGAAGGCGACGGCGTACCCCTGCGAGCGCAGCCAATGACTCAACAGAGAAATCTGCGTGGACTTGCCGGAACCGTCGATCCCCTCCACTACGATCAACTTGCCGCGGTAACGGTTGGGAACAAAAAGAGGCATTAGAGGCGCCGTATTGTCTATTCTACTCCGTGACATGCCAGGCGAGTCTGCGCCTTCGTCTTTCTGTAACAAACACTCACCGGTTGCTTCACCGGTGGTGTATCCGCTCGATTAGCATGGAGATAGTGCCCCGCTACGCGGCCATTGATATCGGCAGCAACTCGATCCGCATGGAGGCAGCGGAGGTGACGCCGGGGCAACCGGCGCGGATTCTCGCTTCGGACCGCGAAGTCACGCGCTTGGGCGAAAGCGTTTTTAGGACCGGCTCGGTCAGCAAAGAGGCCATCGACGCCAGTTGTGCCGTGCTGGCCCGGATGGCGGAGGGTTATCGCAAGCTGGATGTAATCGGAGTGCGAGTGGTAGCCACCAGCGCGATCCGCGACGCCCACAACCAGGAGGAGTTTCAGGCACGCGCCTCCCAAGCGGCGGGGACGCGAGTGGAAATCATCTCGGGGCGCGAAGAGGCGCGGCTGATTCATCTGGGTGTGGAGAGCAACTGGCCCCAGGGCGACAAAGCCACGCTCGTGCTCGATATCGGCGGGGGCAGTGCGGAAATCATCGCCGCCGAGCGCGGGCGTCTCGAAGAGGCATTTTCCAGGCCGCTCGGCGCCGTGAGGCTGCGCGAGATCTTTTTGAAAGACGATCCCCCTCGGCCCCAGCAACTGCATCAGATGCAGGAGTACATCCAACAAAAGTTGGCGGGCGCTGTCGTTCGGCTCGGTCACGGAAGATGGGACCGCGCGATCGCCACCTCCGCCACCGCATCCACGGTGGCCAGCGCCATAGCCCGGACTCCGCGTTCGCAACGGGATGCCATCGACCGGTTGCGGATTTCCACGGCCCAGGTTCGCCGGCTCTACGAAAAGGTATCGGTTCGTAGTCTGCCGGCGCGGCGAAAGATCACCGGGATCGGGCCGCGCCGCGCCGAAATCATCGTTCCAGGCGTCGCCGTGCTGCTCGAGTTCTTGCACGAATTCCGGCTTCCCGCCATCTATTACTCGCGGGCCGGAGTGCGCGACGGGGTTATCGCGGATCTGGCCGCCCGCAAGGTCGGGGCCGAACTGGCCCGGCTGACGCGGGAGCAGCGCCGCGAGGTGGAAAGCATGGGACGCCGCTACGGCGTGGCGCTGGACCATGCTCGCAAGGTGGCGGATATCGCCAACCTCCTGTTCACCGCCATCCAGCCCCTTCACCAGCTGCCTCCCGAGTGCGGGAAAGCGCTCGAGGCCGCGGCCTATCTGCACGATGTCGGCCACTTCGTAAGCGACGCCAGCCACCACAAGCACTCCTGGTACGTCGTGTCCAATTCAGACCTGGCCGGCTTCACGGAACGGGAGCGCCTGCTCATCGCGGGTCTCTGCCGCTACCACCGGAAGTCCCTCCCCAGCCCGGAACACGGGGCCTACCAGGCCCTAAGCCCCGAAGAGAGACGCATTCTGATGCTATTAATCCCCTTGTTGAGGCTGGCGGATAACCTGGACCGCGGCCGGGAGCAGCGCATAAACGAAGTGCACTGCCGGCTGCGCGATGGCGCCGTGGTGCTGCAGGTCCGGGCCCAGGGAGATATCGATCTCGAACAATGGGCGGCCGAACGCACGGCCGAAGCGTTTCAATTGGTCTACGACCGGGCGATTTCGGTGACCAAAGTCCGCGACTGATATGCGAGAATACGCCCGGCTGCACACAGCCATTCTGCTGCGACGTCTCGCCTACCAGTTAACTCGGGCCGCTCAATCGGCAGACCCGGAATCGATTCACGATCTGCGGGTCTCGATCCGGCGGCTGAGCGGCTGCCTGCGGGTCTTCGCCCAATTTTATCCGGGCAACGCCCCAAAACGAATCCGTCAGCGGCTCGGTAAACTGGGGGAATCGGCCGGCGTGGTGCGCGATCTGGATATCACTCTCGAGCTCATGGGCCAGGCTGGCGTATCGCCTCGGACGCCATGGGCGGCACGCCTTCAGGACGAGCGCCGCCAGGCGTACCGTCGGCTGGAGCGGGAAATCCGAGCGTGGAAGCACCGGGGCTTCTCGCGGAAATGGCGAAACCGGCTGGACTTATAGGCGATGGGTAAACCGAATCACCTCAACTGGGACGAGGCGGCAGGAGCCGCGCCGAATGCGCGGCGGCGCCTGCCCGGCCTGGTCTCAGCCTTTTTTGCCAGGGGCCGCGAACTCCTACCCAAGGAGCCGAAATCTGCCGAGTGGCACGCCCTGCGTCTAGCGACCAAGCGCCTGCGTTACACGCTCGAACTGTTTCGTCCCTGTTATGGCCCTGGCTTTCGCACCAGGCTCGCGGCGCTGCGCCGCCTGCAGCAATCGCTCGGCGAGGTGAACGACTGTGCTAGGGCGGCTGAGATTCTGGCCGCCGCCTTCGGTGGAAAGTCTCCTCAACGCGCGCGCGTCGAGCATTTTCTGCGGCACCGCGGCGCGGCAAAATCCGAGGAATTCCGGCGGGAATGGACTCAGGTCTTTGACGCACCGGGTCAGGAGCGCTGGTGGACCGGATATCTGGCGCAACGCGCCCGCCCTCCGGAGCGCAAAGCTGGCGGCCGGAGAATCCGAGGCTAGCTGGGTGCTAGGAGGCACCCCCGCCGGCGGGGCCCGTTCCGAACGCCCCCGTGCCCGAGCCGTTCAGGGGTTTCCCGTCGACGGCCGCAGCCGGGCTGGGAAGCGCGCGGCGGCTGATCACGCGGTCGATCATGCCGTATTCTAGGGCCTGGCGCGCATCCATGATGTAATCCCGATCGACGTCACGCTCGACTTTCTCGAGCGGCTGGCCCGTACGATCGGCGAGGATCTGATTCAGTAATCCGCGTGTCCGCAGAATCTCGCGAGTCTGGATATCGAGATCGGCCGCCTGTCCGCCCAGGCCCTGCGCATGCGGCTGGTGGATCACAATTCGAGAATATGGCAGGGCAAAGCGCTTTCCCTTCGCGCCCGCCGCCAGTAGAACCGCGGCCATGGAAGCGGCTTGGCCGAGGCAATAGGTCACGATGTCCGGCTCGACGAAATTCATGGTGTCCAGAATCGCGAGGCCCGCCGTGGTCACGCCGCCGGGTGAATTGATATAGAGCGAGATGTCCTTCTCGGGATCTTCGGCAGCCAGGAAGAGGATCTGTGCGACCACCAGGTTGGCGACGTTGTCGTCAATCGCCGTGCCTATGAAAACGATATTCTCCTTCAAAAGCCGGGAATAGATGTCGAAGGCGCGTTCGCCGCGCGGCGTTTGCTCGACCACCATGGGAACCATGTTCGAATCCTCCTAGGCTGCGACTAGGCTGCGACCAGGACGTGTGCCGCGACAAATTCGGCGAAGGGTGCCGCCGAACTCGGCCGACCGCACGTGTGCCAGCCCCAGTGGGTAAGAGTCACGCGGGTGCCATCCGGTTCCGCTTGGAATTCCACGTTCACCATCTGGCTGTCGCGAGGGGGCGCGCCGGGACGCCAGCTAAACTCGATACGGCTGGGAGGATCCCAAACAGTAACGGATCCCTGTTGGATGGCGCACTGCTCTTGGTCGTCTCCTGGCCACCATTCGGCGAACGCTTCGGTAAAGAGCCGGAAGGCATCCTCGACTGGACACTCAACGTGGACGCTTTGCCGAATGGGTTCGTGTGTCTCCTTTTCGTTTCCCATGGTCACGAGTCTCCTTGCGGGTGAAATCAGAAAACGCGGAGAGCGCGTCGCGCCACATGGAATCGATGTGGGCGCGCAACTCCGCGAGGCTTTTTGCATTGAGGCGAAAGTAATGGCGCGTGCCACGCCGTTGTTCCTCCACCAGGCCAGCGAATTTGAGTACCTGGAGGTGCTGCGAGACGGCGGGACGGCTGACGGGAAGGAGGCTGGCGAGCTCGCCGACGGTGGCAGGCCGGCGCCGGAGCAGATGGACGAGGGTCTGACGGGTAGGATCGGAGAGCGCGCCGAGCATCTCCCATCGGTCAGCCATACCTTACGGTAAGCCTAGACTTACGAAAAAGTCAAGGCCCCGGGCGTCCTTGTCGCGGGAGTTGACGAGCCTCTCTCACACGCTCGGCCGGCGCAGATTTTGATACGAGACGCGTTCCCGCCCTCTTAGGCCGTCCCGCGGTCCTGCCGGTGGGCGGCGCGCGAGGCCAGTTCGTCGCAGCGGTTGTTGTCGGCATGGGAAGCGTGGCCTTTGGTCCAGGACCAGGTGGTCTTATGGCGCTCGACTTGTCGGTCGAGAGCCTTCCACAAGTCCTGGTTTACGACCGGTTTCTTGGAGGCCGTCATCCACCCCTTGCGCTTCCAGCCCTGAATCCAGGAGGTGATCCCGTTCTTGAGATACTCGGAATCCGTTATCACCTCTACTTCGCAGCCTTCCTTGAGCGCGCTCAGGCCTTCGATGGCCGCCATCAACTCCATCCGATTGTTAGTGGTATGGGGTTCGGAGCCCCATAACTCCTTCTTGTGTCCGTCGTATCGGAGGATGCAGGCCCAGCCGCCGCGACCCGGGTTGCCCAGGCAGGCGCCATCGGTCGTGAGATAGACTTTCTTCACAGCGCCAGAGCGGGCTCCGCGAAGAATTCGTCCACAAGCTCGAGAATGCCAGAGGCCTCCTGCGCGCGATAAATATTCGCGCGAAGCTGCGCGCCGCCCCGGATGCCATGCGTGAAGTAGGTGGCAAACTGCTTCATCTTGCCGACCGCGTCCTTTTCTCCCCGCTCGAGAAGCATGGCGTAATACCGCCGCATCATTTCGTAACGGTCGCGTTCGGTGGGCTCGTCATAGACGCCGGTTTCGAGGTGTTGACGGATCTGCCGGAAGATCCAGGGATTCGACGAAGCCGTGCGGCCGATCATCACCGCGTCGCAGCCGGTCTCGCGGACCATGCGAACGGCGTCCTCGGGTGTGACGATGTCGCCATTTCCGATAACCGGGATTTTGACTGCCGCCTTCACCGCGGCGATCCGCGCCCAGTCGGCTTTGCCGCTATAGCCTTGTTCGCGGGTACGCGGGTGCAGTGCGACCGCCTGCAAGCCGCAGTCTTCGGCGAGCCTGGCCATTTCGACCATGACCAGTTCCGAGTCGTTCCAGCCCGCGCGGTACTTCATGGTGAACGGGATCTCGATCGCCCGCCTCACTTCGCGCAACACCCGTTCCACTAGCGGCAGATCGCGCAACAGCCCGGACCCGCCGTTGCACTTGACCACCTTGTTGACCGGACAGCCGAAATTGAGATCCAGGATGTCGAACCCCAGATCCTGGCAAACGCGTGCCGCGTCCGCCATCACGGCGGGATCGGATCCGAAAAGCTGCGCCGAGATGGGGTGTTCTTCGGGCTCGAAGGCGAGATATTGGAGCGTTTTGGTCGGTCTGCGGCCCTGCCTCGACGCGCGGACGCCATGCGAACTGGTAAACTCGGTCATGATCAGCCCGCATCCACCCAAGTTACGGATAAAACGGCGGAAAACGGTGTCGGTGACACCCGCCATGGGAGCCAGCACGGTGGCCGGTCCAACAATGACGCTGCCGATCTGGACGCAGGCAGGGAACGGGCTCATGATTTGTTCTTCATAGTTGATTTTAACGAGTTTTCGAGGCGGAAACGAAATATCGGTCCTCCTCGTCAATGAGGTTTGAGGAAGGCAAGCGCAATGAAACCTCTGCACATTGGAGTTCTGGTGGCAGCCGCGGCCGTGGGCGGCGCCGTGGTGATGAAAGTGTTCGAGCGGCCCCAGCCTCCGGCCCCGGTCGCGGCCGAGAGTCCGGCACCGCTACCCCCGGCCGGAGTCCAAGCTCCGCCGCCGGCTCCCGAGCCGCCGTCCCAGCCGGCATCCCTTCCGGTGGCCAAAGCCAAAGCGAAACCGCGGACGGCGCGCCACACTCCGGAACCCGTAGCGGCGGCACAGACGGCACCGCCCGCCGCTCCCGCCCCGGTTCCGATACCGCAGCCAGTGGCCGAAGTTGCTCCACCCGCGCCCCGCGCGCCCGAGAATGTGGCGCCGCCCCCGGCTCCCTCTCAGGTGACGCTGAACGCCGGCATGCTGATTCCGGTGCGCCTGATCGATGGGCTGTCGAGCGAGCGAAACAACCCCGGTGATGCGTTCACCGGTTCGCTCGACCAGCCGTTGGTCGCCAACGGTCTGGTGATCGCGGAGCGCGGCGCGCGAGTGGAAGGCCAAGTGGCCTCATCCGATCGAGGCGGCCGAGTAAAGGGCGTAGCCTCGATCTCGGTGCTACTCACCCGGATTCATCTCTCGGATGGCCAAACGATTTCGGTGACTACTGACGGCTTCAAACGTGAAGCCGAGTCGTCGAAGAAAACCGACGCCACCAAGGTCGGCGCCGGGGCGGCGATCGGAGCCGTTATTGGGGCGATTGCGGGCGGCGGTAAAGGCGCAGCGATCGGCGCCGGTGTCGGCGGCGGAGCCGGAGCCGGAGATGTGCTGCTGACGCGCGGTAAGCCTGCCACGCTGCCTTCGGAAACCCGCATCAGTTTCCGCCTGAGTCAGCCGGTTACGGTCACGGAACGACGATAAGGTCGATATCGGTCAAGAGTTTCTTCCACTCGAGCTACGCAAAGCTTCGGATGGCGGAAGCTTCTTCCTCATGCACGTCGAAGACCGTATAGAGCTTGGTGATTTGCAGCAGGTCCTTGACACGTTTGGTCAGGCCCAGCAGCTTCAGCTGCCCGCCGCTATTGGTCACCGAAGTGAAGCCGGAGACCAGTTCGCCGATTCCGGAGCTGTCGATATAAGACACCTCCCCCAAATTGAGCAAGATCTTCTTGTGGTTCTTGGCCACCATGTCGCG
>Ga0306921_10001862_pt1 | contig 20844 bp, 18 predicted proteins | sample sta12Cox44000080_FD_203760 | JGI IMG/M metagenome (GOLD analysis project Ga0306921, IMG submission 203760) | Lab enrichment of tropical soil microbial communities from Luquillo Experimental Forest, Puerto Rico - statoxic.12C.oxic.44.000.080 (v2)... | ecosystem: Environmental > Terrestrial >...
TGATCGCGTACAGCCGCTCATCGGGAGTCTTGGTGAGATACATGTTCTCACCGAACTTCTCGAGGTGTCCGGACTGCTGCCAGAGCGTGGCGTCCATCAGCTCAGGCGCATTGACCTCCTCGTAGCCGGCCGCCCGCTGGCGCTCGCGCATATAAGCAATGAGGGTCTGAAAGACCGTCCAGCCCTTGGGATGCCAGAACACCGCACCCGGCGCTTCTTCCTGCAGATGGAAGAGATCGAGCTCCCGGCCGATGCGCCGATGGTCACGCTTCTCGGCCTCCTCGAGCCGGTGCAGGTAGGCGTCGAGCTGTTTCTTGTCCGGCCACGCGGTCCCATAGATCCGCTGCAGCATTTCGTTACGCGAATCACCGCGCCAGTAGGCCCCGGCGACCTTGGTCAGCTTGAATGCCTTGAGCTTGCCGGTAGAGGGCACATGCGGGCCGCGGCACAGGTCCACCCAGTTGCCCTGCCCGTACAGGCTGATCTCTTCCTTGTCGGGTATGCCGGCAATGATCTCGGCCTTGTAGATCTCACCCTGGTTGCGGAAAAACTTCACCGCTTCATCGCGCGGCATGACGCGCCGGTTGACGCTCTGGTCCGAGTGCGCGAGCTCGGTCATTTTCGCCTCGATGGCGGCGAGATCCTCGGGCGTGAAGGGTCGCTTGAAAGCGAAGTCGTAGTAGAAGCCATCCTCGATGACTGGTCCGATGGTCACCTGGGCTTCGGGAAACAGCGCCTTCACCGCCTGAGCGAGAAGGTGTGCGGTCGAGTGGCGGATGATCTCGAGGCCGTCGGGGTCCTTGTCGGTGACGATGGCGAGTTGTGCATCGCTCGCAATCAGGTGCGAGGTGTCGACGAGCTTGCCGTTCAGCCGCCCCGCGAGCGCCGCCTTGCGTAATCCCGCTCCAATGCTGCCCGCCACCTCATCGACCGTGACCGGGCGATCGAAGTGGCGTTGACTACCATCGGGCAGGGTAATGACGGGCATGGACGCGAGTTCAGCCTTTGTACGATTTCCGAGAAGGCCGCACCGTCGGCGGCGGCCACAAAAAAGGGCGCTCGGGTGAGGTCATCTGCCGCGAGCGCCCTCTTCAGCAACTGGTAGGCGCGAGTGGGATCGAACCACCGACCACCACCATGTCAAGGTGATGCTCTACCACTGAGCTACGCGCCTGCACCCTTCGAGAGCAACGAGGGGCCGCGAACGATACAAGAGTGAGCCATGTGACGCAAGCTAATCCGTGATTTTCCAATGAGTTAGGTCCCAGTCGCGGGAGCGGGGAATCCGAGCTCGAGCTGCTTGAGACGCTCGATCTCATCGCGCAACGCCGCGGCTTGCTCAAACTCGAGGTTGCGTGCCCTGCGGAACATCTCCGCCTCGAGCTTCTTGATCTCCCGCACGAGCGCCTCGGGCTTGAGTTGCTCGCGGGTCAGGGGCTTCTCGCCGCGGCGGCGCGCGAGCGGTACCACTGCCTCCGGCCGTGCGCCCTCCATGATCTCCATCACCGCCTTCTCGATGCCACGCGGAGTGATCCCGTGCGCGGCGTTGTAGTCGAGCTGCTTCTTGCGACGGCGGTTGGTCTCATCGATCGCGCGTTGCATGGAGCCGGTGATGCGGTCGGCATAGAAAATCGCCCGCCCGTGAATGTTGCGCGCGGCCCGTCCAATGGTCTGGATGAGAGAGTTGTCCGAGCGCAAGAACCCCTCCTTGTCGGCATCGAGGACCGCGACGAGTGAGACCTCGGGCATGTCGAGCCCCTCGCGCAGCAGATTGATGCCAACCAACACGTCGAATTTGCCGAGGCGCAGGTCGCGGATGATCTCGGTGCGCTCGACCGTCTCGATGTCGGCATGGAGGTAGCGCACGCGCACCCCGTGCTCGCTCAGGTAATCGGTCAGGTCCTCCGCCATGCGCTTGGTGAGCGTGGTGATGAGCACCCGCTCACCGCTGGCTGCGGTCTTGCGGATCTCGGACAACGCATCGTCGACCTGGGTACCGACCGGACGCACCTCCACTTGCGGATCTACGAGGCCGGTCGGCCGGACGACCTGCTCGACCACCTGTGCAGAATGCTTGCCTTCGTATCCACCCGGGGTGGCGGAGACGAAGATCATCTGGGGAGCGAGCTGCTCCCACTCCTCGAATTTCAGCGGACGATTGTCGAGCGCCGAGGGCAAGCGGAAACCGTACTCGACCAGTACCTCCTTACGCGAGCGGTCGCCGCGGTACATGGCGCCAAGCTGCGGGATGGTCTGGTGGCTCTCATCGACGATGAGCAGCGAGTTATCCGGCAGGTAGTCGAAGAGACACGGTGGCGGCTCCCCCGGCGCGCGGCCGGAGAGATAGCGCGAGTAGTTCTCGATGCCCGCGCAGTAGCCCACCTCTTTGATCATCTCCATGTCGAAGCGGGTACGTTGCTCGAGCCGCTGGGCCTCGACCAATCGGCCGGCGTCGCGCAGCTCCTGCAGGCGCACCCGCAGGTCCTCGCGGATCTGATCCACCGCACCGATAAGCCGCTCGCGCGGTGTCACGTAGTGGGTGCCGGGGTAAATGGTGAAGCGCGGTACCCTGCGTGAGATCGCCCCGGTGAGCGGATCGAAGAGCGTAATCGAGTCGATCGTGTCGTCGAAGAGCTCCACCCGCACGGCCTCGCGCTCGGATTCTGCAGGGAAGATATCGATGACATCGCCGCGTACGCGGTAGTTGCCCTGGGTGAGATCGAGCTCGTTGCGTGTGTACTGCATCTCCGCAAGGCGGCGCAGGAGCGCTCGCTGCTCGAGGCGATCACCGCGCTTGAGGTGCAGCACCATGGCGAGGTACGCCTGCGGATCGCCCAGGCCGTAAATTGAAGAGACCGTAGCCACGATGATCGAGTCGGAGCGCTCGAGCAGTGCCTTGGTGGCGGACAGGCGCATCTGCTCGATGTGCTCGTTTCTGGAGGCATCTTTCTCGATGTACGTATCGGATGAGGGTACGTACGCCTCGGGCTGGTAGTAATCGTAGTAAGAGACGAAGTACTCCACGGCATTGTGCGGAAAGAAGGCACGAAATTCTCCGTACAGCTGCGCGGCAAGCGTTTTGTTATGTGCGAGCACCATGGTCGGCCGTTGCAAACGTTGAACGACCTGCGCCACGGTCATCGTCTTGCCGCTGCCGGTGACTCCCAGCAGCGTTTGATGCGCCAGGCCCTCATGCAGCCCTTCGACGAGACGCTCGATCGCCTGGGGCTGATCCCCGGCGGGTGCGTAGTCGGCTTCGAACTCGAAGGGTCGCTTGTCCGGTTCCATGCGCGAGCGTTGCAGTGTGGGAGGCGCGCGTCAGGGCGTTCCCGATGGCCCGTCCTGCCGCAATCCCTTAATATAGCGGGACGCTCAAAACGCAAGCGAACTACAGGAAAATCAGTGACTCTGCCCGTCGCGCGCCGCGTCCAGCGCGTCAAGCCCTCGCCGACTCTCGCCGTCACCGCTCGAGCGGCTCGCCTGCGGGCACAGGGCAAGGATGTGATCGGCCTCGGTGCCGGCGAGCCCGACTTCGATACCCCGGCGCACATTGCACAGGCGGGGATCGAGGCGATCCGCGCCGGCTTCACGCGCTACACGAATGTCGACGGCATCGATGAGCTCAAGGACGCCGTCATCGCAAAATTCGCGCGCGACAACGGTCTGAGTTACGAGCGCTCGCAGATCCTGGTCTCCGCCGGCGCCAAGCAGACGGTCTACAACCTGTGCATGGCGGTACTGGACCCAGGCGATGAGGCGGTGATTCCAGCGCCCTACTGGGTGTCCTACCCGGACATGGTCCTGCTCGCGGACGGACTTCCGGTGATGCCCTTCGCCGGCATGGCCCAGGGCTACAAGATCACCCCGCGCCAGCTCGCCGCGGCGATCACGCCGAAGACGCGCCTCGTGCTGCTGAACAGTCCGTGCAATCCCACCGGCGCCGCCTATACGCGCATGGAGCTGCGTGCGCTCGGCGAAGTGCTGATCGAGCATCCGCGCATCATCATCGGCACGGATGACATCTACGAGAAAATCTACTGGGGACCGGAACCCTTCTGCAGCCTGCTGACGGTTGTTCCGGAGCTCTATTCGCGCACGGTCACCATCAATGGCGTGTCCAAGTCCTACGCCATGACCGGCTGGCGCATCGGCTACTGCGGCGGCCCGAAAGAGCTCATCGCCGCCATGGGCACGATCCAGGGCCAGTCAACCACCAATGCATCGAGCGTCTCGCAGAAAGCGGCGACCGCGGCGCTGAACACGGAACAGACCTGCGTCGCCAAGATGAACGAGGCGTTCAAGGCGCGGCGTGATTTCGTGGTGCGGGCCCTCAATGGGCTACCGGGCGTGAGCTGTCTGCCCGGTGCGGGTACTTTCTACGCGTTCGCCGATGTGTCGCGCGCCATAGCCTCACTTGGCTGCCGCGATGATGGTGAATTTGCCGAGCTGCTGCTCAATGAGGCCGGCGTTGCGGTGGTGCCGGGGTCGGGATTCGGCGCACCCGGTCATATACGCCTCTCCTTTGCCTGCAGTCTGCAGACCCTCGAGACAGCACTCGATCGCATGGCGCGCGTGCTAACAGCGCGCGTCGTGGCCGCCTGAGACCCATGCCGCACTGAGTCGATTGCATCGGCGCCCTGGCGCCAGGTGCCCCGATGATCTGGTCGCTGCTTGCCGATGGTCTGGTCATCCTGCATTTCGCTTTCACGGCGTTCGTCGTCCTCGGTGGCTTCCTCACCTGGCGATGGCCACGCATCGCCCTGATCCACATTCCTGCGCTCGCGTGGGGCTGCTGGGTGGAGGTGTCCCACAGCATCTGCCCGCTTACGCCGCTCGAGAACCATTTCCGCCGCCTCGGGGGTGAGGCAGGGTACAGCGGCGGCTTTCTCGCCCACTACCTGGTGCGCCTGCTGTACCCGCCCGGATTGACCTGGCACATACAATGGGTACTGGCTGTCGCCCTCCTCGCCATCAACGTGGCTGCGTACTGGCGATTCGTCCGCCGCCGGCGCTTCTGACCTCTCGCACTTCCGGCTAGACTGTACCGCTGTTGTCTGCGCGTTCACCCTGGCCTCTCGGGTCCAAAGAAGATGAACCGCGTGTTACCGCCTCTGGCCGAACCGGCACCCGTGCAGCTGCCGGCGCCGCGCCGCCAGTTTCGGCGGGTCCTGCTGCACTGCCTGTTGCTGCTGCTCGCGGCGGCCGCCTTCGTGGCGTACCAGCATTTCAAGCTCAACGGACAGTCGACACCGGCGCTGGTGAGCCTCGTGGCTGCCGGCGTGTTGGCGTTCGCGCCGGCGCGTGCCCTGATTGGTGAGCTGTTTGCCATCGAGGGAAAGGTGCTGCATGCGCTGCACGGCATTGGCGGCCTCGCGTTCGTGGGGCTCGCGGCGGGGGGCGTCATCTCTGGGCAACCCCTGATGAACCGCGCAGCGATGGCTCCCTTTGCACTCATGGGGGCAGCACAAGCAGTCATGCATCAAAACCATCCGCGAAACGCAAAGCAGGCGGAGGCATTGCGGCGCTTCGCAACCAGCCTCCCGGAGGTGGCCGAGTTCACCAGCTCCGCCAACCTCACATCGCCCGAGAACGTTGCGCGTGCGGTGCGAGTGCTCAATGACCTCATCTCGAAGGCCGAGGCGCTGGGTGAGACCGAGCTCGAGGCAGATCCGGCGTTCCAGAGCGCCTGGGCGCGGGCGACAGCGCGCACGGGCTTGACGCTCGGATTGGACACGGTCGATCAGGCGATCAACCGGCTCGCGGCGAATCCGGCTGCCGCGCCCGCCGTTCCGGAGCTCAAGCGGCGGCTCGCCAAGGCACGCAGTCTGACGGCGGCGACGAGCGGCCACTGAGGAATTCAGCGCACTCCTGCCTTGACGACGCCGACGCGGTTGCCGGAGAATCCCGCGCCCTTCGAGCGTCCCGCCCGTTCCCCGGTAGCTCAGCGGTAGAGCATCGGACTGTTAATCCGTTGGTCGTTGGTTCGATTCCAACCCGGGGAGCCAATTGCCCCTGATCAGGGGGTCACAAGCGGTCTCACCAGGCTCGCTGCTCCACTCATAGAGGCGTAGAAACAGCAAGTTACGCTATCCTGACGTCACAACCGGCAACTTTGACAGCACACCCACTTCAGGGATCCGACCGTGGATCTTCGCGGCGCGATCGCGGCGGTCGTGCGGCGCAATCGTCCTGGCCATCGTGGATCCGGCTCGGATCGGTGAGCTCATGCGAGCGATCGCCGGCTACCGGGGCGACGTTTCCACCGAATTTGCTTTGAAGCTTCTGTCTCTTACCTTCGTACGACCTGGCGAGCTTCGGCTAGCGGAGTGGGCAGAGTTCAATCTCAAGGGTGCCGAATGGCGGATGCCCGCCGCCCGCAGGAACATGCGGGAGCATCATGTGGTGCCGCTCTCTAGCCAGGCGACTGCCCTCCTGAAAGACCTGCACCTGCTGACCGGTTCCGGCCGCCTCGTATTCCCGTCGATTCGTTCAAAGGACCGGCCGATCAGCGATAACACGCTCAATGCAGCCCTCCGCCGTCTCGGATTCGCCGGCGATGAGATGGTTGCACATGGGTTCCGATCTATGGCCTCAACGTGTCTAAACGAGCAGGGCTGGCACCCGATCTGATCGAGTTGCAGCTCGCCCATGCAGAGCGCAATGAGGCCGCGGCGCCTACAACCGCGCACAGCGTTTACCTGAGCGTAGACGAATGATGCAGGCTTGGGCGGACTACCTCGACCGATTGCGCGCAGCTGATTCACAGCCCGCGCTGACTGCAGCCTAATGGGCACTCATCAATAAACTGTCACAGGGCGCTGACGGCCCAGAAACCGTCATTCGCCATTACCTTATGAGTTTCTCCGTTAGCCGCCGTTCGAACGGCAGCTTGAGAGCTCCCATCGACACTAGGGTTATGGTTGACGGCATACTGGTCACTGCCCGGTGCCGACATCGTGATGAAGGACGGCGATCCCCGGCCGCAACACCTTAGGACTAGTTGCACACTCAGAATATGTTCTTGAACATCTTTTGCGTTCGTTACAGTGTCGATCGCTGACAGCCGCGGGGGGCGCGAGCTGACGGAACGATCACAGCGGAGGGCTCCCATGTTGAGTCAACCCCAGTACGCATTGGGCTTCTACAAGCCCGAAGGGATCGTCGAGCTGACCTGGCTCCCGGGAACGGAGCAGATGGACGATGAGGACTTCAAGGCGGCCCTGGAGGTTTTTGCCGAAGCAGCACTGCAACACCGACCGCCGCGGCTGATTATCGACATGCGGGAGTTCCGGGGCCGCCCTTCGGACAAAGTGCTCGTCTTCCGGGACGATGTGACAGTACCCAAGTATGAACGCGCCGGCATAAAAAAGCTGGCATGGGTGTGGCCGGGTGTGGACGCCGGCAACACGGGGACCGGCGCAGCCTACGATCAGCGTTACTTTGAATCGCGGGACGAAGCGATCGCGTGGACCCAGGCGCGCGTCTAATCGATAGAGCTTAGGTTACGCACGCTAAGCGCCGTGCGCGCCAACGGTATGGCGTGAGCCGCGCGTTGAGTTCGGGCCGCGCTTCCGCCAGCTTCCGCACTCTGCGCGGGTGATTCACGCACGCGCTGATTTCCGCCACCGCTTGCCCGCTCCGGGGCGAGCGCCCTGGCGCTCATGACGGCCCGCGGCGAGTCCGTATCCCTTTGGCCAACCTCCGAGCTCCAGTGCAACGCGCGCGGCAGCGCCACGCAGCTCAGCGGCGAACCCTGATTCGGCGACCGCACGCGCGATCACCATGGCGCCCACACACAGTGTCGCCATGGCCAACGCCCGGTCACGGTCAGCCCGCCCCTCCCGCGCCAGAGTCTGCTCGAACACCCCGAACATCTCGCGGAAGACGCTCTCGAAGACCCGTTTGACTGTCGGGTCGCAACGCGCCACGTCGGTCGGCAGCGAAACCATCGGGCAAGATTCGTCGATCTCATCGAAATGAGCTTGGCTGAGATAGGCACGGATGACCTGCTGCGCAGCATCGGCAGCTGTGGGGTCGGCGGCGCGGCACAAAGCCGGCGGGTGCGTCAACGCATCCTCGACCGCCAGCGCGTACAGCTCGCTCTTGCTGCCGAAGTAGCTGTAGAAGCCGCCGTGCGTCAGTCCCGCTCGACCCATGATGTCGTCAATCGTTACACCGTCAAAACCACGGCGATTGAACAGCCGCTTTGCGATGGTGACCAGCTGCTGTTTCTTTTCAGCGTGATACTCAGGCGGATAAGGCATACCCGCTCCTGTGGTGAGCTCCTAGCAGCGCGCCATCATTGGGGTGGCTTGTCGCACGCAGTGCCGGTCGCGCCGGCTGGACATGGACCGTGTGCGGACGATTAGTACTACCAAACCGAAGGCTCGTCCAGCCGGCTCAGCCCACGCGAGCGGCGACTGGGGCGACTCCAGCGATTGTCCGCTACGTCATTTCTGACTGTCTGCTATTGAGAATGGTGAGTGACGGTTCGGGGTCAGTCGTGAGCGGTCCTTGCTTCCTTGCAAGATTTCCCGCAATTCTCTTCGAGCCCTAGCCGTCAGCGCGTGAGTTCCTGCTGAGGCGCCTCGCGCTCTCAGGCTGGGCTCTGAAGTACGGTATGCAAGGCAGCTTCAGTCACCTTGTGAGGGCTGCCATGAGATCTCTTCGCATTCGCCAGGTGTTGCAGGTCACTGGCCTGTCTCGGATGACGATCTACCGGCTCGAGACCGCCGGGAAGTTCCCGCGGCGTCGACAGCTGAGCGGAAACTCGGTGGCGTGGTTGGAGTCGGAAATCGTAACCTGGGCCAAGGCGCGGCCTGTCGCGCAGCTGTGTGAAAGTCCGCAGAACTCCTCTCATCTCACCAGCACCGGGCAACGGCCGCTCTCAACGTAGACACGACTGGTCCGACTCATCGGCTGAGCCGCAGCCCCATGATGCTGTCGGCTTTAAGGTCATTGAGGACGGGTGGTGACGATCCGGCGCGGCGACAATGACCGCCTCCTGGAAGTCGACCTCCTCGAAATGACCACGCCTAAGCCCAAGTTCGATGGGCCCTCATCTGGATGGCGATCGGGCTGTACGGCCTCTCTAGGCGAGCGCGCGTTCAGCCCGGCCCGGCGGCTTAACCGTTCGTCAACCGCGATCGGCTCGAGATTCCAGTCCTGGCGGGGATGCGGCAGAGGGGCTCGCAGCCGTCCGTTCGGTGGACATTGTAGGGTCCGTGTAAAACAAGCGTCGCGCCACAAGAAGCGCAAGAAGTGCGCCCGCGAGCTGCGCAATGATGAATCCGGGGACATCTATCGGCCGGATCCCCGAGAAGGTATTCGAGAGCGAACGCGCGATGGTGATAGCTGGATTGGCGAAGGACGTCGAGGCGGTGAACCAATAGGCTGCGCCGATCCACGCCGCAACCATCCAGGCTGCATCCTGGGGTCGTTGATGTCCAACGACGACCAGGATTAACCCGAACGTGGCAACAGCTTCCGCTAACCACTGGCTTGGCCCAGCCCGAGCATGCATGGATGACTGTAGCCAAGGGAGATCGAACATCGCGTGAGCGAGAATCGCCCCGAGACAACAGCCCATCACTTGTACGAGGGTATAGGCGCCGGCATCTCCCCAGGAGAGTGAGCCACGCAGGGCCTCCACAAAGGACACCGCCGGATTGAAATGCGCCTGGCTGATCGGTGCGAGGAGCGCGATCAGCGTGGCTAACACGGCCACCGTTGCCGCCGTGTTCGCCAGCAGTGCGATCGCCGAATTCCCCCCGGCCAGGCGCTCGGCCATGACGCCCGAACCCACAACCGTCGCCGCCAGGAGCAGCGAGCCAATCCCTTCGGCGGCCAGGCGTCGAGCCAGCTTCATGCGGTGTCGGCGGCAGGCGGTGTCCGGCCAATGGCGTCCAGGTGCTCCTGGAGCTTGATCCGATCGAGCGCAGCGAGCGGCAGACCCGTGAAGATCTTGATCCGGTTGTCGAGGGCCTTGAAGGTGTCGCGGAACGCGACCCACTCGTCGGTCTCGGACCCCGCGACCGCGGCGGGGTCTGGCAGCCCCCAGTGCGCGGTCATCGGTTGCCCCGGCCAGTAGGGACACACCTCGCCGGCGGCGTTATCACAGACGGTGAACACGAAATCCAGTGGCGGCCCGTGCGGTGCCGCGAATTCGTCCCAGCTCTTGCTGCGAAGGCCTTCGATCGGGAGCTTCATGCGTTTCAGGAGTTCCAGCGCAATCGGGTGAACGGCGCCCTTGGGATGACTACCGGCGCTGAAGCCCTTGAACCTGCCCCGTCCCCACTGATTGATCAAAGCCTCGGCGATAATGCTGCGCGCGGAGTTGCCGGTGCAGAGAAAGAGAACGTCGTACGGGCGATCCGCCATTGGATGCTCTAAGCGGAGTCCCTCAGACTCTTCGCCATGCAGGTCGCAGAGCTCGGGCACAGGGAGCGAAACTCATCACTCCCCTGCATGTCCTGGGGCGCGCTGCTGCGCTCAATGACGCGATAGCCCTGGTGCGCGAAGAATTCCGGGGCGGTCTGAGTGAGCAGGATCAGCTGATTGATGTGGGCCATGCGCGCCATGCGTTCGAGCTCGCTGACAACGGCTTGCCCCAGACCCCTTTTGCGGCGATCCGCGGCCACAACCACGGACCGAAGTAGCGCCGATGACCCAAAGGGCTGCAGCGCGCCGGCTGCGATCACCCGGCCGTTTTCGCGAATCACCACGAAGTCGGGCCGTGCTGAATCGAGATCACTCGTCGGGAGGTCTGAGCGCTCGAGCAGCGCTCGGATGGGAATGGCATCGGGTTCGTCAGCGCGGATGACTTGGGCCACGTGCCGGATTCCTCACGCCTGGTCGGAGGAGCAGCAGCTCGGGGCGCAGCAGCTGGCCTCGGCATGTTTCTCGGCTTTCGGCCGAATCTCATCCGTCCCGTAAACAGTGCTCTCCCCCGTGGTGAGAAAGGTCTCCCACTGCACGCCCTGTGGATCGTCGATCCAGCTCTTCTCGCTGTGGGCGTAGCAGCAGGTCGTCTCGCCCTCCTCGATCACCGGTCGCTCGGCACGCCGAAGACGCTCGTAGACCTCGGCGAGCTCCATGCGATCCTCCACTTGGATCCCCAGGTGCTGCACACCAGGGCGGCCGTCGCGCTGGCTGATGGCGAAATTGACGCGGGGGTTTTCAAGCATCCATTTCGCGTAGTCGGATTTGTGCACGGTGGGATCCGTTGCAAACAGTTGCGAATAGAAGCGCACCGATGCATCAAGATCCTTGACCGATACGTGGACGTGCAGGCGTTTCATGCTCGTTTCCTTGATTGCGCCGGAACCGAGGCCGGCTCACAGCTCGAGCCACAAGCTTGGTCCGCAAGGCTGCAGCAGTTCTCGGTGAGGAAGCCGACCAGGGCGTTCATGCGCTCGAAGTTCGGGCTGTAGAAGAGGTTGCGAGCCTCGCGTCGGCTCACTACTAGCCCCGCTTGCACCAAACCCTTGAGGTGAAACGAAAGGGTCGGGGCGGGAATATCCAGTCGTCCTGTAAGCTCGGTGGGCGTGTAGCCCTCCGGCCCCCGCTTTACCAGCAATCGATACACCGCAAGTCGGGCCTCCGAGGCCAGGGCGCTAAGTGCTGTGATGGCTTCTTTCGGTTTCATATTTTCAAGTTTATAAAAATAATGAAGGATTGCAATAGAGCCGCATGGACGATGTCGCACTGGGGCTCAGTGCCGCCGATCTTCGGCATTTTGAAAAATTCACGCGGTTCGAAGCGGGCGCTTTTGCAGGACATCGAGGTAGTTAACCAGCACGCCAGCGATAAAAGCACGCTCGACGCAGCCAATCGCCGCGCCACAGGCTGCGCTCACGAACTCGCGCGTCCCTAGATTCGGCGTACTCTATGCTCAACCAGGTGCGGCGAGTCGCAACGCTTTGCGCTGGTGATCGAGGGCTCCGCTACACAACGCTAGCCTTCGGGGTGCCGCCGACGAGTTGACTGTAGGGCGAGCAGTAGGTCGGTGGCCGGCTGGCCGCACTGGGTGTATCAGCCCGGCACGAAGATGCGGAAGCTGAGACTGAAACTGTTGAATCCCCATCGCTGCATTAGCAAGCGGGTCGTGTGGCCCATGTCGCTGCTCGGAGTTCGCCGTTGGGCATGGGCGGCGCTGCTTCTGAGTGCGCTCTCCCACCCGCTAATCGCACAGACCCCAGGCGTCCAGGCTCAGAAGAGTGAACCGACGCAGAAGAGCGAAACGACTGCTCAGCCGGTTACAGATGCGCTCGGACGGAGTACTCCCCGGGGCACCCTGATGGGGTTCATGCGGGCGGTGGACAAGAACGACGCCTCCGCCGTGCGATACCTACAGGTGACCGCAGGCGAGAGTCCAAATGCGCTCGCTTCAGCCCGCGATCTCAGCAATCTCATCAATCGGTATCTGAAGGAGCCGCTCGCAAAGGTCAGCGACTCACCCGATGGGACGCTAAACGAAGGCCTGCCAACGAATCGCGAACGCGTCGGCCCACTCATCTTGGGAGACAGGACGGAGGACATCACGCTAGTGCGTGTGACTGACCCACAGGCCGGCCCCATCTGGCTGATTTCCTCTCAGACGCTGGCAGAAGTCCCCTCGTGGAGCCGCTCAGCGGCAGAGAGCTCAATCGCACAGAGCTGGATCGAGCGGTGGGTGCCAAAGGCCCTGCTGAGCGAGGAGATCTTCGGCATTTCCGTGGCGCACTGGATCGTGCTCGTAGCCACGCTTCTGATTCCATTCGCATTGCTGGTGCTGACAGTCAGCGTCGCCATCAGGCTCATCCGAGCAAACGTGCGCGAGCCCGCTCGGCTACGCAGCATCGATGCGTGGTATGCCGGCATGCACTGGCCACTCATCATTTTCCTGACGCTGAGCGTCCAGCTGATATGGATGCTGCTGCGGATGCGTTCACTCGGATTCACGCTGACGTCCCGGGTTACCTACGCGCGTGTCGCGCTCGTGCTTGATGTCATCGCGCTTGCGTGGTTGACGCGTGCGTTTCTGACGCTACGGCTCGAGCGCGCCCGGCGCCTCGTCATGGAAAAGGACCGTACGGGTAACGAGTCCCTGGTGTTGCTCGGTGAGCGATTGCTGCGGGCGCTCGTGGTTCTGGTAGCGGTGTTCGCGATCCTCGCGATCATCGGCGTGGACACCAAGACTGCACTCGCAGGTCTCGGTATCGGAGGCATCGCTCTTGCCCTTGGCGCACAAAGGACGGTGGAAAATCTGCTGGGCGGCATCCTGCTGCTGAGCGACAAGGCGCTTGCGATCGGGGACTTCTGCAGCATCTCGAACCGGGTCGGAGTGGTCGAGGACATCACACTACGCTCGGTGCGGCTGCGGACGCTGGACCGGACGCTCGTGTCGATACCCGCGGGTGCCTTGGCACAATCCGGGATCGAGAACTTCGCCACACGCGAAAAGATACTGGCGCAGAGCACCTTGAGGCTTCGGTACGGTACGAATGTCGAGCAAGTGACGCGCATCCTGGGTGACATTCGAAAGGTTCTAGCCGAGAGCTCGAACGTCGAGTCCGCGACTTCCCGCGTTCGCTTAGTCAACTTCGGGGCCGAGGCCATCGAGTTGGAAGTGTTCGCCTACCTGCTCACTGCGGATTTCAACCGGTTCCTTGAGTTGCGCGAGGAGCTGTTGCTGCGAATAGCCGCAGTCGTCGAAGCCGCGGGGAGCGGTTTCGCGCCGACAAGGTTCATCTACCTGCAAGGTTCAGAGGGAGAGGCTTCTGCACCTGTCAGCTCTCGGGACGCCGGCGGCAGGAGGGATCAACGGCCCGGCAGAGCGCGCTTGCCACCGACGGAAGTTGGGCACTGAATTTGCCACACCCTTCCGCAGCAATCGTTCGAATTCTTTGCTCACGACTTCTCTGTTTGCTTCCGCAGTCCGAGCCAGGGTAGTCGGTTGTGGTCGGTGACACTATGCGTATGCGACATCAGTGCGAGCACCCGCCCGGGCACATGGTGTGGGGTGGCGGCTAGCGAGAACTCTCAAAGCGTGAGCGCCACGGCGGCGAGGACCGCGCTCAGGTCCAGAACGCCGAGCCTTCTTTGCTGCGGGCGCTGAGAGTCTGCGGCCCGGGGGCCAGTGTCGCACGCTCACGTTGTTGTCGGTCACGTGCGAGTCACCTGCGACCAGACCCCCGCACGCGCGCTCATCCAGCTGCTTAGATGGGCGTCGACGGATGCACGAGACGTATTCACGATGTCCGCAACCTGCTGGCGCGAGTGACCCGAATAGACCAGGTGGACCACGACCCGTCCCATGGGCGGCAGTGCGGCAAATAGCTCGGTCGTCAGCTGCTCTGCTTCGGTTCGAACAGGGAGTCGTGTCTGCCAGTTCCGAGTGCGGCGGAGCGGTTCTGAAGCGGGCTGGCCGGCCTCGCTGCTGGCGAGGTGCTCATTCGCGTGTGCCCATGCAAGACGCATGATCGCGACGTGAACTGAAGAGTCGCTGGCAAAGTTGGCGCTCCTGCACCAGACGTCGAAGAGCGTGTCGGCAATGAGGTCATCCACGACCTCCGGTGTCGATGACGGGGTCAGATGGGTGAAGAACTTGACGAGCCGTGAAAAATACTCGGTATGCAGGAGACGCATGGCGGAGCGACTGCCTGCGGCTATGGCGCTGAGCAAGCGTCGGTCCGCGATGTCCGTGAGCGACTCCTTGCTCGCGATCGCTGCATCGCAGCAGGTCCCGACATCAGCGGATGCCGGTGGGGTGGACGTTGCAGCTGGGGTGGCGTCACATGTGTTCTCTGCGCAGCGGTGCATGACTTCTCCTTATCACGGGGTTTGTGCGGGGGTGTACTCTTTTGCGCAGGAGACCGCCCGTTCAATGGGAACCGGGCTCCTTTTCACGTCCTGAAGCGATCCCCTGACAAAGCCCGCAGAATCAATCAGCTAATCTCAGAAGTCCCCGCATGAGATAACCCGGTTAGCGGGAGTAGAATTGTGGGGAGCTTTTGCGCCTTCCCAACAAACCCCAACAGGGGCCGGACACGTCCGTGGACCAACCGAAAGCCGCGCCGCGATGTGTCACATTCGGTCTCTTTGCGGCCGATCTGCACAGCTGCGAACTCACCAAGCAGGGGAAGCGGATCCCGCTACAGGAGCAGCCGTTCCACTTGCTCGCAATGCTGCTCGAGCGCCCCGGAGAGCTGGTGACGCGCGAGGAGGTACGGCAGAAGCTTTGGCCGCGCACGGTCGTGGATTTTGACCACGGTCTCAATAAGGCGATCAGCAAGATAAGGGACGCGTTGGGAGATTCGGCCGAGCATCCGCGCTTTGTTGAGACGGTTGCGCGGCGAGGCTACCGATTCCTCGCCGATGTCAGAGAGGAGTCCGATCACAAATCTCAGCCCGCACGGCTGGCCCGGTCAGCCGAGGTTGATCACGCCGTGTCCGCTGATCAGGCCTCCGGCGCGAGCGGCGCCGCAGGTCGATCGCAAGCACGACGATCCCTCCTCTTGCGGATTGCTTGCGCGGCTGCGGTGCTGGTGCTGCTGTTGTCGGCGTGGGAGTTCAAACATCGGCAGCGCTCCGTCGCGAGCATTCATTCGGTGGCCGTGCTGCCGCTCGCCAATCTCTCGGGCGATGCCTCGCAGGAATATTTTGCCGATGGCATGACCGAGGAGCTGATCACGCAGCTCGGACAGATCGGCACGCTACGTGTCATCTCGCGCACGTCTGCGATGAGCTATAAGAACACACGCAAGCGGCTGGCCGACATCGCCCGTGAGCTGGACGTGCAAGCGGTGATTGAAGGAAGCGTCGTGCACATGGGCGATCGGGTACGGATCACCACCCAACTGATACGGGTACCGGCAGACGAGCATCTCTGGGCACACAGCTACGAAGGCAGTTTCCACGACGCCTTCGCGCTGCAGAACGAGGTCTCGCAGGCCGTGGCCACTCAGATACAGGCAACCGTAAGCGGGAATGAACCGACGTTATTGCGCAAGCCGAAAACCACAAACCCCGACGCTTATGAGGCCTATCTCAAGGGGCGCTACTTCTGGAATAAGCGCGATGCCGTCGGCCTGAAGAGAGCCATCGACTACTTTCAGCGTGCAATCGACGCGGACCCGGGATACGCGCCTGCCTATTCCGGCCTTGCTGATGCCTATGCGCTGGCCGGCGGTTGGGAGTACGGCGTGCTGCCACCCGGTGAGGCGGCGCCACGGGCCAAAGAGGCCGCCCGCAAAGCCGTGCTTCTAGATCCGACGCTGAGCGAGGCCCACACTTCACTCGCCTTTGCGCTCGAGACGTCCGCATGGGATTGGCATGGCGCCGAGAGCGAATATCGGCGTGCCCTCGAGCTGAATCCCGGCTACGCCACCGCACATCACTGGTACGGGTATTACCTGATCACGGTGGGCCGCAACGAGGAGGCGATCGTGGAACTCAGGAGAGCGGAAAGCCTCGATCCTCTGTCGTTGATCATCAGCGCGGGCGTAGCGGACGCGCTGTATATCGCCCACCGCTTGGACGAAGCAACGCGCCAGCTACAGAAGACTCTCGACATGGATAGGAACTTTGCGATGGCGCACTATCAGATGGGACAGGTGCTCGCCCAAACACGCAGATTCGATGACTCGATCGCGGAGTTTCAGCGCGCTATCGAACTGTCTGGGCACAGCGCGGCTTTCGACGCCAACCTCGCCTACACTTACGCTGTCTCGCAACGCACAGTACAGGCACGGCAAGTGGCCAGAGAGCTGGAGGAGCTTCAGCCGGAGAGCGGCTCCATCGATGCCAACATTGCCTTGATCTACGTGGGTCTCGGGGACAATGACCAGGCGATGTACTGGCTGGAAAAAGCCTATGAGAGCCGTTTCGAGGCGGTGATGCTGGCTCGCCCGCAGTTCGACCCACTGCGGCGAGACCCTCGATTCAGCAATCTCTTGGGCCGTATCGGTCTCGGAACGTGAACCGGGCAGACAGAAGTAACAAACGGTGGTACCGTAACCTGAGTGAGACCTGTCGCACACGTCTTCTTCGTCAGCGAGGCTGATTACCCGCTCTTACAGGGCGCCTGCCCCGGGGAATTCCCCGCCACCTATGCGCAGTACCTCAAGCGGGTGGACGACGGCATCGCATCCCTTGCCAGCACCGTCCAGGCGGAGCGCGTCCGCGTCCCAGTGGTCGATTTCCTTCTCTGGTGCGTCGAGGCGAAGCGCGAGCCAGATAGCCGGACGCGCGCCGAGTATGCACTCCACGCTGCGGAGAAGCGCCCACTCAGCTGATTTGCGCGCGCCTTTGGACGGCGAGCACCTCAATCGACTGATAACTACTAGTGCGGGTCCAGTCGAGCGCTGACCTGTCTTTGGTTAGCGACAATCATGCGGGCTTGCTGCGCTTCCTGCGCCTTCACGCGCAGGCACACACCAATATCAGCGCCCTCCGATAGCTTTGGTCGCAGGAAGGTGTCTAGTCTGCAGTCGTAGCGAAAGGAGGTGCTCCATGAAATCAGCATTAGCTTTAGCCGTGCTGACCGCCTCAACGATCGCACTGGCGCAGCAGACAACTCCGCCGAGCCCGGCACAACCGCAAACAAGCACCACTCCGCAGGCGCAGAAAGCTCTACAGGTAGGATCGAGCTCACGCATGAGCGAAACCGACAAGCAGACTCTGACGAGAGATTGCACGAGGCAGGTGCAAGCTTCCCACCCGAGCGTGCCGGAGAAAGACATCAGGGGATATTGCGAACAGGAGGTGAACAGCTACTCCTCCCCCCGCTAACTCGTCTTAGAGCTGGCAGATGCTCACTGCGGCATCCACGGGTGAGCCAGCAGCGCCGCCCCGGGCACGGGGCGGCGCATCCGCACCGCAACGGTCGTCTGCCGATCTCACGAGACCTGCTGCTGGGGCGCGACGTCCCGGGCTGACCTGAGCCCTGAGCGTCTCTCAGAGAGGCCGCGCACCGGCACGCTGACAGCTGCGTAAGTCAGTGCGCCGTCAATCCTTGCGCGCGGAAGGTCGCGCATGCCGCGGCGACCGCCTCAGGCGATGGCGGTTCGGTGGCCTCGAGCACATAGCGGATGCCGAGCGTTTCCCATTTGAAGCGCCCCATCTGGTGAAACGGCAACACCTCGACACGCTCGACGTTACCGAGCTTCGCGGCGAACGCGGCGATCTGCGCGATGTCGGCGGGGTCATCGGTCAGGCCGGGGACCAGCACGAACCGCACCCATACCGGCAACCTGCGATCGGCGAGGCGGCGCGCGAGCTCGAGCGTCGGCTCGTTGTCACGACCGGTGAGCGCCCGGTGGCGCTCGCGATCCCAGGTTTTTATGCCGAGCAGCACCAGATCGATGTCATCCAGGTCGCTGTCGGTGAGCTCCGCGCCCAGAAACCCGTTGGTCTCGATGGCGGTGTGTATGCCCATCGCCTTGGCGCCCGCCAGTACCTTCATGACGAAGCGGCGCTGCATCAGTGGCTCGCCGCCGCTGATCGTTACACCGCCCCCCATCACCTTCAATCCGTGACGGTACTTGCGCAGCTCCTCGAGCGCCTGCAGCACGCTCACCGGGATGCCGTTGCGCATGGTCCAGGTGTCGGGGTTGTGGCAGTACTGACACCGCCACATGCAGCCGGTCGTCCAGCCCACCACGCGGATACCGGGTCCATCGACCGCCGAGCCCGTGGTGAAGGAATGCATGAAGCCCATGTCGCCCTGTGCGAGCGCGGTGCGTACGTCGGTCTCCGGGACATCCTTGCCAAGATCGACGCGCAGGTCGAACGGGCTCTTCGCTTCCAGCGGGACCTGCGGTACAGCACGGGTCGGCTCGGCCATGATGCTGACTCCGGTCAGCCGCCGTGGAACGTGCGGTTGATCACGTCCATCTGCTGCTCGCGCGTGAGCCGTATGAAGTTCACCGCGTAACCCGAGACTCGGATGGTGAGGTTCGGATACTTCTCCGGGTGCTCCATCGCATCCACCAACGTCTCGCGATTGAGCACGTTCACGTTCATGTGAAAACCCGTCACGCCGAAGTACGCATCCAGGATGCTGGTCAGGTTGGTGACACGATCCTCTTCCGTGCGCCCGAGACCAGTGGGCACGAGGGACACCGTCAGCGAGATACCGTCCTGGGCATCCCGATAGGGAATCTTGGCTACCGAAGCGGCCGCGGCGTGGATGCCGTGGCTGTCGCGTCCGTGCATCGGGTTGGCTCCGGGTGCGAATGGCTCGCCCTTCCGACGGCCGTCCGGCGTATTGCCCGTGCCTTTGCCATACACCACGTTCGAAGTGATGGTGAGCACCGACTGGGTGTGCACGGCATTGCGATAGGTCGGGTACCTGCGCAGCTTGTTCATGAACGTGCTCACCGTCCATGAGGCCAGCTGGTCCACGCGGTTGTCGTTGTTACCGAACATCGGGTATTCGCCCTCGGTCTGGTAGTCGGTCACCAGCCCCGTGTCGTCGCGCACGACGCGTACCCGGGCGTATTTGATGGCCGACAGGCTGTCCGCCACGACCGACAGTCCCGCGATGCCGAACGCCATGGTGCGCAGCGGCGCGTAGTCGTGCAGCGCCATCTCGATGCGCTCATAGGCATATTTGTCGTGCATGTAGTGAATGACGTTCATCGCATTGACGTACACGCCGGCGAGCCAGTCCATCATCTTGACGAAGCGCTCGAGCACGTCATCGAAATCGAGCACTTCCCCCTGCACCGGCTGGAACGCCGGTGCCACCTGCTTGCCACTGATCTCGTCGCGCCCGCCGTTGATGGCATAGAGCAGACACTTCGCGAGGTTGGAGCGGGCGCCGAAGAACTGCATCTGCTTGCCGAGCACCATCGGCGAGACACAGCAGGCGATTGCGCCATCATCGCCCCACACGCGACGCATCGTCTCGTCGTTCTCGAACTGTATGGAGCTGGTATCCACGGCCGCCTTGGCAGCGAAACGCCGGAACCCCTCCGGCAGGCGCGGGGAATACCACACGGTCAGGTTGGGCTCGGGCGCGGGACCGAGGTTATAGAGCGTCTGCAGGAAGCGGAAACTCGTGCGGGTCACGAGCGTGCGCCCATCCTCCCCCATGCCGCCGATCGACTCGGTGACCCAGGTGGGATCGCCGGCAAACAGCTGGTCGTACTCCGGGGTACGCAGGAAGCGCACTATGCGCAGCTTGATCACGAAGTCGTCGATGATCTCCTGCACCTGCTCTTCGCTGAGCGCGCCCGCCGCCAGGTCCCGCTCGAGGTAGATATCGAGGAAGGTGGAGGTGCGGCCGAGTGACATCGCCGCGCCGTTCTGCTCCTTGACGCCCGCCAGATAAGCGAAGTAGAGCCACTGTACCGCCTCGCGGGCGTTGGCCGCGGGGCGGGAGATATCAAAGCCGTAGCTTTTTGCCATCTCCTGCAGCTCCCCGAGGGCGCGAATCTGCTCCGCCAGCTCCTCGCGATCGCGGATGACGGCATCGAGTGAGGGCTGGGCATCGAGCGCACTCTTCTCCTCCTCCTTGCGCTTGACGAGGCGCGCAACACCGTAGAGCGCGACGCGCCGATAATCACCGATGATGCGGCCACGGCCGTACGCGTCCGGGAGTCCGGTAAGGATGTGGGAGCTGCGGCAGCGCCGCGCGTCAGCGGTGTAGGCGTCGAACACCGCGTCGTTGTGGGTCTTGCGATACTTGGTGAAGATCTCCAGTACATTCGGATCCGGCTCGTAGCCATACGCCTCGAGTGCACTGACGACCAGCCGGATACCCCCGTTCGGCAGGATGCCGCGCTTGAGCGGCGCATCGGTCTGCAGCCCGACGATGATCTCGTTCTCCCGGTCGATGTAGCCCGGCGCATAAGCGGT
>Ga0306921_10001864_pt1 | contig 20835 bp, 16 predicted proteins | sample sta12Cox44000080_FD_203760 | JGI IMG/M metagenome (GOLD analysis project Ga0306921, IMG submission 203760) | Lab enrichment of tropical soil microbial communities from Luquillo Experimental Forest, Puerto Rico - statoxic.12C.oxic.44.000.080 (v2)... | ecosystem: Environmental > Terrestrial >...
GATGTCGCCCCCGAAGCCCTTCTGGCGGATCTCCTCCTTGACGGTGGGATTGCGCTCGAGCCGCGCCACCGTGACGAGATTGAGGAAGTAGCCGGTGAGCTCGGCCAGCTCGGGCACGCCCGACTGGACCACGATGGTGGAGACGGCGGGATCGATCCCTACCGCGAGGTAGTCCAACGCTACCTCCATCACGTTGTGGCGGATTTCCTCAGGCCGATCGGCGTGGTCGGTCAGCGCCTGGAGGTCGGCGATGAGCACGTACGTCGCGTGGGTGTGCTGGAGCTCGACGCGGGTGGCGAGAGATCCCGCGTAGTGGCCGAGATGGAGCGGGCCGGTCGGGCGGTCGCCGGTGAGGATGGTCCGTCTCATGTGTCCTCCTGCCTCCGGCGGACCGGCCATCTCTCGAAACGACGAAGCCGCCCGGGGAGGCGGCTCGTGATGGTCAGCGCTGCGAAGATCTCACGGGGAGCCGCCTAGCTCGGCGGCCACCACCAGCTCGTCCCGAGGACTTCGCGCGGCGTCTCGTGCATGGCGGCATGGTCGCACGAAGCGCGGGCGGGGTCAACGTGCGCCCGTTGACACCGTCCACCTTCGCCCATACTCTCGGAGCCTCGCAGCCTGCATCCGAGAGGAGACTACGCCATGCGAATCGTCGACCTGAGCATGACCGTGGAGGAGTGCGACTCCGCACCTTTCGCCAAGGAGGAGTACTACTTCAAGGTCCGGCCCATCGTGCGATGGGAGGACAAGGGCTTCGTCTCCAACATGGTGGAGATGACCGTGCACGCGGGCACCCACATCGACTCGCCCCATCACTTCTTCCGCGACAAGCCCAACGTCGAGCAGCTGCCCCTCGAGGCCATGGTGGGGGAGGCGGTGGTGCTCGACCTCACCTTCAAGGGAACGGCGAACGCCCGCATCACGCCCGAAGACATGGAGCGGGCGGAGGCCGCCCTCGCCGCCCAGGGTATCCGCATCGAGCCGAACGGTATCCTCTTCCTCCGCACCGACTGGCCGAAGGGACACAACACGATGGATCCCAAGTGGTGGGACGAGTCGCCCTGCCTCACCAAGGCGGCCGCGGAGTGGCTGGTGGCTCGGCGTCCCTCCGTCCTCGGCTACGATTTCGCCCAGGAGGAGAAGGGCACCGACTACGCGACAGCAGGGGAGATCCTCACGAGCGGGATGCGCGTGCACCGGACGATCCTGCCCAACATCACCTTCCAGATCGAGAACCTCACCAACCTCGACAAGATTCCCTCGCGGGTCAAGGTGGTGGCGCTACCTGCCAAGTGGCGGACGGAGTCCGCCCCCGCTCGCGTGATCGCCCTCGTGGAGGAGGAAGCCAGCGCCGCGCCCGGCCGGTCCGGGTCTTGACACCTCGCGGCCACCTGCTGTACTCAGGCGCCAGCCGTACCCAGAGGAGGAACTCGATGGCATCGCGACGACTCGGCGCGTTCCTGTTCCCGGTCCTGGCGCTCATCCTCATCCTTGGTGCGGCGCCTGCCGCGGCCCAAGGGTCCATCAAGGTCGGCGACATCAACTCCTACAGCGGCATCGGCGCGCCCTTCACGGGCCCCTACCGCATGGGCGTGGAGATGGCCGTCGACGAGATCAACGCCAAGGGCGGCGTACTGGGCCGCAAGATCGAGGTGATCTTCCGCGACGACAAGGGGCAGCCCGCCGAGGCCGTCAAGCACGCGCAGGAGCTGGTGGAGTCCGAGAAGGTCGCTCTCATCGCGGGGAGCTTCCTCTCCAACGTAGGCCTCGCCGTGTCGGACTGGGCCAAGCAGAACAAGAGCATGTTCGTGGTCGCCGAGGCGCTCACCGAGGCCGTGACGTGGTCCAAGGGGCACGATCACGTGGTGCGCCTCCGCCCCAACACCTACGAGCAGGGGCGCATGCTCGCCGACAAGGCGGGCAAGATGAAGTACGTGAAGTGGGCGACCATCGGGCCCAACTATGAGTACGGCAAGCGCGCGTGGGAAACCTTCCGCGATCGGATGAAGGAGCTGAAGCCGGAGATCCAGGTGGTGGGGGAGCACTGGCCCACCCTCGGCAAGATCGAGCCTGGTCCGCTCGTCACCGCCATCCTGAGCCAGAATCCCGACGCGCTCTACGTCTCGCTGTTCGGCAGCGACTGGCTCGCCTTCGTGCGCGAGGCGCAGAAGCGCGGCCTCTTCCAGAAGATGTTCGTGGTGGGCATCCTCCTGGGCGAGCCGGAATACATCGATCCCCTCAAGCTGGAGGCGCCCGAGGGCATGCTGGTCACCGGCTATCCCTGGTACGACATCAAGAACCCCGCGCACCAGGAGTGGGTGGCGCGCTACATCAAGCGCAACGACAAGACCCCTGTGCTCGGCTCCCTGATCGGCTATGTCACCTACCAGTCTGTGGCGGAGGCGATCCGGAAGGCCAACAGCACGGACACGGCCAAGCTGGTGACCGCCTTCAAGGGGCTCAAGGTGGAGACGCCGATCGGGCCGATCACCTTCCGCGCCGTGGATGGTCAGTCGACCATGGGCGCGTGGGTCGGCACGACCAAGCTCGACCCGCAGCGTGGCGTGGGGATCATGGTCAACTACGAGTACGTCCCCGGGGAGAAGGTGCTGCCTTCGGATGAAGAAGTGAAGAAGATGCGCTCTGGCAGCTAGTCTGCGCGCTTTTTCGCCCCCCTCACCCAGCCCTCTCCCCCTTCTGGGGGAGAGGGATCTCTGCCGCGACGGCGTGTGGCTCCGCATTTACCCTCTCCCCTCTGGCGAGAGGGCAGGGTGAGGGGGCGCCAATGTCCCTCCTCCTCGTCCAGCTGCTGAGCGGCCTCGCCAACGCGATGTTCCTGTTCCTCGTGGCCTCCGGTTTGTCGCTCATCTTCGGAGTCACGCGCATCGTGAACTTCGCTCACGGGTCCTTCTATATGCTGGCCGCCTATCTCACGTACTCGCTGGTGGGCGCGCTGCACCTGGGCGCGGCCTCCTTCTACGCGGGCGTCCTCTCGGCTGCGCTCCTCGTGGCCGCGATGGGCGGGCTCATCGAGGTGCTGCTGCTCCGCCGTGTGTATCGCGCGCCCGAGCTCTACCAGCTCCTCCTCACCTTCGCTCTCGTGCTCATCGTGGCGGACGCCGTGCGCTACATCTGGGGCGCCGACAACAAGACGGGCCCGTCGGCCCCGGGGCTGGGCGGCTCCGTACCCATTGCGGGCCAGCTCTTCCCGTCCTACGACCTCGCCATCATCGTATTCGGCCCACTGGTCGCCCTTGCCCTCTGGCTCGTCTTCCATCGCACGCGCTGGGGGGTCCTCATCCGGGCAGCGACGCAGGATCGCGAGATGGTTGCCGCGCTGGGCGTGGATCAGCGGCGGCTCTTCACCGGTGTCTTCGTGCTGGGCTCCTTTCTGGCCGGGCTGGGCGGCGCACTGCAGGTGCCGCGCCTCGCCTTGACCACCGTCATGGACACCACGGTCATCGTCGAGGCCTTCGTGGTGGTGGTCATCGGGGGGATGGGCTCGGTGTGGGGCGCGCTCCTCGCCTCGCTCCTGATCGGCGTGCTCAATGCCTACGGCGTGCTCGTCCTGCCCAAGGCCTCCATCGTGCTCATGTTCGTGGTGATGGCCGTGGTCCTCGTCGTGCGGCCTTGGGGTTTGCTCGGCCGCCCCGAGATCCAGCTGCGCGCTGCGGGCGCCGGCGTACCCGACGCACGTCCGGCCGCGTCGCGCTCGGGCTGGCTCCTCGTCATCGGCGTAGCGCTCGTGGCCCTTCCGCTGGTGCTGCCGAGCTTCTGGGTGTGGATGGCCGTCGAGATCTTCGCCTTCGCCCTCTTCGCAGCGAGCCTCCACCTGCTCATGGGACAGGGCGGCATGGTCTCCTTCGGCCACGCCGCCTACTTCGGCCTTGGCGCCTACGGGGCGGCGCTCTTGCTCAAGTGGGCGGGGTGGCCCATGCCCCTCGCCTTCATCGCCGCGCCTCTCGTGGCGGCGGCGGGCGCCGCGCTCTTCGGCTACTTCTGCGTGCGTCTCACGAGCATCTACTTCGCCATGCTCACCCTCGCCTTCGCCCAGATCGTCTACGCCGTCGTGCACCAGTGGGACGAGGTGACGGGCGGGGACAACGGCGTCCTCTCCGTGTGGCCCTCCTCCTGGCTCACGTCGCCCGCGCGCTACTACTACTGGGCGCTCGCCTTCGCGGGGGCGGGCATGGCGTTGCTGCGGGTGGTGGCCGCCTCGCCCTTCGGACTCGCCCTCCGCGCCGCACGTGACCACGCGCGGCGAGCGGAAGCGGTGGGCATCAGCCTGCGCGCGCTCCAGTGGACGGCCTTCGTCGTGGCGGGATTCTTCGCCGGACTCGGCGGGGCCATCTTCGCATTCCTCAAGGGCAGTGTCTTCCCCGTCTACACCGAGGCGCCCATGTCGGTGCAGCCGCTCGTCATGGTGCTGCTCGGCGGCGTCGGCTCGCCGAGCGGCCCGCTCATCGGGGCCGCTGCCTACAAGATCCTCGACACCGTGATCACGCGCTACACCGACTACTGGCAGCTCGGGCTGGGGGCCATCCTCATTGCGCTCGTCCTCGCCTTTCCGCGGGGCATCGTGGGCGCTTTCGACGGGAGGCGCGCGTGACGGCTCCCGTGCTCGAGACGCGCGGGCTCGCCAAGTCCTTCGGGGGCGTGCGGGCGGTGGCGGGCGTGGACCTCGGCATGGCGCGCGGGGAGATCCGTGCCCTCATCGGCCCCAACGGCGCCGGGAAGACCACCTTCTTCAACATGCTCACGGGCCAGCTCCGGGCCGATGCGGGCGAGGTGCGCTTCAAGGGCGAGCGGCTCTCGGGGCTGCCCCCGTACGCCGTGTGGCGGCGCGGGGTCAGCCGCACGTTCCAAATCACCGCCACCTTCCTCACCCTTACCAGTCTCGAGAACGTGCAGGTGGCGCTCCAGTCGCACCGGCGAAAGACCTACGCGCTTCTCTCGCGCGCGGCGCCGCTCGAACTTGAGGCCGCCGCAGCCCTTCTCGCCCAGGTCGGGCTCGAGGCACAGGCGGAGCGCCCGGCCGGCGTGCTCGCCTATGGCGACCTGAAGAAGCTGGAGCTCGCGATGGCCCTCGCCAACCGCCCCGAGGTGCTGCTCCTCGACGAGCCCACCGCCGGCATGGCGCCCGCCGAGCGCGGGCAGCTCATGGAGCTGACCCGACGCATCGCGCGCGAGCGGGAGCTGACCGTGCTCTTCACCGAGCACGACATGGACGTGGTGTTCGCTATCGCCGATCGGATCATGGTATTGCACCAGGGACGCGTCATCGCCGAGGGTCGACCTGACGAGGTGCGTGCCGACGCGCAGGTGCAGCGCGTGTACCTGGGAGAGGCGGAATGAAGGCGAGGCGTCGTGCTGCGTCTTGACACTGTCGAGGCGGCCTATGGTCCGTCTCGGGTGCTCCACGGCGTCACCCTGGAAGCGCGCGAGGGCGAGGTGGTCTCGCTGCTCGGGCGCAACGGCGCGGGGAAGTCCACCACCCTCAAGGCCATCGTGGGCATGGTCGCGGTGACGGGCGGCGCCATCACGCTCGATGACCGGCCGCTCCAGACCCTCCTTCCACACGAGATCAGCCGGCTCGGCGTAGGCTGGGTGCCCGAGGACCGGCGCATCTTCAGCGATCTCACAGTAGCTGAGAACCTCCTGGTGGGCGCCAAGGGTGACGGTGGCTGGAGCGTCGAGCGCGTCTACCAGTACTTTCCCAAGCTGGGGCAGCTGGCGGGCCGGCGTGGGGGCAGCCTCTCCGGAGGCGAGCAGCAGATGCTCACGGTGGCGCGCACGCTCATGGGCAATCCGCGTATTCTCCTCCTCGACGAGCCGTCCGAGGGGCTGGCGCCCGTGATCGTACAGGCCCTCGGCCAGCAGATCGCCGCGCTGAAGCGGGAGGGCTTGACCATTCTGCTCTCGGAGCAGAATCTCAAGTTCGCGGCGCGGCTGGCGGATCGCGCGTACATCATCGAGAAGGGCCAGATTCGTTGGGAGGGGGCCATGGCGCGCCTCCTCGAGGATGACGCCGCCCGCCGCGCCTACCTCACCATCTGATAGATTCCCTCTCCCCAAGGGGAGAGGGCAGGGTGGGGGGGAAAGGGTGAGGGAAAGAAGGAAAAGGAGTAGCGATTCGAGATGAAGATACTCATCAAAAACGTCGGCGCCATCGTCTCCGGCGACATCGCGCGCCCGCTGCTGGACGGCGACAGCGTCGTGGTGGCCGACGGCGCCATCGCCGCCGTGGGGCGCGGCCTCGACGTTGACGCCGACACGGTGATCGACGCTCGGGGCAGCACGGTCATTCCCGGCCTCATCGACTCGCACTGCCATCCCGTCTTCGGCGACTTCACCCCGCGCCAGCGGACCGTGGACTTCATCGAGTCGGGGCTCAACGGCGGCCTCACCACCATGATCTCAGCGGGCGAGGTGCACCTGCCTGGCCGGCCCAAGGACATCGCGGGACTCAAGGCGCTCGCCGTGGTGGCGGCCAAGGCTTACGCGAATCTGCGTCCGGCGGGAGTGAAGGTCCACGGCGGCGCGCCCATCCTCGAGCTCGGCATGGTCGAGGAGGACTTCGCCGAGATGGCGAGACACGGCGTGAAGCTCGTGGGCGAGATCGGCCTCGGGTCGGTGAAGACGGGCAAGGACGCCGCCCCCATGGTGCGCTGGGCGAAGCAGCACGGCATGACAGTCACCATCCATACCGGCGGGCCATCGATCGCCGGATCGAATCCCATCAGCGCCGAGGTCGTGCTGGAAGCGGACCCGCATGTGGTCGGCCACATCAACGGCGGCACCACCTCCATGAGCGAGCGCGAGATCGACTCGCTGGTGGCGACGCAGATGGCCCTTGAGATCGTCCACTGCGGCAACGGCAAGACGGCGCTCCACACCCTCGAGCGGGCCAAGGAGGCCCAGGCTCTCCATCGCATCATCATCGGGAACGACGCGCCGTCGGGCACGGGTGTGGTGCCCCTGGGCATCCTGCGCGTGATCGCACATCTCGCGTCGCTGGGGGGCGTGAGCCCCGAGATGGCGATCTGCATGGCCACGGGAAACACGGCGCGCGTGTACGGCCTGCGCGTGGGCGTGATCGAGCCGGGGCGCGAGGCGGATCTCTGCATCGTGGACGCGCCCGTGGGATCGGTGGGAACCACGGCGCTCCAGGCCCTCACCGCAGGAGATCTCTTCGGCATTTCCATGGTGCTGATCGACGGACAGATCAAGATCGGCCGCAGCCGGAACACGCCGCCCGCGGCGCGCGCGGCGGAAGTGATCAAAGGACACGGCCCTGGAGCCGGCAGCCACTAACCCCTCTCCCTCGGAGAGGAGAGGGCCGGGGTGAGGGTGGGTGCGAAAGTGCCCCGCGTGGCACCCCTCTCAGCCCTCGCCTCCCCGCTCGAGGCGAGCGGCTCAGCTCGAACGGCGCGCTCTCCTCAAGGGGGAGAGGGTGAAAGATAGGAGGACAACATGAGGATCAGGAAGATGCTGACGGTGATCGAGGAGATCCACGAGGACGGAGGCCGGCCGGCTGCGCGTCCGCTGAAGAAAGTCGCCGCCGTCGCGGTGATCGAGAATCCTTTCGCCGGCCGCTACGTTGAGGATCTTCACGAATTGGTCAAGACGGGGGAGGAGCTGGGCGAGCTGCTCGGGAAGCGCGCGGTGGCCGCCCTCGGCGCTCCCGTCCACTCCTACGGCAAGGCCGCCATCGTGGGCGAGCACGGTGAGTACGAGCACGCGGCGGCCATCCTCCATCCGACGCTCGGCACGCCCTTCCGCGCGGCGGTGAGCGGAGGCAAGGCCATCATCCCATCGGCCAAGAAGCTGGGCGGTCCTGGGGCGAGCATCGACGTGCCCCTCCATTTCAAGGACGCGGCCTTCGTGCGCACCCACTTCGACGCTATGGAAGTTCGCCTCGGTGACGCTCCGCGGGCCGATGAGATCCTCGTTGTTCTCGCCGTCACCGACGGCGGTCGTCCGCACGCGCGAGTGGGTGGCCTCACCGTCGACGATGCGAAGAAGGAGGACGGCCTGCGATGAAATTCGGACTCCGGCTGCCGAGCTTCGCCCTCGGCCCGCGCACCGCGCCGCTCGCCGAGATGGGCGTCTATCTCCGCCGCGCGGAGGACCTCGGGTTCGATTCCGCCGTCTCCATCGACCACCTCCTGCTCACGCCGCCCGCCTATGCCTGCACGTGGCTGGAGCCGGTGGCGCTGCTCTCCGCCCTGGCCGGGGTCACGCGCACGATCAAGCTCGGCACCATGGTCCTCGTGCTACCGCTCCGCAATCCCGCCTACTTCGCCAAGGAGTGGGCGACCCTCGATGTCCTCTCGGGCGGTCGCAGCCTCCTGGGTGTCGGCGTGGGGTGGCACGAAGAGGAATTCGCCCTCATGGGCATCCCCCACAAGGAGCGGGGTCGGCGCATGGACGAGATGCTCGAGCTCGTCACCGCACTGTGGGCGGGCGACAACGTGACGTACACGGGCAAGTACTACCAGGTGCGGAACCTCACCATCGACCCCAAGCCCGTCCAGCAGCCGCCGCCCATCTGGATCGGCGGCGGGAGTCAGCCCTTCGAGAAGGTGTATGGGCAGACGGTGACCAACATCGATCCCGTGCTCCGCCGCATCGCGAAGTATGCCAAGACCTGGGTGCCGCATTCCTCGGCGACGGCGGACATGGTCACGGGCGACTGGGAGAAGATCCAGCGCTTCATGGTGGAATTCGGCCGCAAGCCCGGGGACATGACCAAGGTCTACTCGAACTTCGTCTACGTGCTGAAGAAAGGCGAGAAAGCCGAGGTCGCCGCGCCGCACTTCAAAGTCTACTCGGGCATGGACCTGCCCTACTGGAAGGAGTTCTACCTGCTGGGCGAGGCGGAGGAGCTGGCGACGAAGATCCGCGCCAAGGTCGCCGCTTTGGGCGGCTGCGAGCAGATCGTGCTCAATCCGCTCAACTGGGGCATGGAGCAGCTCGAGCTCCTGGCGGCGGAGGTCCTGCCGCGGGTCGCCCGGCCCTGACGCCCTCGCGAGCCGGCCGCTGAGCGTCGCCCCGCGTCTAACCGGTCAGAGCGTCAAGCGCGTCGAAGACCCGCGTCTCCTCGCGGGGCAGGGCGCCTATCTCGACGACCTCAGGCTGCCCGGGCTGCTTCACGCAGCTTTCGTGCGGAGTCCCCATGCCCACGCGCACGTGCGACGCGTCGACCTCGAGCAGGCTCGCGGCGCGCCTGGTGTCGCAGCGGCGCTCTCGAGGGAAGATCTCCGCGAGTGGGTGGCTCCGCTCTCGCCTCGGCTCGAAGGCGAGGGCTTCTGGTCCACGGCGTGGCGACCCCTCGCGCCCGAGCGCGTCCGTTTCGTAGGCGAGCCGGTGGTTGCCCTCTGTGCCGAGAGTTCGGCGCAGGCGGCCGATGCCTGCGAGCTGGCCGAGGTCGAATACGAGCCGCTTCCCGCGATCACCGGTCTGGAGGCAGCGCTCGCGCGGGGCGCCATCCTCCTGCACGAAGACGTGCCGGGCAACGTGCTCTTCCGTCGCGGCGGCTCGCACGGCGACGTCGAGGGAGCCTTTGCGGACGCGCCCGTGGTCGTGCGCGAAACCTTTGGCCACGGGCGTTGCTCGGCTTCTCCCATGGAAGGACGCGGCATCGTCGCTGCCTGGGAGGGAGACCGGCTCACGGTATGGAGCGGCACGCAAGCGCCGCATATTTTACGAACGGCGCTGGAGCGCGCTTTCGGCATGCCGGGCGGCTGTGTACGGGTCATCGTGACGGACACGGGCGGTGGCTTTGGCCAAAAGATGCACATCCTGCCCGAAGACCTCGCGGTCCCAGCCCTCGCCCGCGTGACGAGGCGGCCCGTGAAGTGGATCGAGCAGAGGCGGGAGAACCTCGCCGCGGCGTCGCAGGCTCGCGAGGGACGAGTCGAGATCGAAGTGGCGGCGGATCGCGACGGCGTGCTGCTCGCCATGCGCGCGCGCGTCACCAGCGACAACGGCGCCTACCACATCTATCCGTTGACGGCCGCTCTCGAGCCGCTCGGCATCGCCTCGATTCTTCCGGGGCCCTATCGCACGCCCGCCTACGCGTGGGAGGCGATCGCTGTCGCGACGAACAAGCCGCCGCTGGGCGCCTATCGCGGCGTCGGCATGACGATGGGCGCTTTCGTGATGGAGCGCACCATGGATCTCCTCGCCGATCGTCTCGGGCTCGACCCCGCGGAGGTGAGGCGCCGGAACCTGATTCCGTGCGATGCGTACCCGTTCACCTCGGCGTCGGGCTTCGTCTACGACAGCGGCGACTATCTGCAGGCGCTCGCCCTGACGGTGAAGCTGGCGGGCTACGAGGGACTCGTCCGCGAGCGAGAGGACGGACGGAAGCGAGGGCGTTTGCTGGGCGTCGGCATCTCCTGCTACACGGAATACACGGGCATGGGTGCCTCGACGTACCGGCAGCGCGGCATGGTGGAGGTGCCGGGGCACGAGGCGGCGCGCGTCTCGCTCGAATCCGACGGCAGGATTCGCTGCCGCCTCTCGTTCTCGTCCCAGGGCCAGGGACACACGACGACGGCGGCCCAGATCGTGGCGGAGCGCCTGGGCATCCCGCTCGAGGACGTGATCGTGTCGCAGCCGGATACGGATGCGGCGCCCGAGGGCAGCGGCACCTTTGCGAGCCGCGGCGGCGTGGGACAGGCCGGCGCCGCCGGGCCAGCCGCGGTCACCCTCAGGGGGCGGATTCTCGAAGTGGCCGGTAGGCTCCTCGAGGCGAGTCCCGACGACCTCGTGCTCGAGCGCGGGCGCGCGTCGGTGCGGGGCATGCCTGATCGAGGCGCCACGCTGGCGGAGATAGCGCGAGGGGCCGGAGCGGTGAGCCTCGATGTGACGCACGGCTTCGATCCGCCCGGCCCCACGTTCTCGGGCGCGGTGCACATCGCGTCGGTGGAGGTGGATGCGGAGACGGGCCGCGTGTCGGTGCGAAGCTACACGGTGGTGGAAGACTGCGGCCCCGTCATCAATCCGATGATCGTCGAGGGGCAGGTCCACGGCGCCGTGGCCCAGGGCATCAGCGAGGCCCTCGGCGAGCGGCTCGTGTACGACGACTCGGGCCAGCTTCTGACGGGCAGTTTCATGGACTATGCGCTGCCTACGGCGGGCGATCTGCCGTCGTTCACCCTGGGCCATCTCGAAACGCCGTCGCCGCTCACCCCCGGCGGCCACAAAGGCATGGGCGAGGGCGGCACCATCGGCGCTCCCGCCGCCATTGCCAACGCCGTGGCCGACGCCGTGAAGCCGCTCGACGTTCAGATCACCGCGCTGCCCATCCTGCCGGAGACATTGGTCAGGCGGAGGCCACGGCCGTGAGCGCCGCGGCGCGGCGGTCGGCGGAGTGGTTCACGCGCTTCTTCGACGGTGACTATGTCGCCGAGCTGAGTGAGCAGAAGCCTCCCAGGCAGACCCGGCGCGAGGTGGATTTTCTGCTTCGGAGCCTCCGCCTGCCGCGGGGTGCGCGGATCCTCGACGTGGCGTGTGGCTATGGACGCCACGCCGCCGAGCTCAGCCGGCGCGGGTTCCATGTGGTCGGCATGGATCTCTCTCGCCCGATGCTCGACGAGGCACGGCGTCGTTTCCGCGAGGGACCTCGGCTGCGGTTCGTGCGGGGCGACATGCGGCGACTCGGCTACGCAGCGAGGTTCGATGCCGTGATCTGCTTTTTCACGAGCTTCGGGTACTTCGCGCCCGGCCAGAACGAGACGGTCCTGCGTCGCATGGCGCGAGCGCTCCGACCCGGCGGGCGTCTCCTCGTCGACCATCGCAATCCTGCGTACGACGCCGCGCTGCCCCGGCGGCACTGGTACCGAGCCGGGCGGCAGCGGTTCATCCTGGAGGACCGTCACTTCGATCCCCGGAGCAAGGTGACCGACTGCACGCAGCTCGTGATCACCGCCGGTGGTGACGGGGCGGTGCAGCGGCGGTTTCGCGTTCAGGAGTTCTCGCTGGCCGAGTGGCGACGGATGCTCGGGCAAGCCGGTCTCCGGCTGATCCGCGCGTACGCGGGCTACGATGGCCGAGCCTATCGCCCCGCCTCGAGCGAACGCCTCATCGCCGTGGCCGAGAAGGCCGCGTCCGGACCCCGGATGGATGAGCGCATAGGGAACGGGCGCGGAAGGCCGCGCTCGTGAGCCCGAGCCCCGGATTCCCGCGGGCGGTCGCCGCCGCCGCCGTCCTCGACCACATCCGACCCGGCACAGACCTCATCGTCCAGTCGGACAACGGAGAGCCGGTGACCGTGCTCGATGCCGTCGAGGCGGCGGCCGGACAGCTCGAGCGCGTGACCGTGCACCAGGCGCTGGCCGTGCACGACCGGCGCTATCACGCGGGTGTCTTCGGCGACCGGCTTCACCACGTGTCGTACTTCCTCACCGCGAAGCTTCGCGAGCATTTCGAGCGCGGCACCGTCGACCTGATGCCGAACGATCTGAGCCGTATGCCCGGCATCCTGCGCGAGCGGACGCGAGACCCGCTTCTCCTCGTGTCGGTGTCGCCGCCCGACCGCTATGGCTACGTCTCCCTCGGCACCAGCGCCGTCTACGGCGCCGCCTTGCTGGGCGAGGCGCGCGTCTTCGCCGAGGTCAACCGGCGCATGCCGCGCACCACGGGGCGCAATCAGATCCACCTGAGCCAGGTCGTAGGCTGGACCGAAGCAGACTATCCACTCTGGTCGCCCCCGCCCATCCCCATCACGGACACCGACCGAGCCATCGCGGGCTTCGTGGCCGAGCGCATTCCTCACGGCGCCACCATCCAGATCGGCATCGGAGCGGTGCCGGATGCGGTGGCCGGTCTCCTCGTGGAGCACCGGGACCTCGGCATCCATTCTGAGTTCTTCGCAGACGGGCTTCGCCGCCTCGTGGAGGCAGGCGCGGCCACCGGCGCTCTCAAGAAGCACCAGCGCTTCGAGGCAGTGACCACGGTGTCCTTCGGCTCGCCCGAGATGTACACCTTCCTCGACGACAACCGCCACGTGCTCTTCTGGCCGGCCGACCAGACCAACGACGTGCGGAACATCAGGGAACATTCGAAGTTCTGCGCGGTGAACGCCACCATGCAGGTGGATCTCCTCGGCCAGTGCGCCTCGGAGACGCTGGGCAGCCACTACGTGTCGTCTTCGGGCGGGCAGGCCGACTTCATGCGCGCCGCCGCCCTCTCCGAGGGCGGGCAATCCTTCATCGTCACCCACGCCACCGCGGTGAACGGCACCATCTCGCGCATCCAGCCCACCCTGAGCCCGGGCGCTGTCGTCACCACCCACAAGAACGTGGTCGACAAGGTGGTGACCGAGCACGGCGTGGCGGAGCTGCGGGGCAGGACGATCCGCCAGCGCGCGGCGGCCCTGATCGCCATCGCCGCCCCTGCCTTCCGCGACGAGCTGCGCGCCGCCGCGCGAGGCCTCGGCTATCTCTGAGCACGTGACCAGGTGACCATCACGCTACCGATCGGCCCCGGCGAGAACGTTGCACTCGAGCACGCTCTCGGCCATGGTGGTCACGGCGGAAACGCTACGCCAGGCTCGGCGGGAGGGAATGGTCCGCGGTCTGGGCGAAGCTCGTCATGGCGGGCTACACCTTAGGCAGGGCGGCCATCGCGATTCGTTGGCTCGAAGTGGATTGACGGGACCGTCCCCTCGGGCCACAATCCGAGCGCTATGCGGATGAAGGACAAGGTGGTCATCGTCACGGGCGCGGGTTCGGGCATCGGACGCGCCACCGCGATGCGCATGGCCGCCGAGGGCGCGAGTGTGCTCTGCGCGGATGCACGAAAGGACGCCGCGGAGGAGACGGCGGAGCTGATCGCGAAGGCGGACGGGGAGAGCGTCGCGGTCGTCGCCGACGTGACGGACGAGGCGAGCTGTTCCGGCATGGTGGAGACCGCGCTCGGCCGGTTCGGGCGTCTGACGACCCTGGTGAATTCCGCGGGCGTAAGCGCGGCCCGTCGCGACGCCACGCCGGCCCCGGAAGAGTGGGAACGCGTCCTCGGCGTGAACCTGAGCGGCACCTATCTCGCCTCGCGCGCCGCCCTACCGCACCTGGTCGCGAGCGGCCACGGGTCAGTGACCAACATCGCGTCGATCTTCGGACTCGTCGGCGGCTCGCTGTCACCCGCCTACGCGGCCTCAAAGGGCGGCGTGGTGAACCTGACGCGGACCATGGCGCTCACGTGGGCGCCCCGCGTGCGCGTGAACTGCGTCTGCCCCGGCGTGATCGAGACGCCGATGACCGCGCCCTTTCTCGGTGATCCGACTTGGCATCAGCCGCTCAAGGAGCGCCATCCGCTCGGCCGCTTCGGCAAGCCGGCGGACGTGGCCGCGGCCATCCTCTATCTCGCCAGCGACGAGGCGGAGTTCGTGACAGGCGTGGCGCTGCCGGTGGACGGCGGCTACACGGCAGCGTGAGGAAGATGAAAGGCCGGCGTGCGCCATGGAGTCGCCGCCAGCCAAAGGAGGCCAGCCATGGCGTCAGCGACGATCAGCGTAGAGAAGCTCACGCCGCACGTGGGTGCCGTGATCAGCGGCGTCGACCTCGCGGAGCCTCTGCCCGAGGCGACCTTCAAGCAGATCCACGACTGCCTGGTCGACAACGGGGTCATCTTCTTCCGCGATCAGCACCTCACCCCCGAGCAGCACAAGGCCTTCGGCCGGCGCTTCGGCGAGCTCCACATCCACCCCGCCGCTCCCAGCCTCGTGGAGGGCCATCCGGAGCTCCTCGTCATCCACGCGGACGAGAACTCGAAGCACGTAGCGGGCGAGGTGTGGCACTCGGACGTCTCCTGCGATCCAGAACCGCCCATGGGCAGCATCCTCTACATGCACGAGCTGCCCCCAGTGGGCGGCGACACGCTCTTCGCGAGCATGTACGCGGCCTACGAGGCGCTGTCCGAGCCCATGAAGCGCCTGCTCGAGGACTGCACCGCGCTCCACGAAGGCGAGCACGTCTACCGCGGCCGCTACGGCGTGAAGGACGAGGGCCGCGTCTTTCCCAAGGCTGAGCACCCGGTCATCCGCACCCATCCCGTCTCCGGCCGCAAGGCCCTCTTCGTGAACAGCGGCTTCACCACGCACATCGTGCAGCTCAAGCGGACAGAGAGCGACGCTGTGCTCCAGTTCCTCTTCCGCCACGTGGAGACGCCAGAATTCCACTGCCGCTTCCGCTGGCAGGAGCGCTCAATCGCCTTCTGGGACAACCGCTGCGTCCAGCACCACGCCATGTGGGACTACTATCCGCAGCGGCGCCACGGCCATCGGGTGACCATCCGGGGCGACAAACCCTTCTACCGGCCCTGAGCGGCGGGCGTCCGCTCGGGCACGGGAAGGCGATGGCCCCGCCGGAGCGCGATCGGATGGGGTCGGGCGCGAGCTTAGGCTGGAATCCCGGCTATTTGCCGAGCGGGACGTACCCCCTAGATTCTTGCTTCCTTGAAGGTTCGGCGCTAGTCTCGGGCTAGCTCACCGATCCACGCTTTTGCGACCTGCTGGGAGCTCGCTATGAAGTGTCCGAAGTGCCAGGCGGAAAACCGCGCCGGGGCGAAGTTCTGTGAGGACTGCGGTGCGTCGCTCGCGGCCCCGTGCCGTGCCTGTGGGGCGGAGCTCACGCCCGGCAAGAAGTTCTGCGGCTCGTGTGGCGCGCCGACGTCGGCGGACAGGCCCGTCGAACGTTCGGACAAGCCCGTCGTCGAGCTCTCGGAGAAACCCGCCGAGCGCTCGGCCGAGGTGGCCGAACGCTTCGCCTCGCCCCAGTCCTACACGCCCAAGCACCTGGCCGAGAAGATCCTCACCTCCAAGGGCGCCATGGAGGGGGAGCGCAAGACGGTCACCGTCATGTTCGCCGACGTGTCCGGCTTTACGGCCATGTCAGAGCGGCTGGACCCCGAGGAGGTCCACGGCATCATGGACCGAGCCTTCGAGGTCATCCTGGGCGCCGTCCACCATTTCGAAGGCACGATCAACCAGTTCCTGGGGGACGGCGTGATGGCGCTCTTCGGGGCTCCGCTCGCCCACGAAGACCATGCGCATGGCGCCCTGAGCGCAGCGCTGGCGATCCAGGAACGTCTCGTGCCACTGCAGGACGATGTGCGGCGAGCCCACGGTATTGAGTTCCGGATCCGGATGGGAATCAACACGGGCGTCGTCGTGGTGGGCGCCATCGGCCGGGATCTCCGCATGGACTACACGGCGGTCGGGGACACCACGAACCTGGCGGCCAGACTGCTCAGCCTTGCGAAGCCAGGCCAGATCGCGGTGAGTCAGCGCACGCAACACCTCCGAGACGGGTACTTCGTCTTCGAGGACCTGGGCGAGTTCCAGGTGAAGGGCAAAACCGATCCCGTGCGCGTCTACGCTCTCGTGCGAGAGATCCAGGGCCGCACCCGGCTGGAAGTGTCCAAGGAGCGCGGCCTGACCGCGCTCGTCGGACGAGATGCCGAGATCCAGCGTCTGCGTGAAATCTACCAACGCGCGGTCGGAGGTGACGGCGGCATCGTGCTGCTCGCGGGCGAACCAGGCGTCGGCAAGTCCCGTCTGCTCTACGAATTCCTGCGGCGGGTCGAAGGGACCGGAGCTGTCGAGCTGGAGACCACCTGTGCCTCCTATGGGCGATCGATGGCGTATCGCCCGATCGTGGAAGTACTGCGACGCTACTTCGATCTCACCGATGGCGTGACCGGCGAAGACATCAGGACTCGCGTCGTCGAACAGCTCCGGGTCCTGGGCTTCGAGGGCGACGAACCGGCCATGTTGCTGGCCCACTTCCTCGGGGTGTCTGCCCCATCGGAATTTCTCAATCGCGTGCCCGGTCCCCAGCTTAAGAAACGCACCCTGGACACGATTCGTGACCTCTTCCTTCGCATGAGCGACGCAGGGCCGGTCATCGTCATCGTCGAGAACATGCACTGGGTCGACACGGCGTCGGAGGAGCTCCTCGCGCATCTTGCGGGGGGCCTAGCCGGCCATCCCATCCTGCTCGTGCTGACCACTCGGCCGGGCTACGCGGCACTTTGGCTCGCTCCCCCCCTGGCGGAGACGATTACCGTCGAAGGTCTCGGTGCGGCCGACGTGCGTGGGATGGTCCGGACTCTGCTCGTGGCCGAGGAGGTCTCCGAACAGCTCTTCAAGATCCTCGCGGAGAAGAGCGAGGGAAATCCACTGTACGTGGAGGAGATTCTCCGTCAGCTTTTGGAAACGAGCGGGATCGTCGTCGAGAAGGGCGAGGCGCGGCTGAGCCGTTCCGACGTGACAGTTCCGGCAACCATCCACGATATCATCGCGGCCCGCATCGACCGGGTCGCGGATCCGCTCAAGCAGACGCTCCAGGGCGCGGCAGTGATAGGGCGACGCTTCGGCGTCTCGCTGGTCTCTCGCATCCTCGAGGTCGAACAGGAGCTCGTAGCCGGACATCTCCGGGATCTGCATGGCCTCGACTTTGTCTTCCCGAGCGCATACGAACCCGAGCTGATGTACAGCTTCAAGCACGCGCTCACCCAGGACGTCGTGTACACGGGCGTGCTGGAGCGGCGGCGGCGAACCTACCACGCGGCGGCCGGGCGCGGCCTCGAAGACCTGTACACGGGACACATCGACGACGTCGTCGAGCTGATCGCCTATCACTTCGGGCGCGGGCAGGTGTGGGAGAAGGCCGTGGCGTATTTCAGGCAGGCCGCGGTGAGGGCCGAGAGGAGGTCGGCGTACCAGCAAGCTGTAGCCAATCTCGAAGAGGCGCGCGAGGCGCTACGTCACCTGCCCGAGACCCCGGAAACGCGGGAGCAAGGGATCGATATACGTCTCGAGCTGCGGGGCTCGCTCTATCGGCTTGGCGATTTTGAGAAGATGCTGACCTACCTGCAGGAAGCGGAGGGTATGGCCAGAGCAATCTCCGATTCCCGGCGGCTCGGGCTGGTCTCGATTCACACCGCCGAATACTATCGCCAGACGGGACGATTCGCCGACGCGAGAACGCTTGCCGAGCAGGCGCTGGCCTTGGGCGATGAGCGGCAGGACCTGCCTTTGCAGCTCTACGCCGGCCACTACCTGGGGCTCACTTGTCATGCCCTGGGAGCTTACCGGCGCGCTGCGGAGCTGTTGCGGACCGTCGAGGCCTCACCTCCGACCGCATGGCGGACAGACGCGTTGGGCATGGTCGGCTCCTGGGAGGCGTTCCAGGCCATGACTCTTGCCTGGCTTGCGCGCTGTCTCGCAGAGCTCGGGGAGTTCAACGAGGGCGTCGACGCCGGCCGGCGGGCGGTGACCCTCGCCGAGGAGGTCGGCAACCCGTACACGCTGGCCGGAGCTTGCATCGGGCTGGGGTACGTTTCCCTTGTCAATGGAGACCTCGACGCCGCAAGCCCCACGCTCGAGCGAGCCTACAGTGTCGCGGGTGAGGCAAACCTCACGTTGCTGCGTCCGCAGGCTGCCCGCCTCCTGGGCAGCGCCTATCTCCTCGCTGGGCGGATCGACGAGGGGGTGGCCCTCGTCCAAGGGGCCGCGGCGGAGGTCGATTCCAGGCGGCTCCTGATGCAGGAGGCGGCCGTCCTCGCATTGCTCGGCGAGGCCTGCCTCGTAGCTGGTCGCGTCGACGAGGCATCGGCTGTCGCCCAGCGCGCCCTGACCTTCGCCAGGGAGCGCGGCCAGCGTGGGGATGCGGCCGCCGCGCTGCACGTGCTCGGTGAGGCCACCGCGCGCAACGCCCTCGGCATCGACAAGGCTGAGCACCACTATCTGGCGGCGATCGAGCTGGCAGGGGAGCTCGAGATGCGGCCCCTGCTCGCGCACGCCCACCTGGGGATCGGCCGTCTGTACATCCGCGCCGGCGACCGCGATCGTGCCGCGGACCATCTCTTGACGGCGAGGCACCTCTTCAGCGAGATGGACATGCCACTCTGGCTCCGCCAGGCCGCTTCATCGATGAGCGAGCTAGGTATCACGAAGGCGTGAGCACCCGGATGGAGGAAGCGTCGCGGATCAGATCGCTCGACGTGCTCCGCGGGGTAGGCGTGCTCGGCATGCTGGCCACCCACATCTCACTCTTCGCGTTTCCCAGTATCGTACGGTGGAACCCGACCGCCTACGGTGACTTCCGAGGCGTCAACTGGTGGGTATGGCTCGCGACGTCTCTCTTCGCGGACGGGAAGTTCATCGCGATCTTCGCCATGCTGCTCGGTGCCAGCATCGTCATGCTGCCGGTTCGCCCCGCCGACGGAGCCGTTCCAGTTTGGCGTCTCCACGCGCGTCGGATGGTGGTGCTGCTCGTCCTGGGCCTCCTGCACGCGTACCTGTTGTGGTACGGCGACATGCTCGTCGCGCTCGCCCTCTGCGGCACCGTCGTTTTCTTCGTCCGCCGGCTTTCGCCCAGGTGGCTCCTGATCCTCGGCGGCCTGACGTTTGCGATCGGCTCGGTCGTAACCCTCGCGCTCACGTGGTCGCTGGTTCAGGGCCCGCCAGAAGCGCTGGCGGAGTGGAAGGATCAATACACACCGGTGTCCGTGAACATTGCGTCCGAGATCATTCAGTACCAAGCAGGATGGGTCGAGCAGATGCGCTATCGGGTGCCGGCGGCCCGGGAGATCCATACCTGGTACTTCATCACCCGTCTCTTCTGGCAGATGGCCGGTCTTATGCTGATCGGGATGGCGTTCTTCAAGCTTGGCGTCCTCAGCGGCGCCCGGTCCCGTGGCTTCTATCGGACTCTAGCGGTCTTCGGGTTCGGGGGCGGCATCCTGTTGATCTCGTTCGGGCTCTGGCGGAGTTTCGCGACGAACTGGGACCTTCTGGACTTCATGTTGGTCAGCCAGGAACCGCGATACTGGGGCAACCTCCTGGTGGCTCTAGGCTGGGTGGCCGTCGTGATGCTGCTCTGCCAGCGCGGCTGGCAACTCAGCCCCGTGGCGGCCGTGGGACGAATGGCCCTCACCAACTATCTGCTTCAGTCGCTGATCTGCACCACGATCTTCTATGGCCACGGTCTCGGCCTTTTCGGACAGGTCGGCCGCGCGGGCCAGTCCGTCATTGTGCTGGGAGTCTGGGCGTTCCAATTGCTGACGTCATCCGTCTGGCTCGGCTGCTTCGCCCTGGGGCCGGTCGAATGGCTGTTGCGCTGGCTTATCTATGGGCGACGGCCGAGCTTCCTGCGCTCGTCGCCCGCCGTCGCCGAGGCCTGACGCGCCGGTCCTCGAGCTCGACGATTGTCGAGGCCGAGGGACCGACGGCCGTATCGGGTTTGGGGAAGCCTACGGCTGGAACTGGATCACGGCTGTAAACGATAGCACCTTCCTCTTGACCCCGCCGTAGTCCACGTCGTTGCAGACGACATAGGCTTGGTTAGTGATCGCGGCCTTATTCGGGTCTCCGAACTGCTGGAGGAGCGAGCTCAAAACTGTTGGGGTATCAACGAAACCGTTGATCAAGCCTGTAAACCGGTTGAAGGTGGTTGTATTCAGATCGAGGTTATTGGTTACATCAGTACACTCATTGACGAAACCGTGGACATAGCTGCTAAGGAAGATAGCCGCCGTGTTTGCCCCCGCCTTCTGGACTCTGATGGCAGTCAGCCCCTTGCAAATCGACGTGAATATCGGAGTCCCAGTTTGGGGGTCCACCCCTATTTGAAAAAAGGTACAAGGGCCGTTCGTTACGTCGGTCTCGATCGTCGCGGTCAGCGCGTAACCCGTGGTCTTCCCAGCCCCTACCAAGGCTCCCCCGCCGCCCCGGACATCCGAGGCGCCTAGCAGGGAAACCATTCCGACGAAGATCAGAATCGCCGCTGTTCTTTTCATTGCTCCCTCCCTGGGTGGCTGTCC